>JAEIGA010008736.1_pt1 | contig 15334 bp, 15 predicted proteins | sample 9270691 | NCBI WGS metagenome assembly JAEIGA01 (sample SAMN17057246, study PRJNA624740) | gut metagenome | biome: biome; isolation source: fecal sample | host: Bos grunniens | place: China: Xizang | collected 2019
AAAAGGGCGTTAACGCTGCTTACCTGAAGCAGCGCAAGAACATCCAGCTCCCTGGCTTCCGTAAGGGCAAGGCTCCCCGGAAGATGATCGAGAGCATGTACGGCGCTCATGTCTTCTATGAAGATGGTTTGGAAGAGATCTTCCCCGAAGTTTATGAGTACGCTGTTGTTGAGCAGGGTGTGAAGGCTATCGGCCGTCCCAGCCTGGCTGACCTGCAGATCAGTGAAGATAACATCGTTACTATCACCATCACCACTGAGGTGTATCCCGAAGTCACTCTGGGCCAGTACAAGGGTCTGGAAGTTGAGAAGAAGGAAGTTTCTGTCTCCGATGAGCAGGTTCAGGCCGAACTGGATCGCATGGCCCAGAATGTAGCTTCCACTGAGAACGTTGAACGTGCTGCTGAGATGGGCGACACTGCCAACATCGACTTCGAAGGTTTCGACAACGGTGTTCCCTTCGACGGTGGTAAGGGCGAAAACTTCGACCTGAAGCTGGGTTCCGGTCAATTTGTTCCCGGTTTTGAGGAACAGATCGTTGGCATGAACATCGGCGAGGAGAAGGATATCGAGATTACCTTCCCCGAAAATTATCACGAAGGCCTGGCTGGCAAGCCCGTTGTGTTCCATGTGAAGTTGAACAAGTTGACTGTGACCAATGTTCCTGCTATTGACGATGAGCTGGCAAAGGATGTTTCCGAGTTTGAGACTCTGGAAGAGCTGAAGGCTGATATCCGCGCCAAGGCGCTGGAATCTGCCCAGAAGCAGGCTGACTCTGCTTTCGAACAGGCTTGCGTGGAAAAGGCTGCCGAGGGCCTTACTGTCGAGATGCCCAAGGCACTGGTGGAGGCCGAGTTGGACAACCAGATGGAGCGCTTCGCTTATCAGCTGCAGATGAGTGGCTACTCCGTGGAGCAGTACGCTCAGATGATGGGCGGTGACATGAACACCATGCGTAACGCTTTCCGTCCCGCTGCCGAAAAGCAGGCTAAGATCAACCTGACTGTGGAAGCCATCGTTGCAGCTGAGGCTCTGGAAGTTTCTGAAGATGAGATCAACGCTGAGTTCGAAGAGATGTCCAAGACCTACTCCATGGAAGTTGATAAGATCAAGTCCATGGTTCCCGCTGAGGAAGTTAAGGCCAACCTGCTGAACCGTAAGGCCGTAAAGGTCATCGTGGACTCCGCTGTTGCCGTCGCTCCCAAGGCTGAATAATTGTAGCTTTTGTGTAGGGGACGGGAAACTGTCCCCTACATTCGCAATTTTGCAGAATATCCTCTCCAAAATATGGTTAGAATATTTTGAAACCCTGAAAGGAGACACTACCATGCCTTTGATTCCTTATGTTGTGGAGCAGACCAGTCGTGGCGAACGCAGCTACGACATTTTCTCCCGTCTGCTGAATGATCGCATTATTTTCCTGTCCGAAGAAGTCAATGATGCTACTGCATCTTTGATTGTTGCTCAGCTTCTCTATCTGGAAGCCCAGGATCCCGATAAGGACATTCAGTTCTATATCAACAGCCCCGGTGGCTCTGTAACCGCTGGTATGGCAATCTATGACACTATGCGTTACATCAAGTGTGATGTTGCCACCATCTGTGTTGGCATGGCCGCATCCATGGGTGCATTCCTGCTGGCTGCCGGTACCAAGGGCAAGCGTATGGCTCTGCCCAACTCCGAGATCATGATCCATCAGCCCTCCGCAGGTACGCAGGGCCAGATTACGGATATGGCCATTCATATGAAGCGCCTGCAGACTATTAAGGACCGGATGAACTCCATTCTCGCTGAGAACACCGGCCGTCCTATCGAGGAAGTAACCGCTGCCTGCGAGCGTGACAATTTCATGACCGCGGAAGAAGCTCTGGCTTTTGGCCTGGTTGACCGGGTGCTGGAGCATCATTGAGGTAAAATTTTATGGCTAACAACGAACACATTAGCTGCAGTTTTTGCGGTAAACGGGAAAGCGAAGCCAGGCTTATCGCCGGCCCCGGCGTTTATATCTGTAGTGATTGTGTGCAGACCTGCTGTGAATTGCTGCAGGATGACCTGCTGACAGAATCCGCGCAGCTGGAACGGCTGCCCACTCCCTTGGAGATGAAGCAGTACATGGATGGTTACATCATTGGACAGGAAGATGCAAAAATAGCTCTGTCTGTTGCGGTCTATAACCATTACAAGCGTATTTTCTTTGCTCAGGATTCTGATGTGGAACTGCAGAAGAGCAATATTCTGCTGATTGGTCCCACTGGATCCGGTAAGACCCTGTTCGCCCAAACACTGGCGAAGATTCTGGATGTTCCTTTTGCCATTGCAGATGCAACTACGCTGACAGAGGCCGGTTATGTGGGTGATGATGTTGAAAACATCCTCGTCCGTCTGCTGCAGGCCGCGGATTTTGATGTGGAGCGCGCTGAACGGGGCATCATTTACATTGACGAAATGGATAAGATCGCACGCAAGAGCGAAAACACCTCCATCACCCGAGATGTTTCCGGTGAAGGTGTCCAGCAGGCTCTGCTAAAGATTCTAGAAGGAACTGTTGCCGGTGTTCCGCCTCAGGGAGGCAGAAAGCATCCGCAGCAGGAACTGATTCAGATCGATACTTCCAACATTTTGTTTATTTGCGGTGGCGCATTTGACGGCTTAGATAAGATTATTGAGCATCGCACGGACAAATCCTCTATTGGCTTTGATGCTCCGGTTAAGAGTAAGGTTAAGCGTGATGTGGGTCAGATTCTGTCTCAGGTTCAGCCCCATGATCTGCTGAAATTCGGCATTATCCCGGAACTTGTCGGTAGATTGCCGGTAATTACCAGCCTGCAGAGCCTTTCCGAAGATGATCTGGTGCGGATCCTTAAAGAACCGAAGAATGCACTGATCAAGCAGTATGCTAAGTTACTGGAACTGGACAATGTGGAATTTGAAATCACAGACGATGCCTTGTCTACCGTTGCCAGAAAAGCAAAGGAGCGTCAGATTGGCGCCAGAGGTTTGCGTGCTGTGATGGAAAAGGTGATGCTTGGTGTCATGTTCCTCATCCCTTCCGATCTCACCATCCGCAAGGTGCGGATCACTGCCGATACTATTGAAACCGGCGATCCGGAAATTTTCCGGGATGAAACAAACCCCAGAAAAGCGCTTGGGGTTTCCTAAAAACAGAAAAAGGGGGGCAGAGATTGCCCCCTTTTTTAGAAATGAGGTGAATATATGAGCGAAAAGATGATTTCCGGGCTGTTGCCTGTCCTGGCATTGCGGGGAATGGTAGTGTTCCCGGATCAAACCGTTCATTTTGATATAGGTCGTCCCAAATCCATCAAGGCGCTGCAAACAGCTATGGAAGCGGATCAGACATTGTTCCTGGTGCCCCAGAAGGATATCGTACAGGATGATCCCAGCCTCAAAGGGCTGTACTCCATTGGTACTGTTGTGAAGGTCAAACAGGTACTGAAGACGCAGAACGAAAATCTGCGTGTTCTGGTGACCGGCATATGCCGTGCCCGCATTGGCGAACTGACCCAGGAAGAACCCTTCCTGCAGGGCATTGTAGAAGCTGTTCCTGAGACTGATACAGTGGATTCTCCCAGAAATCGCGCCCTGTGCCGAGAAGCCAATTTGCTTTATGGCGCATACAGCGAGCTGGTGGAGCATCCTTCCCAGACCAATCAGCTGCGGATGCTGGCTTCCAATAATGTTGGGTTTATTGCCGACTCCATTGGACAGAATTCCGGTATCGATTACCCTGATAAGTGTAAACTGCTTTGCCAGATGAATCCGGTTCGTCGACTGGAGATGGCTATGCGGCTGCTGCACAGGGAAGTGGAGATGCTGCAGCTTGAGGCGGACATTCAGGCCAAGACACATGCCAGTATTGACCAGAATCAGAAGGAATATTACCTTCGTGAGCAGATGAAGGTAATCCGAGATGAGCTGGGCGAGGGTGATGACGCGAATGAGTTCGACGAATACCGTCGTAAAATTCTGGCACTGAATCTGGAAAAGGAAACGGAAGAGAAACTTTTGAAGGATGTGAATCGCCTGCGTAAGCAGCAGTTTGGTTCTTCCGAATCTTCCGTGCTTAGGAATTATCTTGATACTGTTCTAGAGCTTCCCTGGAATATCCAAACCAAAGAAAAAGTGGATGTATCGGCCGTTCGTAAGGTGCTGGATAGGGATCACTTCGGCCTTGATAAGGTGAAAGAACGGATTCTGGAAAGTATCGCTGTGCGGCAGATGGCACCTCAGATGCCGGCGCAGATTCTTTGCCTGGTTGGTCCTCCCGGTGTTGGCAAGACTTCAATTGCTTATTCTATCGCCCGTAGTTTAAACCGGAATATGGCCCGTATTGCGTTGGGTGGCATCCATGACGAGGCGGAGATCCGTGGTCACCGGAAAACTTATGTTGGTGCCATGCCCGGTCGTATTATGACTGCGATGATCCAGGCCGGCAGCAATAATCCGCTGCTATTGTTAGACGAGATCGATAAGCTGGGAAGTGACCATCGCGGTGATCCCAGCGCCGCTCTGCTGGAGGTGCTGGATGCCGAACAGAATAAGACCTACCGCGATCATTATCTTGAAATTCCTTATGATTTAAGTGATGTGATGTTTATCACTACCGCCAACACCTTGGACACCGTGCCTCGCCCGTTGCTGGACCGCATGGAAGTGATTGAGCTTAGCTCTTACACAGATGAAGAGAAGCTTGCCATTGCAAAGGATCATCTGATCCCCAAGCAACTTGCGAAGCATGGTCTGAAAAAGAGCCAGCTCCGTATTTCCGAAGAAGCCATCCGTGAAATGATTACCTGCTATACGCGCGAGTCCGGAGTTCGTAATCTGGAACGGTGCTTCGCCACAATCTGCCGCAAGACAGATATGCGCTTGTTGGAAGGAAAAAAGAAGGTTGTGGTGAGCGGAGGCAATGTGGCGGAATTCTTAGGTGAGCGGAAATTCCTGCCGGATCGTTTGACTGCATTCAATGAAGTTGGTGTTGTTACCGGCCTTGCCTGGACTGCGGTTGGCGGCGATACGCTGGAGGTGGAAGTCAATGTTATGGACGGCACCGGTAAATTGGAGCTGACCGGCAACCTTGGCGATGTAATGAAGGAATCTGTTCATGCCGCGCTCAGCTATATCCGGGCCAACTGTGCAAAATGGAATATTCCGTCCGATTTTTATAAGACAAAAGACATTCATGTCCATTTCCCTGCAGGTGCCATTCCCAAAGATGGTCCCTCTGCTGGTATTACTGTATGCACCGCAATAGTTTCTGCTTTGACCGGCGCCAAGGTGCGCCGAGATGTGGCTATGACCGGTGAGATCTCTTTGCGCGGCAGAGTCATGCCAATCGGAGGCCTTAAGGAAAAGACTATGGCAGCTCTGCGAAATGGGGTCACCACGGTCATCATTCCCCATGATAATCTTCGTGATCTGGAGGAAATTGACCAGACCGTGCGCAAGAGCCTCAATTTCATCACGGCGCAAACTGTGGATACGGTGCTGGAAACAGCGCTTGTAATTAACGATTCCCATGCACCTCTCACACAGATTTCCCAGGACGCAGCATACAAAACAGATAATGCAATCCGGCAGTGAGGTGATAAATATGAATTTTAACAGAGTTGAATTCTTGATCTCTGCGGCAGCTCCCAAGGATTTTCCCAAGACCAGACTGCCGGAGATCGCTTTCGCCGGTAAGTCCAACGTAGGAAAATCTTCCGTAATCAACCGCATTCTGAATCGCAAGAATTTTGCCCGTGTTGGCGATAAGCCCGGTAAGACAATCCATGTTAATTACTTTACAGTGGATAATACCTGTTACTTTGTGGACCTTCCTGGTTACGGCTACGCAAAGGTGTCCCAGAGCGAAAAGGAACGCTGGGGCAAGCTAATGGAGGATTATTTTGCTGCAAACCGGATTGACCTGGGTATTCTCATTGTCGATTACCGCCATCCACCAACGAAAAATGACATCACAATGGCCCGGTGGTTCCTGGACAGCGGTTGTCCTTTCGTTGTGGTTGCCAATAAGATGGACAAGCTGAAAAAGAGTGAGATGGAGCCCAATCTCGTCACAATTCGGGAAGATCTGGAGCTTCCGGAAGCTGTGCAGATTATTCCTTTCTCCGCGGAGAAGGGAAACGGTAAAGACGAGTTAGTGCGTCGTATTCTGGCAGCTGTTCATGAATAAACCCATATTTCTATGATACTTACCTTTGATGATTGGAAATTGGATGTCGATCTGGATGCAACCATGGTCCGATCTGTCCATGAGGCTGCTGATCATTGTAATTGTGCTTACTGCCGTAACTTCTATGCAGCGGTGGATGCACATTATCCAAATCTTCGACCGTTCCTTGCAGAGTTTGGCTTAGACATTGAGGCACCAGATGAGCAGATGCCCTATGATTATGACAACAGGATGTACTATGACAGTGTCTACTTAGTATGTGGATCCATTCTGCAAGCAGGAACGGAGCCGATCCTTGTTGACGGAATTGGCATTCGTGCTGAAAACGATGCTCTAGTTGGCGATCGTTGTCCTCAGCCGTGCTTTGTTCTGGATGTCAGTAACGTGGTGTTGCCCTGGGTTTTGGAAGAACCGATGCAGGATACACTATCTCCAGCCAACGAACCACCCTTCATAAAGAAAATGTGGGATAGATTATTGGGTAAAGTCAAGAACAGTAGAGATATTTCCTGAGAATAACCCTTCCGTGCGAGCGGAAGGGTTTTCTTATGCTTTTACAAATTTTTTATACTCATTTGCCTTATTATGTGATATGATAGCATAAATTGGAGGTGGGATCCATGACTGAGAAACAGAAAAAAGGTATTGCGATCCTCTGTGTTGTCATATTCATCCTGTTTTGCGGCTTTGTAGGATACTTTGTTGGCATTCCGATGGTACGTCTGGCGGAAGATCCTGCTGCTTTTCAAAATTGGGTGAATTCGTATGGCATTTGGAGTCGGGTGCTATTTATAGGTATGGTGGTGCTCCAGGTGCTGATTGCATTCATCCCAGGAGAACCCATTGAATTGGCGGCAGGTTATGCATTTGGTTTTTGGGAAGGAAGTTTTTTGACTTTAGCCGGATTTTTAATTGGTAGTTGGTTAGTGTTCCTGTTGGTGCGGAAATTTGGGGTAAAACTGGTTGAAGTATTCTTTTCCCGGGAAAAGATCGATTCCTTTGCCTTTCTGAAGAACCCTAAAAAGACCAGAGCAATCGCCTTTGTGCTTATGCTGATTCCTGGTACACCTAAAGATTTTTTGAGTTATTTTGCCGGATTAACGCACCTGACGTTACCACAGTGGTTGCTGATCGTTGCAATCGGCAGAGTTCCGTCACTAATCACGTCTACCGCAACTGGGGCGGCAGCAGGGAAGGAAAACTATATCCTTTCTGTGGTCATGTTGACTGTAACTCTGTTATTGACCATTGCGGGCATATTATATTATCGGTACCTATGCAAGGAACAATCCAAAGATGCTGCACAGCAGTAATAAAGAATGCCCACTGCTTTAATAGCAGTGGGCAAATTCCTTACATTTCAGCTTTAGCTGCTTTCAGAGCTTGAGCCAGCTGGTCAGGGCAGGAAGTGGACTTCATGCCACAGGTAGTACCTTCCAGACGCGCGATAACTTCATCAACGTCCATGCCTTCAACCAGTGAGCCGATGCCCTTGAGGTTGCCGTTACAGCCACCGATGTACTGTACATTCTTCAGCTTACCGTCTTCAATCTCAAAGAGGATCTCACGGGAGCAGGTGCCGGAGGTCTTATATTCAAACTGCATAACTATAGTTCCTTTCTTTGTATTTTTCCACATTATACGATATCTCCACTTGGATTGCAAGGGGTATTTCCTGGGCAGAATAGAATTATCCAAAGCTATTCAGGAGGTAATTATGGAAGAAAAACAATCACAGGAACAAAAAGAAACCAAAATGGAACGCATTGCGGATATGGGTATGGATGTGACCAAGAGCAACGGCAGCAAAATTTACACGCTGACAATTATTGGACAGGTGGAAGGTCATCAAATGGCCCCTGAAAATGTGAAAACAACAAAATATGAGCATATCCTGCCGCTTCTTGCAGGGATTGAGGAGAGCGAAGAAATCGATGGGCTGTTACTTTTATTGAATACCGTAGGTGGCGATATTGAAGCAGGTTTGGCGATCGCTGAAATGATCTCCGGTATGAAAAAACCCACAGTTTCTCTGGTATTGGGTGGTGGACATTCGATTGGTATTCCGCTAGCGGTCTGTACGAAAAGAAGTTTTATCACTCCCACAGCCAGTATGACCGTTCATCCTGTTCGTATGACGGGACTAGTTGTTGGAGCGCCCCAGACCTTCCGTTACTTTGAGAGGATTCAGGAGCAGATTGCTGACTTTGTAACCGCAAACTCTAAGATCACGAAAGAAAAGTTTCTGGGCTATATGATGGCGACCGGGCAGATTGCCACCGATGTCGGCACAATTCTTTATGGCAAAGAAGCTGTCGCCTCAGGATTGATTGATAAATTGGGTGGCTTAAATGATGCGCTTACTGCCTTGCACAAGATGATTGATACCGCAAAAGCGAGGAAGAAAGAGAAATAATTTTATATCCTGGGGTGGAAATTCCCGTACGGATGTGCTATAATAGGAGAACTTATGGGAAAGGAGGCAGAATGTGGATATACTTTCTTCGCTTTTTTTAGGCTTAATTACCGGATTTGCAGAATTCTTTCCCGTTTCTGCCTCCGCACATCAACAATTATTCTATCAGCTTACAGGATTGGAACGGGCGGACGCATGGCATTTAGCGGCACATATTGGCTGTCTTTTTGCAATTATTGTTTTATTCTTTGCTCGAATCAAACATACTCTGCAGGAAATGCAGATTGCATCCGGATTTCGAAGTAAGCGACAGGCTGATCCGGCTGCAACTGCCGAGGGAAGGTTGATTTTGACAGCTGCAATTCCCATGTTTCTGGGGCTGCTGTTGTTGACCCGTATTGAGCGATATACACCCGGTTTTTGGTTTCTGGCGTTGATGCTTTGCATCAATGGTATTGCAATTTACGTTCCTCAGTTCTTGCCCGGGGCGAATAAGGATAGCCGGGGTTTTTCGCGGCTGGATAGTTTGATTTTGGGGCTTGCTAGCGCACTGTCTATATTTCCCGGCATTTCCCGTCTGAATGCCGTTTTGTGTGCCGGAAGACTCCGTGGCGGGGACTTATCCTATATCACTGATCTGTCTGTTCTGTTGGGTATTCCCTGGCTTCTGGGACTTTTGATTCTGGATACAGTGGCAGTTGTAATTGCCCCGGTGTCCCTATCCCTGATCACGATCCTAAGCTTGGCTTTGTGCTGCATTGCCGCCTTCGGTGCCAGCTACCTGGCCATATCCTTGCTTCGTTTTCTTGCTGTTAAGATCGGCTTTACCGGTTTTGCTCTTTATAGTTGGGGAATTGGTTTTGTCTGTTTTGTTTACTATCTCATAATTTGACGGGAGGTACGTCATGGCTGAAAAGAAAAAAATGACCCAGGCCCAGAAGGCTGCCAGCAAGTCTGACTCCGCCAAAAAGCCTGCTAAAAAGAATGCCGCTCCAGAAGCAAAGAATCCTAAAAAAGAAGATACCGCACCCCAGCCGGAGAAAACGGCCATCCCGGTGCGGCTCATTACCTCCGCTGTTTGTGCTGCATTGTTTATCCTGTTTTTAGTGATGTTCCTGCAGCCAGGTGGTGCGCTGCTGGATCCGATTCATGACCTGATTCTTGGCTTATTCGGTCAGATTACTTACTACATTTCCATTCCCGCTCTGCTGTACCTGTTCATCATTCAGGCATTCAGCGCTGGCCGGCCCATTAAAATGCGTACCATTTGCCTGATCAGCTTTTTGCTGGTGTGTGGCTGTATTTCTCATCTAGCTATGCAGCCGTGGACATTCGGTGCCGGTTTCCAGCTGGTAAAGGATCTGTATCTGGGCGGCATTGCCGGTAATGGATCAGGCGTGATCTGTGGACTTGCTGCTATGCTGTTGCATTGGCTCTGTGAGGATGCAATGAGCTACATCATCTTGATTGTTACGGCTCTGCTGACTTTCCTGGGTGCTATGCAGATCACCATTCCCAGCCTGATCCGCGCATTCCAGAACCGTCCCCGCGCTGATTGGGAGGATGAAGTAGAGGATCGCCCCGAACCTGCTTCTTTAGTCGTCAATCATCTGGCTAATAAGCGGATCGAATATGTGGAGAGCAGACGCCGCCGTCTTGAGGAAAATGTGAATGTAGACATTCCAATCGATGGTGAGCCTGAGTACACTCCCAAGAAACGGAAACTAAGTCCACAGGCAGCGGATATTATGAATCAGATCGACGCTGATGTGCAGAAGCCTGTTTCTGCAGCGGAAGAACGTGTGACAGCCGAGCCTGATGATTCTATCTTTACACCCGTTGCTGCGCCTCGCAAAAAGGAGATCACTCAAAATATTCCCAAGAATATGCCTGTTCTGGATATTGAAGAAGCTGAGGATATTCCCGCCGAACCAATCGCCTTGGAGCCTCTGGAAGCTCCTGCCAAGGAAAAGGTGACAGCAAAGGAAGCTGCTGTGGAAGCTGCTCTTGTCGCCCAGGAGATCGCACAGCAGGAGCAGGCCGTCATCGAGAAGCCTGTCTATCAGTATCCTCCTATTGATCTTTTGCAGAAGGGAAGAGGTAGTGGTCAGGACGGTACTGCTGAGATGCGTGAAAACACCGCCCGTCTCAACGAAACTCTGGCAAGCTTTAAGATTGAAGCCCATATTATCAATGTGACCCGCGGCCCCAGTGTTACCCGTTATGAGGTGGAGCTGGATAAAGGTGTCCGTCTGAATAAGTTGACCTCTATTGCAGATGACATTGCTCTGAGTTTGGGCGCTTCCGGTGTTCGTATCGCTGCGATTCCCGGTAAGATTTCTGTTGTGGGTATTGAAGTTCCCAACCGTGCGGTTACCACCGTTTCCTTGCGGGATGTCATCGATTCCAACGAATTTAACAAGGCCAAGAGCAAGTCTTCCTTTGCTGTTGGCAAGGATATCGCCGGCAATAATATCGTTGGCAATATCGCTAAGCTGCCGCATATGTTGATCGCCGGTACCACCGGTTCCGGTAAGTCAGTTTGCATGAACTCCATCATCATTAGTCTTCTGTACAAGGCAAGTCCCGATGATGTGAAACTCATTATGATCGACCCTAAGATGGTCGAACTTGGCATCTACAACGCTATTCCGCATCTGTTGATCCCAGTTGTCACGGATCCTAAAAAGGCGGCAGGCAGCCTGCAGTGGGCTGTGACGGAGATGATGCGGCGGTACAAAGCCATGAGCGATGCAGGTGTTCGTGATCTGGACAGCTACAACTCCATCATGGAACACGAAGAGGGCGCAAAGCTACCTCAGGTTGTGGTCATTATTGATGAGTTGGCTGACCTGATGTTGGTGGCTGCCAAGGAAGTGGAGGAATCTATTTGCCGCATTGCCCAGATGGGCCGTGCCGCAGGCATTCATTTGATCATTGCGACCCAGCGTCCTTCCGCTGACGTCATTACGGGTCTGATGAAGGCCAATATTCCTTCCCGTATCGCATTTGCTGTTGCATCCGCTATGGAATCCCGCATCATTTTGGATACCATGGGTGCGGAAAAACTGGTTGGCCGAGGCGATATGCTCTTTAGCCCCATCGGCAGCGGTAAACCTCTGCGTGTTCAGGGCTGCTTCGTCAGTGATCCGGAAGTGGAAGCGGTTGCTAACTTTGTTAAAGAAAACTACAACACATCCTATGATAACGACATCATGGCAGATATTGAAAAGCGTGCGACCCAGGCCGGCACCGGCAAGGCCGTTTCGGCCTCGGATACCGAACCTGAAGACACCGATTTTGATGGGGACGAGATGCTTCCCGCTGCCGTGGATGTGATCCTGGAAACAGGGCAGGCCTCGGTATCCATGCTCCAACGGCGGCTGAAACTGGGTTACGCCAGAGCAGCACGCATTGTGGACGAAATGGAAGAAAAGGGGATTGTCGGTCCTTTCCAGGGCAGCAAGCCCCGCACGATTCTTGTGACAAAGGAACAGTGGGAGGCTATGAAGGGTGGCCAAGCTGCCCAGATGGATTTTGACGATCTGGCAGACGGTGTGCCTGAGGAAATCGATTGAGGTCATAGGGGACATCCCCTGACATAGATTATGCATCCCATCCGTGCAGTCGGAGGGACAGCAAGGAGGAATTACAATTGAAAAACAGCAAGTTGGGTCGCATGACCGGCGTGGCGCTGCTGATGGCGCTGGTATTTGTGATGCAGTTCCTAAGCAGCATCATCCCGCCCATTGGAGGATTCTCTGTTTCCCTGGTTTTGATCCCCATTGTTCTGGGTGCAGCTGTATTTGGCCCTAAAGCAGGCGCTTTGTTGGGCGCAACATTTGGCATGATCGTATATATTAATTGCGTAACAGGTGCCGATCCTGGTGGTGCTATGGTGTTTCAGGCCAGCCCTGTTCTGTGTTTCCTAGTGGTCATGACAAAAGGTATCTTGGCTGGACTTACCGCAGGATTCGTATATCGTTTTCTTGAAAAGGTAAATGCCTATGTCGCCATGTTGTGTGCGGCGATTATCTGTCCTGTTGTGAACACCGGTGTGTTTATCATCTGCATGATGACATTCTTTAAGGATGTTTTGAGTACTTGGGCTGGCGGTGGCGACATTATCGCTTATGTGTTGACCGGCTTGATTCTGGCAAATTTCGTGCCGGAACTGATCATCAATGTAGTCTTCAGCCCTGCCGGACAGACTATCTTGAAAGTTGTGAAGAAATAACTTGTTTTAAGAACGGAGTGCAAGAATTTTGCACTCTGTTCTTTTTTTGTTCCTGACTGCATAGCCTTTTTCAGGAGTGTGATGCAAATGATATGTGGTTACAGACAACTGCTCAATGTACTGCCGTCATGGCTGGGACAGGAACTGGAGAAATATAAATCGGATGACCTACAGGAGATCCGCCTTCGCTTGGGCAAGGGAGTTGAGCTTCGCAGGGCTGGAAATAGTATGTTTTTACAACGGATTGTCTCAGCCGAAGATATTTCCTTCTGTATCAACACAGCAACCAGATATTCTCCCTGGGCAACAGACACATTGGCGGAAGGATTTATAACAGCACCCGGAGGTCATCGGATCGGTATCTGCGGTGAAGCAGTTGGTGCCCCGGTAAGGACGATACGAAATGTACGATCATTATGTATTCGTGTCGCTGGTGATTTTCCGGGGATCGCTGAAGAATTGGCAAAAATCAGGGGATCTGTGCTCATCATAGGGAAACCTGGTAGCGGAAAAACCACCTTGTTACGAGATTTGATCCGTCAAAGGGCAAGGCGAGAGACAGTATGCGTCATCGATCAGCGAGCCGAACTGTTTCCAGGATGTTTTGAAACAGGGCCGAGAGTGGACATCCTCACCGGATGCGGAAAAAAGCAGGCCTCGGACATTCTTTTGCGTACCATGGACCCGGATACCATCGCTATGGACGAGATCACTCTGGACTCTGATTGTGAGGCTGTCATGGCTGCGGCTTGGTGCGGTGTGGATTTGATTGCCACAGCACACGCCCGAGATTTGAATCAATTGCGGGCAAGATCTGTGTACAAGCCACTGATCGAATGTGGTGTATTTCAAACGGTAGCTGTATTACAACCGGACAAGTCCTGGAAGGCGGAAGGGATGCATATATGTACATAAGATGGATTGGTGCGGCAATGATCATAGCAACTGGAGGAGGTTTTGGTCTGTATCTGGTTCGTGAACATCGGAAGGAAGAATTGGTGCTGGAGGAGTTGCTGCGGATATTAGACATAATGATCAGTGAGATCAAGTTTCGTAGAACTCCATTACCGCAGCTATGTAAGAATGTAGCAAGGCAGGGGAAAGGAATCCTGTCTGTGATATTCTCTGGCTTGTCAGAATCTATAGAAAAGCAAACCTATTCAAGCTGCGAATTTTGTATGGATGCTGCTCTGGAATGTGCAGGTTCAATTCCCAGACACGCTTACAGGAATCTAAAGATCCTTGGGAAAACATTAGGCCAATTTGACGCAGATGGACAAGTTCGTTCCCTGGAATCTGTAAAAGTTTTGTGTCAAAGAGATCTCGCATTCTTACAACAAGACCGGGAGATTCACCTAAGGAGCTATCGTACCTTGGGGTTATGCGCAGGTATTGCTCTGGTAATCATATTGATTTAAAGCTATGGAAATTGATCTGATATTTAAAATTGCTGCGGTTGGCATTATGGTGTCAGTGCTGAACCAAGTGCTCTCCCGGGCAGGTCGGGATGAACAGGCCACTATGACCACACTTGCAGGTTTGGTGGTAGTTCTGATGATCGTTGCAGAGAAAATTGCTGAACTATTTGATCTGGTGAAGGGCCTATTTGATTTTTAATGGATCAGTATTTTGGTGGATTAGCGGCTGCAATCGTGCTGGCAATTCTTGGAATCCTGCTGAAAGGACGCAACCAGGAATCTTCCATGGCATTGACTATGGTGGGCTGCTGCGGTATATGCCTGCTGGCTGTTCGCTTTCTGGAGCCTGTAGTTGCATTCCTGCGTGAATTGGGCTCCGTGGCTGCATCTGAAGGACAAACACTTGGAATTCTGCTTAAAATCCTGGGAATCGGTTTTGCAGGAGAGGTAGCAGCTCTTGTTTGTGCTGACAGCGGTAACAGCGCACTTGCAAAGACTGTACAAATGCTAACAGCCGGTGTAATCCTGTATCTATCACTACCGGTGCTGACAGCGCTGTTGGCACTTGTGGAGGAGATTCTGAAAGCAGTATGAAACTATTCATTCTCATTTTTGTCTTGTTTGGACTTATCTTTCCGGTTGGGGCATGGAGTATGACTACGCCGGAGGTACCTGACAGCGCGATTGACTTGATGCCATTAGAAGAGACTACCTTTGCAGATGGACTGCTACATGTGTTGACTACTTCCTTTGCAGCTCTACAGCCGGAAATCGCTTCATGCATACGAACATGCGCGCTGCTTTTCGCCTGCGGAGTGGGTTTGAGCGTAATGAACAGCTTTCAGGGCACGGGTGCAAAAGCGGTTGGATTGGGGAGTGTTGTCCTCTGCGCTACTATATTATTCGCTCCAGCGGGTATGATGATTCAGTCCGGTACGGAGACAATCACGGAATTAAATCAATACGGAAAGCTATTATTGCCAGTTATGGCATCTGCCCTGGCAGCACAAGGGGGAACCGGAACATCAGCTGCGCTTTATGCTGGTACCATCCTGTTTGACAGTGTAT
>JAEIGA010008737.1_pt1 | contig 15331 bp, 18 predicted proteins | sample 9270691 | NCBI WGS metagenome assembly JAEIGA01 (sample SAMN17057246, study PRJNA624740) | gut metagenome | biome: biome; isolation source: fecal sample | host: Bos grunniens | place: China: Xizang | collected 2019
GACCGAACTCATAAATAGTGATAAATTAATGGTGATGAAAGAGAGATCTTCTTAGAAGTTGAAGGCAAGTCCGCATTTGACGTGATGCTTGCTCACGCCGTCGTTGTAGCGCCAAAAGCCCAATTGATATTCGTAACCACCCTTGATGGTAAAGCGTCCGATATTCACACCGATGGCCGGATTGACAAAGGCACGCAAACCAATATTGGTCACGTCGATGTACGAACCGGCTCTGAGCGAAAGCACGGGGCTGGCCAGGCAGTTGAGAAAGCTGAACTTGACATCGGCAAACACGGGTGTCATCATGGTTGCATCGCTTTTGAGATCGGGCACATATTCGGCCGAGAAACCGGCGCCACCACCCACATAGAGACCATTGCCGAAAGCATAACCATGCGAAGTGCTGAAGTGCCAGATTTCGTGAATGTTGCAAGAAAGTTCCACATCGGCACGGTAACCTTCTTTATAATGGATACTCTTGGCGTTTTCGGCCTTCACAGAAGACATGCCAAACAAACAAGCCATACAGGCAAATAGGATAAGATTTTTCTTCATTAATGTTAGTTGTTTTCTGATGATTATTCTTCGGTGGCGTCCTTCTTCTCTTCGAGGAAGGTTTCTACAAATTTGTTTTCGATTTTTTGGTACGTACCCACCACAGCGTCTTCCACAGACTGATAAGCGTCAAGCACAGCATTTTCGATAGATTTATAAGAGTTCACTACTTTTTCTTCGATCTTGCTGCTTTTCAATTTATATTCCTTGCTCATTTTCCGATATTTTTGGCGGCTTCTACTTTGGCTTTGGCTTCTTCCACACGCTGGTTGGCAGCTTCAAGTTCCTTTTGCATACGTTCTTTTTCGGCGGCTGTGCGCACTGAAGGTTTAGAAAGACGTTTCTGTTCTTCGAAGAAGGCCTTGGTTTCCAATTTGGTAGCCTGATAATTGGCCTTGTCGATTTGACGTTGCAGTTTGGCACTTTCTTTCATGTCGCGGAAAGCTCTTTTAAAAAATCCGTCTTTTTCTTCGGCATTCACATTAAGGCTGCATCCCAACGCGATGGTGGCGATGCCAAGGGTTTTCATCAATTTGTTCATTGTTGTCGTATTTAAAAAGTTAATAAATAATCGTGATGAATTTCACGCTGCAAAAGTATATCGAATTCTTGGTGTAGATTTGTCGATATTTCCCTTGAATTGGTATATATTTCCGAAGATTGCGTTTTTGCTGCTTGTTTTTGCGATTTTAAGAGTATTTTTGCGAAAAATTTACAGAATGGAGATACCATATTTCGATTGGAGACAAGCATTGAGCCACCGCGTGGCTGAAAACCGACGCATAGGCGACGATCTTATTATATTGGATTCGGGTGATTCTATCCACGCCATGAACCATCCGCGCAAAGTGGAGGTTTCTACCTTTATCTTGATAGAAAAGGGCGATAGTCGTGTGCTGATAGATGGCAAGGAATATCGTTTGCAGGCGCCATGCATTGCGGTGGTGATGCCCAATCAAACCTATCATTTGCTGGAAGTGTCTGCCGATATGAGTTTTCGCGCAGTTATCATGTCGCGCCGTTTCACCGATGGCTTGTTTGGGATGTATCATCAGTCGCATCAGTTGTACCGGATGATCGCGGAAAATCCTATTATCGATGTCAGCAGCGACAAAGTTTCTTTTCATACTTTTTTCAAGATATTGCAACAAACGGTGGCGGTGACGCACAATCCCATGCGGCTGGAATCGGCCAAGCATTTGACGCTTTCCATGTTGTATCATTATGCGCGTCGTTTGGAAGGTGTGGATGCAGCTAAACGAAAGAAAGATTTGGTGTATGAACGCTTTTGTGAAGAGGCGCGAAAGTTCTTTCCCATGCAGCATCATTTGTTGTTTTATGCGGCCCGTCTGGGCGTGAGCGGAAAATACCTTACCGAAGTATGCAAAGAGAAAAGCGGCAAAACCGCTGCCGACTATATTGATGCTTTGCTTTTGACGGAATGTCAGGCCTTGCTGCTTTCTACCGATTTGACTGTCAATCAGATTGCGCGTCGATTGCATTTTCCTTCTCCCTCGGTGTTCGGCAAATTTTTCAAACGTCTTTGTGGTGTGACGCCCACGCAATATAGGGAGGAAACAAGATGAGCGGCAAGATTTCGTACCTCAAGTGGCGCAATCGTTTGGAAGAAATTACGCCCGCCGATCATCGTATCGGAACAGATGTGTTGCTTATCGAAGATGGCGATGCCACCCGTGCAGAATGGGCTTTGCAGAGCGAATCTTTCAAGTTGGATATGACCATGGCCATCATTTACGAAAAAGGCCAGGCCGATTTGCGCATCAATATGAAAGAATATCATGTGCAGGCGCCCGCCGTGCTGATTGTCCTTTTCGACCAGATTTACCAGCCGCTGGGTCATTCCGACGATTTGCAATCGCGCATTATTTTGATGTCCAAATCGTTTTCGGACAGCCTTTTTACCAACGCCGGCGAAGTCTTGCCTCTGCAGTCGCAGGTGATGAAGCAGCCCGTGCTTGCCATCGATAATGAGGAGAATGTGTTCGGACAATTTTTCCAACTGCTTCTCAATGTGGCAGCTTCGCCTCGTCCCGATTACAAACTCGACGTGGCCCGTCACCTAACGCTGTCCATGTTTTACGGATATTCCAGCCAGAAGCATGAACTTTCTGAATCGCCGTCGAATGCCAGTTCGCGACAAGAACAACTCTATGTGCGTTTCATCGATTTATTGGCCAAATATCACATGCAGCAGCGCGAAATTGCTTTTTATGCCGACAAGATGTGTATCACGCCCAAATACTTGTCGCAAGCGGTGAAGGACTATTCCGGTCGGCCGGCTTCCGACATCATCGACGAGTATGTGTTGGCCGAATGTAAGTCCTTGCTTCTCTCGGGCAATATGAGCATTCAGCAGATTGCCGACGAACTGAATTTTCCTTCGCAATCGGTGTTCGGCAAATATTTCAAACGTCTTACCGGCCTCTCGCCCAAAGACTATCGTCGTCAGCGATAAGGCACTGTTTAGTTTTCTGCTAAAATCGGTGTCAAGGTGTAGCTCGTGTTCTTTTGGGTGTTGAATGTCAGCATTTCACCCGAAAGGATAGTTTCTCCATGTTCGGATACGATGCGTACTTGGCAATCTTTCCAGGGATTGCGCACACGGCAACTAAGCCCTTGCTCCGAAAAAATAGTGACGGGCTGTATGCGGCCATCAAGCACTTGGGCACTTACTAAAAAAGCACCTCTTGCCCGTAGCGTACGAAAGGCTGCGTTCTCTTGCAAATTCCAGTTGGGAAATAGATGTATCGTGCCATGATAACTTTGCATGAGGCATTCGTTGATAACTGCCGGAAGAGCAAAGTTTTCGAACCAAATTCCCATTTCGGCCATGTACATGTAATCGGTGTTGTCGTCGTAACGCCCGCCTCTTTGCATGACGGCATCGGTAACCGTCCCGTTGGGTAGTGTGGCGTAGTTTACCTGTCGCTTGAATTGCTCTATGTCGAGTATGCCCAGACGCGCTTTTTGCATGGGAAAGAAAACAATGTCGTTGCCACCTTCATTTTGGTGAGCTCGAGCGGTATTCAGGAGCATCGTGTAAATGGAGTCGGGTGCGCCGATGCCAAATTCTTCGCCGGGAAATACATGGCTAAGCGTGGAGGGAACATTGTATACCATTTTGTCGTTTTCTCCGGGCACAGAAACATAAATCTTGCCAAATTCTTCCGATTGATAGCTGGGGTATTCGGGCATGGCAGCCAAGATTTTCTTTACTTGTGAGGCTAAAGTTTTCTCTTTGCTTTTCAGACCAAGATCTTCTACGGTTTGCAGATAAGCTTTGAATATAAAGCGACTCAAAGCAATGTCTATCTGTGTGTCATAATTGAATCGGAAACCTGGTTGAAGTCCGTACAATTCGGGAGGAACCGAAGGGAAAATATGGTATTTGTTGTCGTTCCATCGCTGGCCATGGGCATCCTCTCTGGTCATATAATCAACCAAAAACATTACGGCATCCTTGATGGCAGGGAAAGCCCTTTGTTGGAGAAAATTCTTGTCGGCGGAATAGAGGTAATGCCACCAGAGTCCTTGTACGGTCCAGGGTGTTTCAAATACTTCCCAGCCCCAGTCGGGAACAGGATAAGGATGTATGCTCATTTCTACCGGATAGGCCGAATGGGGAAAGAAGGCGCCACGCATGCCATAATACTCTTTTGCCCATTGACGGCTGATGGGCAACAAATGCTCAACCAAATCGGCGTAAACAAGATTCTTTTCGAGATGATTCGAAGAAAAACACAACCAAAAGGGTTGTTGGGTGTTGTAGTTCAAGTGATAATCGCCGTGCCAGGCTGTACCGATGTTGCCATAACTCCAATTGGCAAACAATCCCGGGCAAGCACTACCTTGTTTAAGTGCACAATTGAAAAAATAAAGATTTCTGTACCAGATGCTTTCTAATTCTTTGTCGCTGAAGCAAACGCCCGACTTGTTCCAATAATCACTCCAAATGCTATCGCAACCTTCTCTTGTTTTCAGTAAATTCTCTTGCGTTGGTGTTGCTACTATCTGTTGTGCAAAAATACCGGAATCGCAAGCTAATCCTTCCTGCAGAGCTATGCTTGCCACAAAGCCTTTGTGGTTCGAGGCTAGGTATCGCTCCAGTTCTGCCAATGGTTGTTCTTTTCCCAAAGTTGTGCTGCGTGTGCCTTGTAGCAATTTTTGGTTGGAAGCGAATTGAAGGCTAAAGAACTTGTCTTTTTCAGAGCGTGAGCCATCCGTGTTTTTGGGAAGGATTTGGCTGAATCCTATGCTGTTTTCCGTTGAGAACGATTGATAACGAGGAAATTCTGATGGCGTGGTGTGGTCGGGTAAGACCCTGATTCTGTTGAAGCAAGAGGGAACAATCTGTCCGGTAGTGTCGCAGAGCTGAAGCCAAACATGATCTTTTTCCATGTCGGTAAATACCTGCAGATAACGAATTTCGCCCTTTTCGAGGAGTGTGACACGGCAAATGCCGGTCGATATGTCAAGGCTGTGTCCGATGAGTTCTACCTGCTTTCTGTCAAAGCCAAGTAAAACACTTCCGCATGGAAAGGGGCGCGGATATGGATGGTTGTAATTTTTGGCAGATAGTTGCAGATAATGGGAAAACCATTCGTCGTGGTGGATGCTTTCCAAACTGTCGGGAATGGCATCAGCCTTGGCAAAAACCTCTTGGAAGTTGCCAAGTTGTTCGCGATGATTTTCCGCAATGCGAATATCCCAAACATTATTGTGTCCAAAGTGAAGACAAATGGCATCGGGACGGGTGGTGACCACCACGCCGAGAGCGCCATTCCCCAAAACGGCTCCTTCGAAAAAATTGGTAGCCGGTCGTTGGCGAACGATGTTATGTTGTGCAGAAGGATAATGTGTGTTGCGAGTGAAGGCTGCCAGGGAAACCATCAGCATCAAACCAAAGAGTAGCTTTGTTTTCATCTTGTTTTTTTGGCAAAAATAGGCAAGCCCATTACATTATTTCATCATCCTTGCTCCAGAAAATAACAATTTTAAACAAAAACAGCTATTGCCCGCGGGCTTGTATTTATTTGTTATTTCCTTACATTTGCGCCGTCAAATGTAAAAACTATGAAAAGACTTGAAGATCATGTTACCCTTATCACGGGAGGTGGTAAAGGTATTGGATATGGACTGGCTGAGGCTTTTGCAGAAGCCGGCTCGAATCTGGTTTTGACGGGAAGAACAGAGTCAAGACTTGTTGCCGCCAAAGAAAAACTCGAAGCGCAATATGGTATCAAGGTGCTTCCCATCGTGGCCGACGGTGCCGACGAGGAAGCTATACGCGGCGTTGTTCAGCAAACAATAGCCACTTTCGGCAAAATCAATACTTTGGTGAATAATGCTCAAGTGTCGAAGTCGGGCATGCCCTTGGTGGAACATTCCAAAGAAGATTTCGACCTGGCTATTTACTCCGGCTTGTACGCGGCTTTCTTCTATATGCGCGAATGTCATCCTTATTTGAAACAGACCAAAGGCGCTGTTATCAATTTTGCTTCGGGCGCCGGCTTGTTCGGCAAACTGGGTCAGGCTTCGTATGCGGCTGCCAAAGAAGGTATCAGAGGTTTGTCGCGCGTGGCGGCCGCCGAGTGGGGCCCTGATGGTATCAGGGTGAATGTTATCTGTCCCTTGGCCATGACCGAGAGCTTGCAACAGTGGAAGGAAAATTTCCCCGAACTCTACGAAAAAACCATTCAAGGCATTCCGCTTGGTCATTTTGCCGATCCTAAGGGCGATATCGGTCGCGTTTGCGTCTTTCTCGCCAGCGAAGATGCAGAATATGTCACGGGCGAAACCATCACCCTTCAAGGTGGCAGCGGCCTGAGACCCTAAGTTGCTAGAAAATGACAAGTATGATTGTTAAGATAGTTTTTCTCGCCTTGCTTGCCGTTTCGGCTTTTTTGTCACCGGCATTGTCGCTGCTTACGGGCGTCGTCATGGCACTGGTGCTTGGTAATCCCTTCCCTGTATTTTCCAAGAAGGCTTCGAAAAAGGCTTTGCAGGTGTCTGTTGTTGGGCTGGGATTTGGCATGAATCTTTTTGAGTCGCTTGCGGCCGGAAAGCAAGGATTGATCTTTACTATTGTCTCTGTCGTTGGCGTCATGTGTATCGGCGTGCTGATAGGAAAGTGGATGAAAGTAAATCAAAAGAGTGCCTATCTGATAGCTACCGGAACCGCTATATGCGGCGGAAGTGCCATTGCGGCAGTGGGCCCGGTTATAGATGCCGACGACGACCAGATGTCGATGTCGCTGGCTACCATATTCATATTGAACACGATAGCCTTGTTTGTGTTTCCGCCTATCGGCCGATGGATAGGACTTTCTCAGGAACAGTTCGGTCTCTGGGCGGCGATAGCGATTCACGACACTAGCTCAGTGGTTGGGGCGGGGGCGGCCTACGGCCAGGATGCCCTGCAGATTGCCACCACTGTCAAACTGACCCGTGCATTGTGGATTATTCCTCTGGCTTTGGTTTCTTCCTTGATATTCCGAGCCAAAGGAAAGAAAGTTAGTATACCTTGGTTCATTCTGTTTTTTGTGTTGGCTATGGTCTTGAATACTTTCTTGCCCATTCCGAGTGCTGCGACAGGCCTTATTGTGATGTTGTCGAGAAAGCTTCTTTGCATGACGCTGTTTCTCATTGGCTGCGGTCTTTCCCTTTCTTCCATCAAAAAAGTAGGCGCGCGTCCTTTGGCCTTGGGCGTGCTTCTCTGGATTGTCATCTCCATCAGTACTTTAGCGGTAGCATGCTTGCTATCATGATGCTGACAGACTAATATGCTTTTTTATAATAAATTATATGGCACGCGAGATTTATATTAAAAATACGCGTTTACTGAAACGCGCTTTGAAGATTGAAGAGATACTTGCCAAAAAAGAATCTTGGCATTATGGTTATGCAGACGAGCATGGCCGCATGACCTTTTCAGAAAAAGATAAAGATGCTCAGTTGATGTTGTTTGATTCCGATATGATTGGTCGGGGTATACAGATTGTCGACAGCAATCGTCATGAAGTTCACTTGGCCTTGTCCATGCCAGCCACCAAAGAAGACGTGGTGATGCTTTATGAGGTGGCTAGACAAGTGGCAAACTTATGGAAGACAGATAGTATAATGGTGGAAGAGGATACCGTCTCTCTCTCGGCAATTGAATCCAATATCGATTGGGATATAAAAGAATGTATTAAGTGTCTTGAAAATAGTCGTGAAACCTTTCATCAAAGCAAGTGTGTGATACTGCCTTGTGCCATATATCCCTTGCATTTTTCTTTGGAACAACTAATGGATTTTTCGACAGATTATGATCGGTTTTCTGTCTATTTGCACGAAAAACAAAGCATTGGCGCTTTTATGTCTTCAGCTATTTATGCGGGATCTGACGGTGCCTATGCTGTATTTTATGTGGTATATCCTGGTGGCGCAATAATATTGCCTAAAGAACCTGCCATGAAGTTTTCTGCTAACGAAGAAAGTTATACTTGTGCAGAGGCTTTGGTGGCAGCATCCGGTTTGTTCCCCGGAGGAAATGCTCCTCAAATGGATTATCAGGATTTTCTACAAAAGCTTTCTTCCGATAAAATCACAGACTTCGATGAAGGACGAATCCTTGTTGGCCCCTTTACACGCGAAGAATTGATAGAAATCTTCAAACAAAACAATTGATTCTTCATTGCTTTTGCAAACAAAAAAAACTCCTGTAATCACTTGGACTACAGGAGTTTTGTTATTGAGTGATGATTGAAATTACTTGCTGAGGGCAGTAGCAACGTCAACGGCTACAGCAACGGTGCAACCTACCATGGGGTTGTTACCGATACCGAGGAAGCCCATCATTTCAACGTGAGCGGGCACTGAAGAAGAACCAGCAAACTGAGCGTCAGAGTGCATACGACCCATCGTGTCGGTCACTCGCTAAGGTCTGAATATCAGTGTCCGATGGCAGCTTTGTTAAGTATTAAAAAAAACAATGAGTTACTTTAGGAATATTCGATAATCGGAGCGGCTCTTACTTAAGTTTTGTGACCGATAATCGATCCACCAATGTTAGCAAATATGATTCTCTCCATTGTACTCTATTTTTAAATAAATGATTTTTTAATTACTTCAATCAATCCTTCTTTGGGTCTGTACTTGTTTGATGAGGAGTTGTGGTTTTTCGAAATAGAGAAAACTCTGTGAGTGTTTTATCTAAATCCTTATAATCTTCAAATGCGTAAACGGTGAGTAATATTGATATATAGAAATTTATTGTTGCGCCGCAGAAGCAAATACTACTTATTTCTGAATTATATATAATTAAAATAAAGGGATACAGATTTAAAATAGTGCTAACGATTCTAAACACTATATGAATTTTTAAAATCTTCTGATACTCAAATTTTAAGGTATTTATCTCATCCTTATATAGATATTTTCCAAGTGTTTCATTAAAATAAAAAGTGTCACCAAGTGATATTGTGAATAAGGATATAAAAAAACCAATCCCTCCAAAAACCAAAAGAGAGAAAAATAACATCCAATATGCATAGATATATGTTAGGATACCTGCGATAGGACAAATCAAAGACAATATCCCACAGACTAGATATTTAGTTTGTACTGAACGAGGATTGAGCGGTCTATTTTTTTCTGTTGTTAAATTGGGAGACGAATCAGCTATATCAAAAAGTGGACTGAAACCAAAATCTAGTAATCCTAATCCACCAATAATTAAGTTTGATAATATTTTTTCCCCTGACCGATATGATGATTTTGAGAACATACCATGATTCCGGCGATAGTATCCTCGCTTATTTGTGCCGCCATTATATCCCATATCAAATAAACTAGTAAATCATATAATTTATTCTCACGTCAGACTCTAACTTATTATTATCTCATTGAGGCTCTGGACTGCCTGACACTGATAATAAGCAAAGCCCACGCCTAATGATAAATATGTCCGTAGGGGAGATATAAATATCACAGACGTGGACGTTTCTTGCTCATTACCCCAGTGTCGAAATTGTCCAGATTTCAATAGAGGATAACTTTGCTAAACGCCCTTAAACTAAAATGTCGTGTTCCGAAGAACGCGGCAAATATAATGCAAGCGATTTGTTTAAACAAAATTTTTGTTTTTTCTGTGCGGTTTTTGATATTCTATCGAATTGATTACTTTTGCGAGAAACTTGAAAACAATGAGTCGCGAAGAAAAAAATAGAATTGCATACTATATTGCTTGTATCGGAGCTTTTGCTGAGAGGTTTTCACTCAGTAATGCCTTCGCATACAATTATCTGTTGAAATACAGCGGCTTGGACTTTATTTATGATTGTTATGAATCTGAGCATACCTTATCCATCGACGATGCGGTAGAAGATATGTATCAGATTTGCAAACGAAATGGGGGAGCATTGGTATGAAACTCTACCATGGATCGAACATAGAAATAGAGCAGATTGATTTAAGCCGAGGTCGACGTGGAAAAGATTTTGGAAGAGGTTTCTATGTCAATCCGGAATATCAGCAAGCGGTAGAATTCTGTTCTAATGTGGTGAGAAGAGAATCTTGTGGCATTCCAACCGTTACGGCCTTTGAATTTAATGAAGCTGCTCTTGAGGTTTTGAAGGTAAAGCGTTTCGAAGGATATTCTAAAGAGTGGGCAGAATTTATCTTGATGAATAGAAATAATACATCAGAAGATAATGTGCATCCTTATGATATTGTTATTGGCCCGATAGCGAATGATAGTGTGGGCACTCAGATTCGTCGTCTTATGAGAGGTTTTATGACCTTCGATGCCTTTTTGGAGGAACTTAAATTCAGCAAAGTGACTATCCAGTACTATTTCGGAACCGAAGACGCTATCAAATATCTTACAAAGTTATGACACCAACAGAACGGCAGTTTCTTATCGAAACACTTTGCGAGGATCTTGTTCCGATGATTATGGAAGAGTATCATCTGACAGACAAGCAAGCATTGGATAAACTTTACAAATCTCAAACTTTTGCTAAGATAGAAGATTTTGAGACAGGCCTTTATTATCAAGGGGCAGTGTACGTTTTCGATTTTTTTAAAGAAGAATTTCCTCGATAATCTCGCTTGGGATACAAAACAAAAAACTCCTGTAATCGCTTGGACTACAGGAGTTTTGTTATTGAGTAATGATTGAAATTACTTGCTGAGAGCAGTAGCAACGTCAACGGCTACAGCAACGGTGCAACCTACCATGGGGTTGTTACCGATACCGAGGAAGCCCATCATTTCAACGTGAGCGGGCACTGATGAAGAACCTGCAAACTGAGCATCAGAGTGCATACGACCCATCGTGTCGGTCATGCCGTAAGAGGCGGGACCAGCGGCCATGTTGTCGGGATGCAAGGTACGACCCGTACCACCACCTGAAGCTACTGAGAAATAAGGCTTACCGGCCAACACGCGTTCCTTCTTGTAAGTACCTGCAACAGGATGTTGGAAGCGAGTGGGGTTGGTAGAGTTACCCGTGATAGAAACGTCAACGCCTTCTTTCCACATGATGGCAACGCCTTCGCGAACATCGTCAGCACCATAGCAATTAACCTTGGCACGAGGACCTTCGCTGTAAGCGATACGTTGAACTTCTTTCAATTCGCCGGTGAAATAATCGAATTCGGTCTGAACATAGGTGAAACCATTGATACGGCTGATGATTTGTGCAGCGTCTTTACCCAAACCGTTCAAGATAACGCGCAAAGGTTCTTGACGAACTTTGTCGGCTTTAGCAGCAATCTTGATAGCACCTTCGGCAGCAGCGAATGATTCGTGACCGGCCAAGAAAGCGACACATTTGGTTTCTTCGCGCAACAAACGGGCGGCCAAGTTACCGTGGCCCAAACCAACCTTACGGTCGTCGGCTACAGAACCAGGGATACAGAAAGCCTGCAAACCTTCACCGATAGCTTCGGCAGCGTCAGCAGCATTCTTGCAACCTTTCTTCAATGCGATGGCAGCACCTACTACATAAGCCCACTTAGCGTTTTCGAAACAGATGGGCTGGGTTTCTTCACAAGTTTTATAAGGATCGATACCGGCAGCGTCGCAAATAGCGTTGGCTTCTTCGATGTCTTTGATACCGTTAGCGTTCAATACAGCAGTGATTTGCTTGATACGACGGTCTTGGCTTTCGAATTTTACTTCTCTAATCATAGTTGTATCCTCCTTAATTATTCGTGACGTGGGTCGATTTTCTTAACAGCACCGGCTTCTTCGGTAACGCGGCCATAAGTGCCGGTCACTTTCTTCAAAGCTTCGTTAGCATCGGTACCTTTCTTGATTTCATCCATGAATTTGCCCATGTGAACGAATTCATAACCGCAGATTTGGTCGTTCTTGTCGAGGAAGATGTTCTTGATGTAACCTTCTGCCATTTCCAAGTAACGAGGACCTTTAGCCAAAGTACCATACAAAGTACCAACCTGGCTACGCAAGCCCTTGCCCAAGTCTTCCAAACCGGCACCGATGGTCAAACCGCCTTCAGAGAAAGCAGATTGAGTACGACCGTAAACGATTTGCAAGAACAATTCGCGCATGGCGGTGTTGATAGCGTCGCAAACGAGGTCGGTGTTCAATGCTTCGAGGATGGTCTTGCCGGGAAGAATTTCAGAAGCCATAGCGGCTGAGTGAGTCATACCTGAACAACCGATGGTTTCAACCAAAGCTTCTTGGATGATACCTTCTTTTACGTTCAAGGTAAGTTTGCAAGCACCTTGTTGAGGAGCACACCAACCGATACCGTGGGTCAAACCGGAGATATCCTTGATTTCTTTAGATTTTACCCATTTGCCTTCTTCAGGAATGGGGGCGGGACCGTGGTTAGGACCCTTCTGTACGCAACACATTTGTTGCACTTCGTGAGTGTAAACCATGTTAATCAAATTTATAATGCAATTGGTAATGCGAAATTGATATAGCTAAATTGTCTGCAAAAATAGAAAACTGTTTTGTATTTGCCAATAGATTATTCTACCAAAAAAAAGAAGATTACTATTGTAAAAAAAAGAAAATATTGTGACTTTTGCAGCTTCCTGTATATTCGGGATAATTTTGAATATTCAATAATTATTAATCAAGATAAAGTTATGAACAAGAGTGCTTTACAAATTGCGCGCGCCGCGTATCAACCCAAAATGCCAACCGCTTTGTTGGGTGCAGTGAAAGTTAATGAAGGTGCCGCTACCCAATCGGTAGCCGACCAGGAAGATATCCAGGCTTTGTTCCCCAATACTTACGGACAGCCTTATATCACCTTCGAACCCAGCGACAAGCAGGAAAAATTCGAACCTATCAATGTGGGTGTTATCTTGTCTGGTGGACAGGCTCCCGGTGGACACAATGTTATTGCCGGTTTGTTTGACGGTATCAAGAACATTCATCCCGATTCTCGTCTGTATGGTTTCATCCTTGGCCCTGGTGGTTTGGTAGATCACAACTACATCGAACTCACCGCCGATATCGTGAACGAATACCGCAACACCGGTGGTTTCGACATCATCGGTTCTGGTCGTACCAAATTGGAAAAGAAAGAACAATTCGACAAAGGTTTGGTTATTTTGAAAGCTCTCGATATCAAGGCTTTGGTTATTATCGGTGGTGACGACTCAAATACCAACGCTTGCGTATTGGCCGAATATTACAAATCTATCGATGCCGGTGTTCAGGTAATCGGTTGTCCCAAGACCATCGACGGCGACTTGAAGAACGAAATGATTGAAACTTCTTTCGGTTTCGATACCGCTTGTAAGGTATATTCAGAAGTAATCGGTAACATCCAACGCGACTGTAACTCCGCTCGTAAATACTGGCACTTCATCAAGTTGATGGGTCGTTCGGCTTCGCATATCGCTTTGGAATGTGCTTTGCAGGTACAACCCAACGTTTGCTTGATTTCGGAAGAAGTTCAGGCTAAGAACCAATCTTTGGATACCATCGTTACCGACATCGCCAATACCGTGGCCAATCGTGCTGCCCAAGGTCATAACTTCGGTACCGTTCTTATTCCCGAAGGTTTGATTGAATTCATTCCCGAAATGAACAACCTTATTGCCGAGTTGAACGAAATTTTGGCTGCTCATCCCGAGTACAAGATGATTCGTAAATCGGAACAACGCAACTATATCATCGAAAAGTTGTCTGAAGATAATGCGGCTGTATTCAAATCTTTGCCCGAAGGCGTGGCTATGCAGCTTACCCTCGATCGTGACCCTCACGGCAACGTTCAAGTGTCTGCCATCGAAACTGAAAAACTTTTGGCTGAAATGGTTGGCGTAAAATTGGCTCAATGGAAACAAGAAGGTCTTTTCGTGGGTAAATTTGCTACCCAGACTCACTTCTTCGGTTATGAAGGTCGTTGTGCAGCTCCTTCTAACTACGATGCCGACTATTGCTATTCTTTGGGTTATACCGCTGCTGCTCTGATTGCTTTCGGTAAAACCGGTTATATGTCTTCTGTACGCAATACTACTGCTCCCGCTAAAGATTGGGTTGCCGGTGGTGTGCCCATTACCATGATGATGAACATGGAACGTCGTAACGGTGAAATGAAGCCTGTTATCCAAAAAGCGCTCGTTCAGCTCGATGGTGCTCCTTTCCGTCGTTTCGCTGCCAAGCGTGCTGCTTGGGCTATCAGTACCGACTACATCTATCCTGGTCCTATCCAATATTTCGGTCCCACTGAAGTGTGCGATCAGCCTACCAAGACTTTGCAGCTCGAAGCTAAGGCCAAGTGTAAATAAGCTTCCAGGTGTAAATAAGCATTGATCTGCCGCGCCCGCTTCGGCTCGTCCTCGGTCACGTACTTCAGTACGCTCCCGTCGTCCTCGCCTCGCGGACACGCCATCTCAAAGCTTCTTTCCACTTGGGGTTGCGCCCGCTTCGGCTCGTCCTCGGTCACGTACTTCAGTACGCGCCCGTCGTTCTCGCCTCGCGGACACGCCATCTCAAAGCTTCTTTCCACTTGGGGTTGAGCGGTTGAGCGGGCTGCTTTGGGTGAGCAATCGCTTGCGAGTAAATCAATAGAATCCTTTCTGAGTGTAAACTTGGAAAGGATTTTTTTTGCTATTCAGGCTAGCGCTTTTGGCTACTTGTCTAAAGTTGAATTTTGCAATTTTGCTTCAGTTTGCCTGTTGAAATATATACGTGAATCGTTTTTGTGTTAGCTTGAATAAAATAGATTTTTAGATGTAAATAAGGCATAGAAAAATAGCTTAATGCTTTGAAATATGGGTATTAAAATTAATACTGATTGTGTTTTGTAAAAAAAATATTTTTCGAATTTTTTCAGCCCTGCAAATATATGGTTGATTTTGTAAGAATCAATGTTCTGCTAATAGAAAATTAATACAAATATTTAATTTATTTAAAGCTATTTGTAGGTCTTGGATGGTGAAAATATTGTCGTTTTTGAGGCGAAAATCATCGAGAATCCAAGGCGAGAATCATCGAAATTTTGAGGCGAATAATAAGCTGATTTTCTGATGGGAATTTCTTGGTTTTTGGTGAAATTGTTAAAATTGCGGAGATTGTTAATAATCTGAAAGATTCTTTTGGATTTTGTAACATTTTGGCTGTATATTTGCGTGTTAATATCTTCACTCTTGTTTAGGGGTTTATTTTGAATCTATATCGCTCAAAATCAATGCGTAAAAACATATTATTTTTCATATTTCTTGTGTGCGCCCAATGGATGTTGGCGCAAAGTGTCAGTGTGGCTTCGTTCCGTGCTTTGGAA
>JAEIGA010008738.1_pt1 | contig 15330 bp, 15 predicted proteins | sample 9270691 | NCBI WGS metagenome assembly JAEIGA01 (sample SAMN17057246, study PRJNA624740) | gut metagenome | biome: biome; isolation source: fecal sample | host: Bos grunniens | place: China: Xizang | collected 2019
ACATCGTAGGCAATGAGCAAAAAAGTGAAACCCTCTTTTTCAAGAACCTCATATGTAATATCGTCGCCCATTGCATTCACCATCGAAAAATCGTGAATAGGAGGTTCGTAACCTTTTTCTATCAAAGTAGTTTTTTGCTCAATAAAAATCCAACCATCGTTTTCGTCAGGGAAATTGGCAAGTGTAAATTCCTTTTCTACGCCATCTTTTGCATAAATAAACGTTGTTTCGTAAATATCCGACTTTGCACCCTCGGGCACCTCCATACTTTTTAAAATGTCGGTTCCAATTTTATATGGTCTAAAATCGATTATCGGCAAATGGAAATATGAATACAAAGAAATACTAATTGGAATAAGCAAAGCAATAACCAGTCCTACCCATTCAACAGCATTTCTCCATATTGAACGATGCTTTTTCAACGTTACTATTAAGACAATTACTAGTACGAAAAGAACAATATTTTTCCCAAACGTTGCCCAATTGCTTAACACTATTGCATCACCAAAACACCCACAATCTTTTACAGGATCTTCCAACGCAATATAAAGCGTTAAAGGCGTCATTATTAGCATAAACAACAATGCTAATATAGATGATAATTTAATTTTAAAATTGAACAATAAGTTAAACCCTATTACAAACTCAAGTGTAAATAGTGCAACTGCAAGAAATAGTGCAACCGAATTGAATTGCTCAAAAAAAGAGCCAAAAGCAGCAAAATAGTCTTGTATTTTATAAGTTGTACCAAGTGGGTCAACTGCTTTTACAAAGCCAGAGAAAACAAAAGTTAACCCAAGGAGCAATCTGCTCACCCAACTAATAATGTTTACTCGATTAGACTTTTTTGCTTTTCTCATTTTTTATTTTGTTTGAATTAAGCCAAAAACAGCATAATTTATCATATCAAAATAGTTTGCATCTATTCCTTCAGAAATAAGAGTTTGCCCTTTGTTGTTTTCAATCTCTTTTGTGCGGTATATTTTCATCAAAATCAAATCAGTATACGATTGCGGACGCATACTTCGCCAAGCCTCATCGTAATCATGATTTTTTGCCAACATTAGATTTTTAGCTTCTTTAGCATAATGATTATACATTAGCAAAACCTCATCTTTGGTTTTATCATCTTTGTCTGAAAAACCTAATTGTAGTTGAATCAAGCCTATAATTGCATAATTTACTATGCCAATTAATTCAGGTCTAATGCCCTCGTTTACCATCGAGACTCCTTTAAGCTCAATACTTCGTATACGATTAGCTTTTATAAAAATTTGATCGGTAACGCTTTCTGGACGCATAATTCTCCATGCAGCTCCGTAGTCAGTCAATTTTTTTGTAAAAATATTCCGACACTCATCTATAGCTTGCAAAAATTCCTGTTCAGTTGTCATCTTAATTCAATTTTGTGTCCGCTTCTGCTTCTACCACATTCACAATATAGTCGCCCATTTTTTCGCATTCGGCAATCAAATCCATGTAAACAACGCTTGTGCCATAAAGGTATTTCCCGTCATTCACGTCGTTGATGTTTTGAGTTTTTAATTGATTGCGGAAATTGTTTATTTCACTTTCAATGTTTTTTGTTTTTGTTACATCGGAGAATTGTGGTGTTGTAGATTCCAAAATCACTCGCATTTGACTTATTGCCTCATCTATAAGTTTGAACATTAAGTCGATATTCTCGTTGATGCTATCGGTAAATTTCGCTTCAAGATTGTTTCTTCGTTGAACTGTTCTTGCCAAGTTGTAACAACTATCAGCCACACTTTCTATTTCGGAAATAATACGCATCTTCATTTGGATTTCATGCTTACTTTCGTTACTCAATCGACCGTCCGACACCTTTGCCAAATAAGTTGCAATTTCAACCTCAATGTTATCGCAAATATCTTCATACTTCTGTATGCGAGAGAATTTTTTCACAAATTCAGCATCATTATCGCGTGGAGCATCGTAAAGTTCTTTTACCATGCCAAACATTTTATGTACACGTTCTGCAAACAAAATAATTTCTTTATGAGCTTGAAGAATAGACAACTCTGCTGTAGAAAGCATTCCTGTTGAGATAAACTTCAAATGAGAAACCTTATCTTCCTCGGTTGGTTTGTGAGGTGTCAATTTGGTTACAATATAAACGTAAGTTTTTGTAAACCAAATCATAATAAGGATATTTATTAAGTTGAATACCGTATGAAAAATAGACAACCCAAACGATACATGGTATTGCATATCTGTGAAACTTGTCATCAATGCTTGGTTTTCAGCAGTTGATAAGTCTAACGTTTTATTGTTCAATGCTTCGATAATTGCTGGATCAGTACTATCTACAAAACTTAACAATGATTCAGGATTTCCGGCAAGCGATGTAGAAATCCAAACTATAAGTTTCATAAATGGATAATAAAGCACAAATGCCCAAATAGAACCAAAGACATTGAATAGTAAATGTCCTAATGCTGCACGTTTTGCCCAAATATTACCTGAAATAGAAGCAATCAACGGTGTGATACATGTTCCAATGTTACTACCAAGAATCATTGCTGTTGCTATTTCAAAAGAAATCCAACCTTTACTACAAATAATCAATACAAACGCCACAGTAGCACTCGACGATTGCACTATCATTGTGAAAACTAAACCTATGAGTGCAAAAAGCAAAATTGAGCCGTAACCAAATGTTGTGTAACGCTGTAGTATAGAGAACACCTCTGGATTTGCTTTAAGGTCTGGAACCGAACCATTTAAGTATTCTAATCCAAGAAACAAGAGTGCAAAACCAATAAGAAATTCTCCCCAACTTTTGTATACGTTTTTATTGCTAAAAAGCAATGGAACACCAAAACCAATTAGCGGAATTGCAAACGCCGCAATATTAACTTTGAAGCCAAAAAGTGAGATAATCCACGCCGTTGCCGTAGTACCAACGTTGGCTCCCATTATCACTGCCATCGATTGACTTAACGAGAGTAAACCTGCGTTTACAAAACTGACTATCATCACCGTTGTAGCCGATGACGATTGCACTAATGCAGTAATAAGAATACCTGTCAAAGCACCAACAATACGATTGTTGGTCATCAACGCCAAAATGTTTCTTAACTTGTCTCCTGCTGCTTTTTGTAGACCTTCACTCATCAGCTTCATTCCAAAGAGGAAGAGTCCTACCGAACCGATTAAGGTAAATAGATCGAGTAATCCGTAATTCATGAAATAAAAAATTGATTTAGGTGCAAATTTAATATAAAAGCTGAAAAAAATCAACGGAAATTTAAAACCTCACTTCACTCCCACAAAATCACTCAACGGACGAATTTTGACCACATTAGTATATGCACGTTGTTGGAGTTGGATTTCTTGGTCGTAAGGTATCGTTTTAGTTGCATCGAAGCGTAATACCGCATAATAAGGTGCGTTCTCTGCACTAAAGCCCAATTCTTGCAATACTTGTGCTGTCCAAATTAGGAATCCCTTTTTGGTCAGTTTAAATATGATTAGTCTTCTTTTTCCTTGTTATCAACACGAAGACGAGCAGTTGATATCTGCTTTCGGAGCTGCTCTTGTAACAATTCTTTTGGCGGTAATTCTGTATAGTATTGCGCTACTTTGATACCAGAATCTTCTAACTGAAGCAGTTCTATCTGTTCATTACTACCTTCTGCACAAAGTAATAAACCCAAGGGAGACTCTTCTCCTTCGTTTCGTTCGTGTTTGTCTAAGTAACGTAAATATAGTTCCATTTGCCCCTTGTAAGCAGGTTTGAATCGTGTTCGCTTAAGGTCTATCGCTATGAGGCGATGTAATTTGCGGTGATAGAATAACAAATCTAGTCGAAAATCTTCTCCGTCTATGATCATTCGTTTTTGCCGTTCAACAAAAGTAAATCCACTACCTAACTCCATTAAGAATTGCTGAATGCCATTAAGTAACATGTCTTCTAAATCTCGCTCTTGATAAAATCCCGTCAGACCTGTAAAATCAAGAAAGTAAGGGTTCTTGAAGACTAAATCAGGTGACAATCTATTGTCATCTCGGAGGGTAGCCAATTCGGCACGGATAAAGTCTTCTGGTTTGCGGCTGATAATGGTACGTTCGAATAGCATGCTATCTATTTCTTTTCGCAGTCGCTTTACACTCCAATGTTCGCTGGCTGCCATAGTAACATAAAACTCGCGTGCTAAGTTATCTTTGAGCGGCAAAACTTCCATAAAATGACTCCAGTACAATTTGGTCGATAGTGTCGACACTATTTCTACTTTTGGGAATGCTTGTGAGAATTGTATCATTCTACGCAAATTGCGATCAGTAAAGTCTTTTCCGTATAATTCAGTCAATTTGGTCGACAGCGTCGACACAATTTGCTGACCATACGCGGCTCGCTGTCCTTCAAGAACATAAGTGCGAATAGTATCTCCTATATGCCAATACATCATAGTCATAGTATTACTGACTGAAACCGCTACTTGCTGGCGAGCTTTGTCAATGATGCTGCATAGATTGTCTAAAAGAATTTTGTCTATTTTAATAATCTCATTCATGATAGTAAACTCTATTTAATTACAAGCTTCTTTCAAACGAAGAAGTGTGTGGTAAATATGGTCGCTTGGCTCTTCTGATTCATAAAAATGTCGATGTTCATCCACGAAAAGATATTGAACGATAGTACGAATATCTTCTTTAGTCTCATCATTTAATAGTTGTTTACAAATAATTTCTTCAATGTCAAACCCACTTTCCTGAATCCATGGACATCTCTGCAAAAGATTTACTTTAGCTTCTTTTGCAGTTTCTCCATATGCTCTACCTAAGACCTGGCAATTTTCAATTTCCATATCCTCTTTTGGTGGATATGTATATCCTTCTGTTGTATAAAAAATATATTCGTTCATTATTTTATTTTTTTATAATGTCCTCTTTTCGTAAATTCTACAAATCCTTTATCACGTAACAATTGTAATTGCTGCCTAATTTTAGGTTGTACAAAATTATTCTCAGGATGTTTGAGTTGCAAAAAATTAGTAAACGAATACATCTCATCTAAAGTAAATTCATTACCTAATTTATCAACACATTGTAACACATCGATTAACCAACCGCGACTTTCGAGAGAGTCCGTTTTTAATGCTTTTATCTTTTTATAAGAATCTAAAACAATATTATGGTCAATTTCTTTGGAATCTTGCACTATAAAAATTTTTCCATATTGAGGAATAGAAGTTAAATTTATGTTGCAACCTGTCCAACCAGCACGACGTGCATTCTCTGATAGAGGTTTGCGTTTCTCAATGATAGAAGGCACGAAAAAATGATTAGGAATTAACACTAGATTCCGAACTATATTATTGTAATGCGTCAGAAAAAAGAAATTAGGATTATTGCATGCAGTTATTCGGTCTATCATTGTATGAAATTCACCATCCACAATTTTATCTCCAATACCTTTTTTTATACGTTCTTTACTCTTTAATTCGTATTCTGATAGACAATGTTTACAATAAAAATCTGCCACAGGACGATTAGCTTCAAAATGCGTTAGTATAGGCTCACCACAGATAGGACAATACATGTTTCTACCAAGCCAATCTTCGGTGAGTACACGTGCCTTTTGCGTTGGACTATGATACCCAACAATTAGTGATGTATTAAATTCAAAATTCATAATCAGGATGAAGTATAAAATAATGACCAGCGACTTGTACTTGATCACAAAAATCTTTCAATCGCTTTTGTGCCAAATCATTAAATGCTTCTTTGGCGTAGTCATTAAAACTACTTGTAGCATAGCTCCTCCGCCCACAAAGGGCTCAATGTAAGTGACATTCTCCCATTGGTCAAAGTCAGCTGGAAGCAGTGCTTCTAGTTGGTCAATGAGTTGGGTTTTACCGCCTACCCATTTGACAAATGGTTTCGCTTTCATTGTGTTTTCAATTTACTTACAAAGATATTCCCTTTTGTTGAAACAAACAAAAAGGCAGAGAAAAACTCTGCCTTGATATAGTCGAGGGAAAGGAACTTTTTTCGATTACTTTTCTATTTTGAAATCGGCGGCAGCTTCTACAGCGTTTATAATGCAATCGCCAATTTTTTCGCACTCTACTACAATGTCCATGTAAAGTGTACTGACTCCGTAAGGATATTTTCCGTCTTTAACATCTTCCACATTTTGTCGTTTTAGCTGATTGCGAAGATTATTGATTTCGTTTTCTAAATTTTGCGATTTATGAATTTCCGAAGAACTAACATGCTCTTCGTTCAAACATACTGCCATTTGGCTCATAGCTCTATCCACAAGTTCGAACATCGATTGAAGTTGCTCGCTTATGTATTTCGTAAAACTTACTTCTTGCTCACGCTTGCGTTGAAGAATACGAGCAATGTTGTAGCAAGAGTCGCCAATGCTTTCAATTTCGGAAATGATACGAAGCTTCATTTGTACCTGTTTTTTACCTTCGGTACTCAATCGTCCGCTTGCCAAAGCAGTGAGATAGTTGGCAATTTCAATCTCCATGCGGTCGCTAATGTTTTCGTACTTTTCAATTCTACTATAACGTTTTGTAAATTCAATGGTTTCGTCCTCGCATAGCAAATCGCGCACTTGGTCGAGCATTCGGTGAGTTCGATTTTCGTAAACAGCAATCTCTTTACTTGCCTGAAGAAGAGAAAGTTCTGATGTAGAAAGCAATCCTGTAGAGATGTGCTGAAGATGGAAAATTTCATCTTTTTCGTCTTCAGGAATAGCTTTTTTCTTAATCACTTTTTCGATAAGTTTTACAATATAATTGCTAAACCAAACAAGTATACAAATATTGCAGATATTGAACATCGTATGGAACAACGACAACGAAAATGCTGAAACTTCACTAGGATTCGTTGGACCTATTTTTTCTACGAGTGAAAGTATAAAGTTTGTAAATGGGTAAAACACCACAAGCATCCACAACACACCAAAAAGGTTGAAAAGTAGGTGAGAAAAAGCGGCTCTCTTGGCAGCGATATTGCCCGACCACGCAGCAAGGTTTGCAGTAATGGTTGTTCCTATATTTTCACCCAAAACCATTGCGGCCGCCATCTGAAAATCTATCCACCCTTGGCTACACATAATGAGCGTGATGGCCATTGTTGCACTCGAAGATTGTACGATGATAGTAAGCAATGTCCCCACTAACAAAAACAGTAATACCGAAGCGAATCCCATACTCGTATAGCCACGCAAAAACTCAAGTATTTCTGGATGTTGGCTAATATCAGGAACCGACTCTTTTAGCAACCCAATACCAAGAAACAAAAGCGAAAATCCCATTATAATTTCGCCGATGTAGCGTCTTGAATTGTGTTTAGAAAAAAGTAGCGGAACAGAAAAAGCAATAATTGGAATCGCAAGAGTTGAGATGTCAACTTTGAATCCAAACAGAGAGACAATCCACGCCGTAATGGTTGTACCGACGTTGGCACCCATTATCACACCAAAAGCTTGCGAAAGCGAAAGCAAACCTGCATTCACAAAACTAACAACCATCACCGTTGTTGCCGACGACGATTGAATAATTGCAGTAATTAAAAAACCAGTAAAGATACCTACAAAGCGATTTGATGTCATCGCTGCCAAAATTGTTCTTAACCGGTTACCTGCAGCTTTTTGCAAAGCTTCGCTCATCATTTTCATCCCAAAAAGGAAGATTCCTAAAGACCCCACAAGAGTCAGAAAGTCAAGAAAACTAAATTCCATAGAAATAATATTTATTTTTTGCCAAAGGTAAAAGATGGATTTCTATTTGAGGTAAAAAAAATATGACATTTATGTTACATTTTTAGAAACGGAAAGATCCCGTCAACAAAACGTTATGATATGAGTTTGTTAAGTTTACTGGTTTTACTCCAACTATAGGTGCTAACGTTGCATATTGCTGATTGTATTGATATGCCAAATCAATTCCCCAATAAGTCCATCTAAAACCAATTCCACCACTAACATTGTATGACCATGCTTTAACCATGGATTCCAAATCGGTACGGATGGAATTTTCCGGAAGTGTTTTCATTGTATTTCGTTCTATCACAGGAGTAGCAAAAGCACCTCCCAATCGTAACGAAAGGAAATCAAGAACTCGATACTCACCGCCTACTTTCAAAGTGTGATTTATTTTTGCAAAGTTTTTTATAATTCTATTTTCATTTGAAAAATTTTCGGTCGAAAATTCATCCGCATAGAGCATCGTTCTATAATCTACAAGTTCATAATCGATGTCGACTAGTGCTTTCTTTTTGATTATAAAAGCAGTACTAAAAAGGAAACGAGATGGTGTTTTAAGTTGATAATTATCCACTCCATCGCCCGTTGATGACACAACATCAACTCGATTCCCTTTCCCATCTAAAACATTTCTGCTTTCCATTCCAGTAATAGAATGTTGAGAAATAACATAAACCGTTGGTGTGTGATAAGCAAAACCTAATCGGAGGAAAGATGTTGGACGGGCAATAGCACCTAATTTTAAATTACACCCGACACCCGAAAAAACAACCTTATTTTTCATCTGCAATTCTTCTTTATCTAACGAATGGAAGTTTTCGGAATAAATACTTGTTACTGATTTTTCAATAGTCTGAACTCCAACACTCGCTCCCAAGTAAAACAAATGAGCAAGATTTGCACCATAAGAAATATTGAATTCATCGACACCTCCTGTTTCCACATATTGAAAATTGGAGGCAACTTTTGCATTATTCATTGGTTCCCATTGTTTTAATCCTGACGACTTTATTAGATAGTTGTCATAACCCAATGCTGACAACCATCCTATTTGAGAATTGTTGTAAGGGTCATTAGTTTCAAGAAATGCATTTTCAGATACGCCATTAGCTTGATTTGCCATATAGTTAATTATTGACGAAGAGACTTCATTGGTCAAGCTATATTTGTTTTGAAAGTTTTTAAGTCTATTAAACGAAATTGCAAAATTAGAAGCTATTAATACTTTTTTATTGAGCAATATTGCATGAACATACGACGCCTGACCTAACGTAAAATGATTATTGCTATTTCTTGTCGAAGAAGTATTGTGTTGAGAAAAATTGTTATTCAAAGTAAGCGTTGCTTCACAACTACGATAAATTCCTAAGCCTGCAGGATTTGTTATCATACATGTCGGTTCACCTCCTAACGCACCAAATGCTCCACTCATACTCATCGAACGAGCAGTCCCCTGAATAGGCAACTCCGCAAAACTAAGAGCATCAAACAATTCTTGTGATTTGCTTGTAAAAAAGCAAATAGCAAAAATATAAGCAACAAAAAATTTTTTAAAGTTTATCTTCATTTTTTATTCTTCTGTTTGATTTAAATAAAAATCCGAATCATCAAAAATATAGATAGTATCATTTTGTTCATTTTCATTTTTATAAATTATAAAGCCTTCCTCATAGTCAGACACTTGCGGATCTAAGATTAAAATATTATAATTTGTATCAAGTATTTCTTCTATATTTTCTTCCATCACTTCATCTCCTTTTTGATAATAAATATCATCGGACATAATAAACCTTTGTCCAAAGAGTAAAGAGATATTTATCCCTACAAAAAACAAGACATATAAAAATTTCTTTTTCATAAGATATTAATAAGTTCTTTGATGTAATAAAAAATAAATAAACCGCTTATTATAAGTTTTGCAATAGTGCTCGCTATAAAACCTATAAAAGTTCCAAATCCTGATCTTGCTGCCTCTTCTATTGGTTTCCCATAAATCAACTCTCCCACTACCGCTCCTAAAAACGATCCCAAAAGAATGCCTATTGGTCCAAAAAACAAACCCACAAATAATCCTACAAAACTACCCCATACGCCCCATTTACTTCCACCAAAATACTTAGCACCCCACGCGGGCAAAACATTATCTAACACTTGTAAAACAATTACCACAATAAGCCATACAATTAAAAAGGTTAAGGTAAACTCAATTTTTGAAGAAAAATGAAGTAGCAAAAGCCCTATGTAACTAAAAGGCAAGCCCGGTAAAATAGGTATTACAGCACCTAATAGCCCTATAAAGAGAAAAATACCTGCTAAAATAATTAAGAATATATCCATAATATTTTATTTGTTTCAAAAGTAAAAATATCTTTTTTATACAACGATATTTTTTTGTTAAAACTTCTTATTTTATTTGGATATTTATTTTGAATGATGTTACTTTACATAGTACTAATTGCAACATAGTTTAATAATTAAAATAAATAGATTTATGCGTAATTTTTTAAAGACAATGTTAGCCGTAATATGTGGTTTTGCATTGATAACAATGATTTTTGTTTTTATCGTTTTAGGCATTTTGGGCACCTCGATGAGTACCCCATCCGTATCAATAAAACCAAATTCTATTTTTGTGATAGAACTTAATGGAACGATGCAAGAGCGAAGCAACGACCTTTCAAACTATACAAGTTTATTTAACTCTAGCGATATTAAATATATAGGATTGGACGACATTTTGGATGCGATAGCAACTGCTTCTGCAGACGACAACATTAAAGGTATATATCTAAAATGCGGTGTTCTTTCTGCGCCACCAGCTTCTATATCTGAAATTAGAGATGCACTAATTCGTTTCAAAGAAACAGGCAAATTTATTACTGCTTATGCTGATAATTATTCACAATCGGCATATCAAATAGCATCGCTTGCCGATAAAGTTTACATGAATCCCGAGGGTATTCTTCAAATAACAGGATATCATATACAAACCATTTTCTTTAAGGACTTATTAGAAAAAGTTGGGGTTGAAATGCAAGTTGTAAAAGTAGGAACTTACAAATCGGCAGTAGAACCCTACATTCTAAACAAAATGAGTGATGCCAATCGTGAACAAAATTTTGAAATGGCAAAATCATTATGGAACAAATTTCTACTTGAAGTATCTAATTCCCGAAAAATTAACACTGAAAAAATCAATGAATTTGCAGACAAGGGGATTACTTTCTCTGAAGCAATACAAAGTGTAAATTATGGTTTAATAGATTCGCTCGTATACGAATTGGATGTAGATGCTTTGTTAGCTCAAAAAATGGAATGTGAGGAAGGTGATTTACAATTTTGCTCGCTAAAAGATGTAAAAAATTTACAAAAAAACATTGATTATCAAAAAAACAAAATCGCTGTTGTATATGCTTCGGGAGCTATAGATAGCGGAAACAACAACGAAGAGAATATTGATTCCGAAAAACTTTCAGCGACATTGCGTTCTATTGCAAAAGATGAAAACATAAAAGCTGTTGTTTTACGTGTAAATTCTCCCGGTGGTAGTGCATTTGGATCTGAACAAATTTGGTATGCATTGAACAAGGTCAAAGCAAACAAACCTTTAATTGTATCAATGGGAGGATATGCTGCATCAGGCGGATATTATATTTCTTGTATTGCAGATACCATTGTTGCTCAACCAAATACAATCACTGGTTCAATAGGAATTTTTGGACTCATACCAAATGCTCAAGGTTTGGTCAACAAACTAGGTCTTTCTTTTGATGGGGTAAAAACTAATGAGATGAGTAATTTTGGAGAATTATTTCGTCCAATGTCTGAACAAGAGCGTTCCTTGATGCAAGGGAAAGTAAACCGTGGCTACGAACTGTTTGTAAAACGTTGTGCAGATGGTCGTTCAATGTCTATAGATGCCATAAAATCTATTGCCGAAGGTCGAGTTTGGACAGGCGAGCAAGCTTTGGAAAATGGATTAGTTGACACACTTGGTAACTTAAATGATGCATTAGCTATAGCTATCGAAAAATCTGGAGTAGAAGAATACGAAGTTGTTTCTTACCCTGAGAAAAAAGATTTATTAACACAAATTTTAGAAGAGTTTTCTAGCAGCCAAATGCAAATTCATTCATTAACTAATTATTCAAAATACATTAATTATTTTGACGGATTAATAAACGGGAATGCCGTTCAAGCACGAATGCCCTATTTCCTTGTGATAAAATAAGTGAAGAAGTTTTTTAAAATAGTATTTCTTTTCCCTCTAACCTTGCTATATGGATTAGTAGTAAGAGTTCGAAATAAGTTGTTCGATTTTGGTATTTTGCCAGAGAAAAGATTCAATGTCCCAATTATTTCAGTTGGGAATATTACAGTTGGAGGGACAGGGAAAACTCCTCACACAGAATATCTTGTTTCCTTACTCAAGGATATGAATTTAAGGGTCGGGGTTATAAGCCGAGGATATAAACGTAAATCAAAAGGTTTTGTTTTGGCATCGCGTAAATCAACTGCTATTGAAATTGGAGATGAGCCATTTCAAATCAAGAAAAAATTTTCGGATATATCAGTCGCTGTAGATGCTAAACGCGAAAGAGCCATTCAACATCTTCTCGCAAAGCAAAATAGTCCTCAAGTTTTTGTTCTTGATGATGCATTTCAATATCGATACGTGCAAGCAGGATTATCAATCTTACTGATTGATTATAATCGTTTGATATACAACGACTCTCTTTTACCAATGGGACGACTTCGCGAACCTGCCAACGAACGTTATCGTGCTGACATTTTAATTGTTACAAAATGTCCACAAAACATGCGTCCTATAGAGATGCGTATTATAGATAAAAATTTAAACTTCGCTCCTACACAACAACTCTTTTTCTCATATTTTGAATACGGAACGATGTATAATATTTTTGATTCTACAAAACGTTACTCTATAGAATCTCTAAAAAAACATCAAGCACAAATACTAATAGTAACAGGTGTGGCATCACCAGAACCTTTATATCAATATATTTCTGAAAAAGTAGGTCATTATGAAACCATACGCTTTTCAGACCATCACTCTTTCACAAAAGAGAATTGGAATCGTATTGCAAAAAAATATGCAAGCATCAAATGCAAGAAAAAATTAATTTTAGTTACGGAAAAAGACGCAGCTCGCATTTATTCAGACAAAAATGTACCACAAATACTAAAAAACGATATTTACACAATACCACTGCAAGTAAAGTTTTTATGTAATAGCGAAGAAACCTTTAAAAACCAAATTTTTAAATATGTTAAAACAAATAAAAGAGACGGCAGATTTTCTTAAAACAAGAATTGCCACAAATCCTAAAGTTGGAATCATTTTGGGTACAGGACTTGGTAATTTAGCAGAACAAATTACCGATAGTATTACGATACCATATCAAGAAATACCAAATTTCCCAATATCTACTGTTGAAGGACATAGTGGTTGTTTAATTATAGGTAAACTTGGTGGTAAAGATATCCTCGCAATGAAAGGTCGCTTTCATTATTACGAAGGATATGATATGAAGCAAGTAACTTTTCCTATTCGCGTAATGAAACTTCTAGGTATTGAAACTTTATTCGTTTCAAATGCCTCTGGCGGTGTAAATCCTGATTATGAAGTGGGCGATTTAATGGTAATTAACGACCATTTAAATATGTTCCCCGAAAACCCATTGCGAGGGAAAAACTATGAGGATTTAGGTCCTCGTTTTCCTGATATGCACGAACCATATGATAAATCATTAATAGATATGGCTTTTGAAATTGCTGCAGAGAATGGTATAAAACTACAACAAGGGGTTTATGCTGGTACACAAGGACCCACATTTGAAACTCCTGCCGAATACAAATATTATAGAATAATAGGTTCGGATGCTGTAGGGATGAGTACTGTTCCTGAAGTCATTGTTGCAAATCACATGGGCATGAAATGCTTTGGAATTTCAATAATAACAGACCTTGGTGTTCCCGGTAAAATTGTAGAGGTTTCACACGAAGAAGTTCAGCTTATGGGAAATGCAGCACAACCAAAGATGACACTGATAATGAAAGAACTTTTAAAACGAATAGAATAACAATAAAAATCCCTCGCAACGAGGGATTTTTATTTAGAAAGATAACTCTTTATTTTTTCAATAACATTTGTAGCATCGTTTATGCCCAAATCATAAATTGCCTGTAAACGCTCCTTATTTTTTTCTATTCTACTAAGTTTTTTTTCTTCAGAAGGTCTTATTACCAACACTTTACCTAATTTTTCTAAATTCTCTATAAAATCTATTTGTTTGTTGTACATTGCATAGCGAGAATTTATTACTTCTACTAACATTGGGAATTTCCTATAAAAAATCTTTGCCACGAAAGGATTAGGTTTTTCTTTTCTATAACCTTTAGGGCGAGTTAAAACAACAACAACTTTTTCAAAACCATCGTCCAAACACTTTTTTAAAGGTATACTATCAGTAAGCCCACCATCAAGATATTTTTCTCCGTTTAATGTTACCATTTTTGAAACAAACGGCATGGCCGATGTTGCACGCAAAACCTCCATTTGTTCTAAAACATCTTTCACCTCTTGATATTCAACTTTTCCACTACGCACGTTTGTAAGTGTTGCATATAGCTTTGTTGTTGACTGTTCAAATGTTTTTTGATCAAAAACGTCGAGATTAAATGGTATTTCGTAATAAGCAAAATCTTTATTAATAATATTCCCCGTTGTTAAAAGTGAACGCATACCCATATAGCGAGAATCAGCTGCATATTTTTTATTATAACGAATAGTTCGTCCACGTTGTTTTGATATGTAATTGACACCAAACAATACACCCGCTGATGTGCCATAAATTGCATCAACTTCTATTTTATTGTCTAAAAGTATATCTAAAACGCCAGCTGTATACAACCCGCGCATCGCTCCTCCTTCTAATACTAATGCAGTTCTCATTCATCAAAAAAATTATTACAAATGTACAATTTAATTATGTTTAAGTTATTAAAGATTTAAATTTTTGCATTTTTATTGCACATAAACATTGAAAGTGTGCACTTTTTATTATCTTTGCGGTCGATTTATTTAAATTTAAAATAACAAGGAAATGAAAAAATTTTTTGTAAGTATTTTGTTTTTGCTTGTGCCATTTTTAGGGATGACTGCACAAGATGTTGTAGGTAAATGGAAACTTGAAAGTGGAACCGCCATTGTAGAAGTTTATCGCCAAGGCGATGTTTTTAATGGGAAGATTGTATGGCTTCAAAAACCTACAAGAGCAGATGGCTCACCAGCCGTAGATGAAAATAACCCTGATAGTAAACTCCGTTCAAGAAAACTTATGGGGTTAAATATGCTTAGTGGATTGAAATGGAATGGAAAAGAATACTCTGGCGGTATTATTTACGATCCCGCTAACGGAAAAACATACTATTGCTCTATGAAAGTAGAAGGTAATGTACTTAAAGTACGTGGCTCACTCGACAAGAGAGGATTTTTAGGTAGAACTATGGACTGGTTTAGAGTAAAGTAGTTTAACAACAAGATTTTTTCTTATAAA
>JAEIGA010008739.1_pt1 | contig 15328 bp, 13 predicted proteins | sample 9270691 | NCBI WGS metagenome assembly JAEIGA01 (sample SAMN17057246, study PRJNA624740) | gut metagenome | biome: biome; isolation source: fecal sample | host: Bos grunniens | place: China: Xizang | collected 2019
ATCTGCTGGATGGAATCACATGCTTCCTTGGTAATGAAGCCATTCTGCTCCATTCGGGAAATGACAAGATTTCTTCTTTCGAGGGATCTTTCCGGATTGAGAGCCGGGTTGTATCTCGTAGGCTTGTTGACCATTCCCACGAGAGTGGCGGCTTCCTCCACAGTCAGGTCTATCGGAGCCTTTCCGAAGAAAGTCTGAGCTGCGGCCTTGATACCATATGCATTACTTCCGAAAAACACCTGGTTCATGTACATATTCATGATCTCATCCTTGGTATAGCTTCTTTCAAGCTTCACAGCTGTAACCCACTCCTTCAACTTTGTCCATACCATCTTGAATGCAGATCCTCCCATATCCTCACGAGGATACAAGGTCTTTGCCAGCTGCTGGGTAATGGTACTTCCTCCTCCCTGGCTCGAACTTCCTCCAAGGACGGTCTTCACAAGCACTCGGGCAAGACTCTCGAAATCAATTCCGGAATGTCTGTAGAAACGGGAGTCCTCTGTAGCTACTGCCGCATTAACGAGGTTGGGAGAAAGTTCCTCATAGCTTACGTATGCCCTGTTCTCTATATGGAATGTGGTCAAGATCTCTCCGTCCTCCGCAATCACCTGAGTCGCAAGTTTGCTGTCAGGATTCTCCAGATCCTCAAACGACGGGATATCAGCAAAACTCCATACGGCTCCTATGAGCAATACTACAGCGGCGATTCCGGAACAGAACAATATCCAGAATACCTTGATTATCTTCTTTTTTGTCGCGTCTGTCATATCAAATCGTCGATAAGCAAATTTCTCTAAATATGTCACCTAAAGGTGACTCCTTTTATATAAGGTTTCAAACTCGCAAAATTAACAACAAAATTTGGAAAATTGCCTGAAAAGTAGCTTACTTTGCGCTTTCTTTTGAAAATTTGAGGAACAGAGCATGATGGATGGAAAAAATCTGGTGATCGTCGAGTCACCTGGAAAAATCGACAAGATCAAGAAGGCACTTGGAAGCGGATATACCGTAAAAGCGAGCATAGGACATATCCGAGATCTCGATGAAAGCGGTTTGAGCATCGACGTAAACAACGGATTCAAACCGGAATATGTGGTTCCGGCTGACAAGAAGAAGGTGGTTGCCGAGCTCAAGAAAGAGGCGAAGGAAGCATCTGCAATCTGGCTTGCATCCGATGCCGATCGAGAAGGAGAGGCTATCTCTTGGCACCTTTTCGAAACACTGGGCCTCAGCAAGGAAAATACAAAACGAATTGTTTTCCAGGAAATTACAAAGCCTGCCATCCTCAATGCAATAGAGAACCCACGAGAGATAGACATGAATCTTGTCAATGCCCAGCAAGCACGCAGGGTTCTTGACCGCCTTGTAGGTTTCGAACTTTCACCCGTACTTTGGAGAAAGATCCAGCCGAAGCTTTCCGCCGGCCGTGTCCAGTCTGTAGCACTCCGTCTCATCGTGGACAGGGAACGAGAGATTCTTGCCTTCAATAACGAAGCTTATTACAAGGTGGAGGCAGTATTCCACCCTGAAGGAACTCCTGAAACAACCCTTGTAAAGGCAACCCTTGACACAAAGTTCCCAGACCTCGAATCAGCACAGGCATTTCTTGAAAAATGCATCGGAGCGACATTCACCATCAGTGACATAGACAAGAAGGAGGGAAATCGCTTCCCGGCTCCACCTTTCACTACCTCCACCCTTCAGCAGGAGGCTGCACGAAAGCTCAGGATGTCCGTAAGCCAGACTATGAGCGTTGCCCAGAGACTTTATGAGAACGGATACATCACTTACATGCGTACCGACTCAACAAATCTTTCTGCACTCGCTCTCGGCACAGCCAAAAAGTTCATCTGCGAGAATTTCGGAGAAACCTACTCAAAGACACGCAACAAGTGGGGCAAGGCCAAAGGTGCTCAGGAGGCACATGAGGCCATCAGACCTACGTATATAGAAAACACCTCAATCGAGGGCACTCCTCAGGAGAAGAAACTGTACGAACTTATCTGGAAACGCACCGTAGCATCCCAGATGTCTGACGCAAAGGTTCTCAGAACAGACATAAAGGTAGCTTCCGACAAGGGAGAGGAAAAATTCAGTGTACAGGCCAGCCAGATTCTTTTTGACGGATTCCTGAAACTCTACATCGAAAGTACTGATGATCCGCAACAAGATGATGAAACGATAATCCTTCCTGAAATGAGCGTCGGAAACAGGATGTATGAAACAGAAATCACTGCTTCATGCAAATACACATCCGCACCTTCAAGATATACTGATGCATCGCTGATCAGAAAGCTTGAAGAACTTGAGATCGGACGTCCTTCAACATATGCACCGACAATCACGACCCTTACCAAGGCAAGAGGATATGTAGTCAAAGGAGACAAACTCGGAGAGAAACATGAAGTCACCAACCTTTCCCTCAAGAACGGAAAGATAAAGACAGCAGTCAAGACAGAGACCGTAGGTGCAGAAAAGGGCAGACTCCTTCCTCAGGATATCGGAATGATTGTTACAGATTATCTTGTCAAGAACTTCCCTGACATCCTCGACTATAAATTCACTGCTACCGTAGAAGAAGACTTCGACAAGATTGCAGAGGGTGAACTTGTATGGAACAATGTGATAAGTGGATTTTACGGACCTTTCCACCAGTCTGTTCAGGAGACCCTCAGCAACAGGGAATACAGCAATGTAAGCCGCGAGCTGGGAGTCGATCCGAAAGATGGTCAGCCACTGGTAGCACGTTTCGGTCAGTATGGTCCATACGTCCAGAAAGGAGATGGCGACAGCAAGCAATATGCAAGCCTTGCCCCAGGACAGCTGATAGAAAGCATCACGCTCGAGGAAGCTCTTAAGCTGTTTGAACTTCCGCGCAATGTGGGACAGTACGAAGGCATTGACATCATCTGTACCAAGGGTCGCTTCGGTCCATATCTGAAGTATGGAGACAAGAACGTATCTCTTCCACGTGGAACCGACCCTCTCAAAGTTAACCTCGAGACCTGTATAAAAGTGATAGAGGAAAGTCTGAACAAAAAGGCCGGAGGAATCATTGCAGAATATAAGGAAAGTGACATTCAGGTTATAGACGGAAACTATGGACCGTACATCAAGCACGCCGGAAACAACTATAAGATTCCTAAAGGAGTTGACCCTTCAACACTTACAGAAGATAAGTGCAAAGAGATAATTGATAACTCAGAGCCGACAGGACGTAAGAAAAAACGCAGATAATTTTGACTTTTTGACAACTTTATATAATTTAGCGGCCGAAAAGTTATAATTTGTTAGCTATGTCAAATTATCAGATTGATCAGATCGATCAGAAAATTCTTTCCTATCTGGTAAAGAATGCAAGAATGCCGTTCCTGGAAATTGCACGTGAGTGTAATGTTTCCGGTGCCGCCATCCATCAGAGAGTCAAAAGACTCGAAACCAATGGCGTCATCACTGGTTCGCGACTTCTTGTCAAGCCACAGGCTTTGGGACTCAATGTCTGTGCATATGTAAGTGTGTCTCTCTCGGAGGCTAACAAGTACCCCGAAGTCATTGAGTCATTCAAAAAGATTTCGGAAGTAGTGGAGTGTCATTTTGTTACCGGAAAGCACAATCTTCTCATAAAGATATACTGCTTTGACCACGACCATCTGATGCAGGTTCTTCTCAATACGATTCAGAAGATTCCGTATGTACAGCAGACCGAGACACAGATTTCTCTCGATCAGGCCATCGAACGTCAGGTCTGGGTCAAGGAATATCAGAACACAAGCTTTTCCGCAAGCGTCAAGAAAAAGAAGAAAGAGACAAAATAGCCCTCACAAGAAGGATATCCTCCTGAGTGGTTATCTTCAGATTAAGCCTCTCCCCAATCACATAGGAGAGGCTTTTTCCGTATCTCTCGACAACTGAGGCATCATCTGTAAACGACGTATCATACGGCAAAGAGTATGCTTCCTTTATGACTTCCGAATGGAATATCTGAGGTGTCTGGGCTCCGAACAGGACAGACCTGTCTACAACAGCACCTTCCACTGTCGTCAATTCATTTCCTTTCTTTTCCAGAACCTTCATGGTATCGACGCAAGGTACCACCGGTATTACAGCCGGAAGCACCTCCGCTCTTGAATACATGTCCTTCACCAAGGCTGGAGTCACCAGAGGACGGACTCCGTCATGAACAGCCACCACAGCACCATCCGGTATTCTATCCAAAGCGTTCCTTACAGAATGAAAGCGGGTTATGCCTCCCTTTACAAGAACCTGGGGACAGGTAAAGTTCCTTTTGAGGCAATATTCCTTCCAATATGGGATATGATCCTCCGGAAGAACGGTCACCACCGAAACATCGGGACAAGCACTGAGAAAAGTCTCTATCGTCATCTGAAGTATGGCTTTACCGTCTATTTCAATGAATTGCTTGGGTATATCCAGTCCCATTCTGGTGCCGCTTCCGGCCGCCATCACTATCACATATTTCTTTCTTTCCATAAGTCAAAAAAGTTTTCACAAAAATAATAATTTTTGTAATTTTACGCCCTAATATGTAAACCAGAAAAACCGAATAAGAAATATGGCATTTTCATTCTTGACACAAGAGATTGCGATGGACCTCGGAACAGCCAACACAGTCATCTTCCAGAACGACCAGATCGTTCTGGATGAGCCGAGCATCGTCGCTATCGACAATAATACCGGCAAGGCACTCGCACTCGGACAGAAGGCCAAGCTCATGCAGGAAAGAGAGAATCCAGGCATCAAGACTGTCCGTCCGATGAAGGATGGTGTGATTGCCGACTTCAACGCAGCAGAGATGATGATCCGCGGATTCATCAAGCAGGTAAACAGCAAGCGCAGATCTCTCTTCACCCCGAACATCAAGATGGTGGTCGGCATCCCTTCCGGATCTACCGAAGTGGAGATCCGTGCGGTACGTGACTCTTCTGAGCACGCCGGAGGACGTGACGTGTATCTGATCTACGAACCTATGGCTTCGGCCCTCGGTATCGGTCTCGACGTTGAGGCTCCTAAGGGAAACATGGTCGTGGACATAGGAGGCGGTACAACTGAGATAGCAGTCATATCTCTCGGAGGTATTGTTGTACAGGATTCCATCAAGGTTGCAGGAGACGTATTTACAAGTGATATCCAGCAGCATCTCCGTCAGCAGCACAACATCAGAGTAGGACAGATTACTGCCGAGAAGATCAAGATCGCTATCGGAGCTGTACTCCCTGATCTTGACGAAGAACCGGAACCATACGCAATCACTGGTCCAAACCTCATGACAGCTCATCCTGTACATGCTACCATCACATATCAGGAGATAGCTCACTGTCTGGACAAATCTGTAGCAAGAATCGAAAGCGGTATCATCCACGTACTTGAGCAGACGCCTCCTGAGCTCTATTCAGACATCGTGGAGAACGGAATCCATCTTGCCGGAGGCGGTTCCCTCCTCAGAGGACTCGCAAAGCGTCTCACAGAGAAGATCAACATTCCGTTCTATGTGGCGGAAGACCCTCTCAGAGCAGTTGCAAGAGGAACTTGTCTCGCACTCAAGAATACAGAGAACTACACTTTCCTCATGAGATAAGTCTTGCGTAAAAGCAATTTCATATATCACCTGATCAATGCAGCTATCTTCGTCATTCTGGAGATAGCTGCATTGAATATGCTCAAGCATAACGGTCCCCTTCAAGGAGCATGGATGTCTCAAGGTGCACACAACCTGATGAGTTTCTTCTGGGGTGGCTCACAGACAATATCAGACTACTTCTCCCTCAAGAAGACTAATGACGCATTGGCTCGTGAAAACTTCGAGTTGAGGTTGCGTATGGAACAGCTGAATAGCAGGTTCCCGGAAGCAGCCATGTATGAACCTTCCATATTTGACAACACTGCTGAAGGCTACAGATACATTCCGGCAGAAATAGTCAAGATCAGCAACAACACTCAGCACAACTACATGATCATCGGAAAAGGTTATGAAGATGGAGTCATAGAAGGCTCCGGCGTCATAACTGCAGAAGGTGCCGTAGGAGTGATTGATGCTGTAGGAAGAAGGCATTCCTACGCAAGATCATTCAAGAATCATGAGATGAACATCAGTGCACGCCTGGGCAGAGAGGGTGCTGTAGGACCGATGGCATGGGACGGAAGGACAAGTGATGGAGCTGTCCTTAGGGAAATCCCGCACCACGTGGAATTTGAAAAGGGCGACACGGTATTTACAAGCGGCTATTCTTCCATTTTCCCTCCGGACATTCCGCTGGGTACTGTAGGAGAATCCAGGATAGTAAACGGAGCAACCTTTGAAATAAACATCACACTCTTCGAGGATTACGGTGCCTTGAGGTATGTTACTATAGTTGAAAATCTCGGCAGAGATGAAATGAAAGAACTGGAGGGCAGACTATGAGGACACAGAGTTTCGGCTTGCTTTATTTCCTGATGATACTGGGCCAGATGATACTGTGCAACTTTGCTGATCTCGGTCCGTATATCATGTTGACCATGCTTCCTGCAATGGTCATATGTATCCCGTTGACGGTAAGTACTCCTTTATGCATGCTCATAGCCTTTGCCACAGGATTATCTGTCGACTGGCTTTCTGAAGGACTTATAGGAATCAATGCCGCAGCGCTTATACCGGTGGCTCTCATGCGTAAGCCTCTCATAAGGTTCTTCCTCGGAGAAGACCTCATTATCCGAAGTGACAGTTTCTCTTTCAAGAAAAACGGCTTGAACAAGATATCGCTTGTCATGGCTGTATCTCTGCTTTTGTTCCTCAGCGTATATGTATTTCTGGACGGAGCTGGCACAAAGTCCACCTGGTTCAATATCTTAAGGATATCTGTTTCACTCTTGTGCAACTATGTACTTGCCCTTATCGTGACAAACATTCTTACGGTCGATGACCGCAAATAGGAGAACAAGCCCATGAAGCTGAATAGAGAAAACAAACTTCTCATAGGACTCTGTACTGCAGCGCTCATCCTGATCGCAAAACTGTTCACCATACAGATACTTGACGATAAGTACAAGCTTTCGGCAGACAACAACACTATGGTCTATACCACCATATATCCGACACGCGGCATCATGCACGACAGGAACGGTAGTATTCTGGTAGGAAACAAGGTTGCGTATGACCTTATGGTGACACCTAAGGAGGTAGAGGAATTTGACACCCTTACCTTATGCAAGGTCTTGGATATAACACCGGAATTCGTACGGGAAAAGATGGACGAGTTCTACAGAAACCGCAGAAAGATAGGTTATCAGTCTGTTGTGATGATCAAGCAGGTTCCCCCGGAAACCTACATGAAATTTGCGGAAATTGCTTACAAGTTCCCTGGATTCAGAGGACAGGCCCGAAGCATCAGAGAATACCCATTCAACGCCGGCGGTAATCTTCTCGGCTATGTGTCTGAGGTGAACGCCAGCTACATAGAAAAGCATCCTGACGAATATAAGGCAGGAGACTATGCCGGTATGACAGGCATCGAAGCAGCACGAGAGAAAGAACTCAGAGGAGAAAAAGGTTATAATATCTGGCTCAGGAACTCCAAGAACAAGATTGAATCGCGTTACAGGAACGGAGAGATGGACAAGGAGGCCGTACCTGGAGATGACATAACCACAACCATTGACGCAGAGCTCCAGCATTATGGACAGATGCTGATGGCTAATAAGGTCGGCAGCCTCGTTGCTATAGAACCCTCTACAGGAGAGATTCTGACACTCGTATCAAGCCCGGGAATTGATGTGGACCAGCTCGCCAATATAGGACAGCACTATAGGGAAATATCCACAGACCCGTACAAGCCTATGTTCAACAGAGCTGTGCAGGCTTCGTATCCTCCAGGATCCGTATTCAAGCTTGTGAACGGACTGATAGGTCTGCAGGAAGGAGTATTCACGCCGGAGACAAAATATTCCTGCAACATGGGATATCACTTCGGACGCAACAAGCTCGGATGTCATGCCCACAAATCACCGATCAACTTCGAAGAGTCCATCATGATGTCCTGCAACGCATATTATTGTTATGTTCTCAGGAACATCCTGGAAAATTCCAAATACCCTACCATCGGTGAGGCCATGGATAAATGGAATGAATATGTAAAGAGCTTCGGATTCGGACAGAAGCTCGGTAGCGACTTCCCTTCAGAGTTGGGAGGATTCATTCCTGATTCGAAGTATTACAACAGAGTCTATCGCAACGGCGGCTGGAAGGCAACCACCGTAATTTCACTGTCCATCGGCCAGGGAGAGATCGGATGTACACCACTCCACCTTGCAAACCTCTGCGCCACAATAGCCAATCGAGGCTTCTATTACACGCCACACATCATAAAGGACTCGGACAATGTGACCATTGACCCTAAGTATAAGGAAAAGAATTATACAATGGTCGACACCACACATTTCCATAAGGTCATAGGAGGAATGTACAGGGCCGTTAACAGCGGTTATGGTTCCGGCGGTACTGCTAGTGTCGCTGCAGTAGAGGGCCTTGACATCTGTGGCAAGACAGGAACGGCGCAGAACCCGCATGGAGATGACCATTCGGTATTCATCTGCTTCGCCCCAAGAGACAATCCAAAGATTGCAGTTGCGGCATACGTGGAAAACGGAGGATTCGGTGCAACATGGGCAGCACCAATAGCTTCGCTGTTGACGGAGAAATATCTCAATGGAGAAATAAGCAAGGACAGGAAAGCTCTTGAAGAGAGGATGCTAAGCGGAGACCTCATGCATAAGGTTAAAGTAAAATGATATGAGAAGCGCAGGAGGACATAGAGACAGAGGCTTGATGAAGACCATTGACTGGAGTCTGGTCTTCTGCTGGCTCATCCTTATATTGATAGGATGGGCAAATATCTATGCATCAGTCCATGCCTCGGAACCGTCGTCCATATTTGACTTCGCTAGCCGAAGCGGAAAGCAGTTCGTATGGATGGCCACGGCTTTAGGAATAGCCGTACTCATTCTCTTCATAGTACCGCCTCGAATATATCAGAGCACAGCCCTGCCTATATACGGCTTCGTACTGCTGCTGCTAATTGCCGTCATCTTCCTCGGAATAGAAGTAAAAGGATCGAGGTCGTGGTTCGCCTTCGGACCTGTAAGATTCCAGCCAGCCGAAATATCCAAGATATCCACGTCCCTGATGCTGGCTACTCTCATGAGCCAGTTGGGATATAGGATAGGTAAATGGAAGGATTTCATCGCCACAGCCCTCATTATTCTCATCCCGATGCTCATAATAGTGGCTCAAAGCGAAACTGGTTCTGCCCTCGTGTATGTCGGATTCATATTCATGCTCTACAGGGAAGGTCTTTCCGGATGGCTGATCTTCATGGTCGGAATGGCTATTCTTCTGTTTATCCTGACCTTGACCGCTTCGCCGTTCACTGCCGTGTTAGTACTGGCAGGAGTGGCATCGCTCTGTATCTGCCTGTATTCCGGCAGATTCAAATGGTGGCTGATGATATGCGTACCTCTGATCATCCTGTTCGCATTCCTGCCATCTATGCTTGAAGTACCTGTTCCTGCAGAAGAAGTCGTTGAAATCACTGAGGCCAAGGTGCCGTTCTTTTCCAAGATCAAACCTCTATACATCCTCCTCGGAGTTCTGGGCGCATCTATTCCTTTTGTGGCATTCCAGGCATTCAGAGAGAGGAACATGTTCACTCATCTTGCCATAATATCGGCAATCGCCGGAATCATCCTTGTTTTCTCCGTAGACTTTCTTTTCAATGAAGTGCTTCAGGACCACCAGAGAAAACGTATCGAGGTGTTGCTCGGAATGAAGGAGGACCCTTCAGGAGTCGGATACAACGTCAATCAGTCCATGATAGCCATAGGTTCCGGCGGACTTTCTGGTAAAGGTTACCTCAACGGAACACAGACCACATACGGTTTCGTACCGGAGCAGAGTACAGACTTCATTTTCTGCACTATCGGAGAGGAGTGGGGTTTCCTCGGTGCAGCCGGCCTGATCCTCATATATGTATTTCTGATCTGGAGAATAATAAAGGATGCCGAACGTAGCCGTGAGGCCTTCACCAGGATATACGGATATTGTGTGGCCTGCTGTATATTCATGCACCTTTTCATCAATATAGGAATGACAATAGGACTCATGCCGGTAATCGGCATTCCTCTGCCTTTTGTAAGTTACGGAGGTTCATCCCTCTGGGGATTCACCGCCCTTCTTTTTATATTCATAGCCCTGGACCGCAACGAAAGAAAATACTTCTAATAACCAAAACAATTATGAAGAAAATCATTTTATCATTGCTCATGGCGGCATCATGCATCAGCCTCGCAGCACAACAGTCACACGTAAACGTTGACTGGGCACCACAGAAGAACACAGAGAACATCACTCCATTCAGTACAAAAGTGATATCTCCTGAAGTTCATGATGACCGTACTGTGACATTCCGTCTCCAGGCAGCTCCTAACGTACAGGAAGTCCTCCTTACAGGAAACATGTTCGTGGGACCGGATGCACGCAAGCGTCCTGCCTTCACTAAGGATGAGAGCGGAATGTGGACACTCACAATCGGTCCTCTCGAGCCAGAAATCTATTTCTATTATTTTATCATTGACGGCGTACAGACAACAGACCCTAACAACACTTACATCGGTCATGCTGCCATGCCTTCATTCAGTATCCTTCATGTACATGGTGATGAACCGGCATTCTACGACCCGAAGCCAGGTGTTCCACACGGTGCACTCACTACTCATTACTACTATTCTGAGGTCACAAAGGGCCTGAGGGACATGATCGTATACACTCCTGCAGGATATGACCCGTCAAAGAAATATCCGACCCTCTACCTCATGGGAGGTTCTGGTGACATCACTGAGACATGGGTTATGCACGGTAAGGCAAACTTCATCCTCGACAACCTCATCGCGGAAGGCAAGGCTGAGCCTATGATTGTAGTATTCCCTAACGACCAGATGGTGACACGTAGTCACCCTCAGCACACTGAACTTGCATTCCCTCTCATGGAACAGGAAATGCGTAAGTGCATCGTGCCTTTCGTTGAGGAAAATTACAGTGTCATCAAGGACCGTCATGCACGTGCGATCAGCGGTCTTTCAATGGGTGGACGTCTTTCTCAGTATGTAGGATTCCGTTGTCTCGATCTCTTCGGAAGCTTCGGTCTTCTCAGCTCTGCAATCGACGCAAAAGAGACTCCGGCTATCTTTGAAAAGGACTTCAACGACAAGGTTGACTATCTCTTCCTCGGTGCCGGTACATACGAGACCAACCCAAGATCAAGACACCAGCTTTTCCACGAGGAACTTGATAAGATGGGTATCGAGCATGAGTACTATGTAGGCAGCAACGGTGCACATGACCTCGTCGCATGGAAGCACCTTCTTTACTATCGCTTCCTTCCAAACCTCTGGAGAACAAACTACAACTTCTAAGTCTTTCGGGACATAATACAAAAGATGCTGCATGTCGGAAGTCATGCAGCATCTTTTATTTCGTGTTGTATGTAGCAGTTATTCTCCGAAAAGATAACGGCGCTGTTCAGGAGTAAGTGTATCAATCTCACATCCCCAATATGCAAGCTTGCGTGATGCCACCTCCTGATCGATCTCAAGAGGCACATCATTCACCATCTCTCCAAGTACCCTGCTCACCTTGTCATGGTTATCCACGAGATATTTTGCGCTGAGAGCCTGGATCGCAAATGACATATCCATGATCTCTGCCGGATGTCCGTCACCTGCTGCAAGATTAACAAGGCGTCCCTCTGCAATTATATAGATTCTGTTTCCGTTCTCGAGCTTATATCCTACAATATTCTTTCGTGCAGGCTTAACCTCAACAGCCATTTCACGAAGACCGGCAACATCCACCTCGCAATCGAAATGACCGGCATTGCAGCAGATTGCTCCATCTTTCATCCTCAGGAAATGCTCTTTCACGATAACTCCGTCACAGCCGGTAACTGTCACAAATATATCTCCAAGTTCTGCTGCCTGTTCCATCTTCATTACCTTGAAGCCATCCATCACAGCCTCCATAGCCTTGATTGGATCCACTTCTGTCACGATAACCTCGGCTCCGAGACCCTTTGCTCTCATTGCCACACCCTTTCCACACCAGCCATAACCGGCAACCACAACATTCTTTCCTGCCACGATGAGATTTGTCGTACGGTTGATTCCGTCCCAAACTGACTGGCCTGTACCATAACGGTTATCAAACAGGTGCTTGCAGTCTGCATTGTTCACAAGCATCATAGGGAAACGAAGAGCCTTAGCCTTGTTCAGCTGCTGGAGACGAAGAATACCAGTCGTGGTCTCTTCACATCCTCCTATCACGTTAGGAATAAGGTCAACATACTCTGTATGCATGAGGTTCACGAGGTCACCGCCATCATCAATAATGATGTTCGGTCCCACTTCAAGGACTCTGCGGATATGCTCCTCATACTCTTCAGGTGTCGCATCATACCAGGCAAACACGTTCAGACCAGCCTCGACAAGGGCTGCTGCAACATCGTCCTGAGTAGAAAGCGGATTGCTTCCTGTCACATACATCTCTGCTCCACCCGCAGCCAGCACCTCACAAAGATACGCTGTCTTAGCTTCAAGATGGACAGAAAGAGCAACTTTCAGTCCCTTGAAAGGAAGAGTCTGACGGAATTCCTCCTCAAGTCCGTTAAGAAGAGGCATATGGTGCCTTACCCAGTCTATTTTCAGCCGGCCATCCTGCCAAAGCTGAGGATTTCTGATCTCGCTTGCCATGATTTTATTGTTTTTTCTTTATAACGGGCGCAAAGATAGGATTTTTTAACCACATAAGACCGGTTTTTGCCACAATCGACCCCGTTTAGCCAATAATCTCCGGAATCACTTTGCGGATTGGGAAGGAATAGATAATTTTGCGGACAGAAAAATTCTCGACCATGGGACTTCTTACAGGAAAGACAGCTCTCGTTACAGGAGCTACAAGAGGTATCGGAAGGGCAATTGCCCTGACGTTTGCATCTGAAGGTGCAGATGTGGCGTTCACATACAGATCGCAGCATGAGGCAGCGCAGTCACTCATAGATGAAATCGAGGCTCTCGGAGTAAAGGCCAAGGCATATACATCTGACGCCGCTGACTTCGAAGATGCACATAAGGTTGTGGAAGACGTCAAAGCCGCTTTCGGCCACATAGACGTCCTTGTAAACAATGCAGGCATCACAAAAGACGGACTGATGATGAGAATGGACGAGGCACAGTGGGATGCGGTCATTGACACAAACCTCAAATCTGCATTCAACTTCATCCACGCCTGCACACCGATAATGGCACGTCAGAGGGGCGGAAGCATTATAAATATGTCATCCGTGGTGGGAATTTCAGGAAATGCCGGACAGTGCAACTACTCTGCATCTAAGGCCGGGCTCATAGGACTGGCAAAGTCCATTGCAAAGGAGATGGGACCGAGAGGCATAAGAGCAAACTGCATTGCACCAGGATTCATCGAGACAGATATGACAAGTGCCCTTCCTGAGAACGTACGTCAGGAATGGGAGAAACAGATACCTTTACGCAGGGGTGGCAAGCCGGAAGATGTGGCTGCCGTAGCCCTTTTCCTCGCCAGTGACCTGTCGGCATATGTCACAGGACAGGTGATTAGCTGCTGCGGAGGAATGAACTGCTGATAACAGAAAATTAGTTCTTAACCCAACACAATCGTATTATTAAAACCTAAACCGGACGGTCTGCAGATGTGAATCTTCAGACCGTTCTCTTCATTATTATTCTTTCTCTTGGAATGAAATAATATCTGGTCACATCTACCGCTGTCTCCGGATCGGGAACAATCACTAAGTCAGCTTTCTTGATGGCTATACGGAGCCGATGATGATGCCAGTGACGCTGGAACCAGTTGTAAGGGTGTTCCCTTTCTTTCAGATAGGTGATATCACCGACCTCCACAACCTTTCTTCCTTCTTTATCCGTATATTTCTTCATAGTCATTAAAGGGTTTGGTTACAAAAATAACTAAATTTGCGCCGGAAAACAATCAAAGGAATGACACATATCAATAAATATACGCTTCTGTCCGTACTCGTGCTTATCCTATCCGGTATAGGATTGAATGCCCAGACCATACAGAAATCAAGCATAGATACAGACATTAGAGATCTCAGGAATATTGTGATACCTGATTTTTCTTGCAGCGTGGATGATTATCTGCAGTATTCACCGGCAGTTGTAATGCTGGGGTTGAAAGCATGTGGCTATGAAGGCAGGACCCAATGGGGCAGAATGCTTGTGAGCGATGCTTTTTCGGTCGTAGGTATGGCTGCAGCTGTAAAAGGACTCAAGATTGTCGTTGACAGACAAAGGCCTGATGGAAGTGATTTTGATTCCTTCCCATCTGGACATACGGCAAAAGCCTTCATGGGAGCAACCATGCTCCATAAGGAATACGGTTGGAGAAGTCCTTGGTTCAGTATTGGAGGCTACACAGTCGCAGCAATGACAGGAGTGAGCAGACTGATGAACAACAAGCATTGGATGAGCGATGTGGTGACCGGTGCCGCAATCGGTATTGGTTCGGTGCACTTGGGATATTTCATTACAGACAAGATATTCAAGGATAAGGGATTGTATGATGGTTACGAGAAGCCGGAGTTTCTGTATGATTTCACAGAAAAACATTATGTTGCGGAGCTTCTGTTCGGCCGCAGGTTCATGATAGGAGGTTCGGATCTTCCGGAACGAGGAAGTATTGCCGGTATTTCTACGGATATTCCTGTCATTCCGGGAATAGGTGTCACAGCCCGCGCCACAGCCGGATCTATGGTATGGGATTCGGAAAATGTATCTGAAAGATATGACCTTATGGCTGGAGGATATTGGAATTATGGCTTCGCCAAGATTCTGGAATTTCAGGCCAAGGCTTTGGCTGGAGCAGCCTTTCTGCAGGAAAGTGCAGGAGTCGGCCTTTCTGCAGGAGTCGGCCTGAGTCTCATTACTGACAATAATTTCAAGATCAAGGCCTTCGCGGATTATGAAACTGTAAGTCGCAAGAATGAATCCTGGATGAACTCCATCGTAATCGGTTATTCTGCATCATGGTTCTGGTAAAATGCAGTTCCGATAGCATAAATTCCAAATTTTGACTATCTTTGCACCGGATTGCCTTGGTGGTGGAATAGGTAGACACGCGGGACTTAAAATCCCGTGGACAGCAATGTCCGTACGGGTTCGATTCCCGTCCGAGGCACAAGGGAGACATCTTTTTTGAGGATGTCTCCCTTTTTTCGTCTAGAAT
>JAEIGA010008740.1_pt1 | contig 15327 bp, 11 predicted proteins | sample 9270691 | NCBI WGS metagenome assembly JAEIGA01 (sample SAMN17057246, study PRJNA624740) | gut metagenome | biome: biome; isolation source: fecal sample | host: Bos grunniens | place: China: Xizang | collected 2019
AAATCCTTTTAACTCGGACATATTTTGTTCACCATCATACTCCTGAACTAATAGGCGAATTTTTCCAGATTTAAACCCTTCTCGAAGCAAAATAGCACATTCTGAATTAAGAGATGCGTTTGCCTTTATTGACCATATAACCTTCTCTGCATCTCTGGACGAACAGCGTTCAGCCATTGTGCTATCATTACAGCACGACAATGGAGGGTATATTTCTCCTGACTCAATATCATACATCTCTCTTGCAAGAGCATCATATATTCCTAAACCAGCCGCTGCGCAGTCCAACACTATATAATCGCACTGAAATTCTTCATATAGCCTTCGAATTACCAACGCTTGATCTTCGGTATGCATGCCTTCGTAGCAATCACAATACACGATGTTATTAGAATATTTCCCAGCCTTTGTCGGCATTAACTGATTTATAAATATAGCAGTTGCGTCATTATTATTTTTCTTACTAGACATCAATGCTATATCGGCGGACAATATCCTAACTTCACCCAACTGTTTAGGCTGTATACGAATTTTAGAAATGTTTCCGAGCAATGCAGAATATTTCTCTGGCAACATTGGATAAACAATTTTTCGATTTTTTGAAATTGAATCATAGTCAAAAAATGACCCATCAGCAACACCATAAAATAAGGCAGCATATTCCATACTGAACTTGATCTCGCTAAATCCAGTTTCACGAACCTCTGCTTCTACAAGATCACGATCAAGCAGGCCTTCCTTTAAAGATAAATGATACGGCAGGCTACACACAAAACCCTTCGTTACATCTTCTTCCATGACTTTATATGTATCATTACACTTCGCATAACTCCAGTGATCAGCCCAGTACGCAGATGATAGATACATGGTTTTATTTTTCTCTTTATCGTACTCTTTATTTCTCTCCTCTTTTGAAAGAGAGGCATATCTAGGCATACGTCGAAGTGTAAGAAACTTACGAAGAATTGTGTCGATAACATCTTTTGATATCATACGGAACTCATCTAGCAACAATAATGTAGCTCTATTGCCACGAGCAGTATCGCCGGCAGTGACGACCTTAATTACAGAAGTGTTCTTAAACACTATCTGAGCATTTGTTCCATTTATCTTTGTTTCTTTATCATCTATTTCTGCCGCTAATTCAGGAGAGTTAGGTTTAAGTTCCTGAATTATTTTTTCTAATACATTTATAGACTGTCCGCGTGTACCAGACGCGATACATATTCTAGTTCCGGGATATAAAATACATCTAATAACGCAAAAAACTGCGCTTAAGAATGTTTTTCCAATACCTCTGCTTCCGATAAATGCGAACTCCATACTCAAGTTCATCATTATCAGTAAGATTTTTTGGAACAATCTTAGATCCAGGTGCAAGTAGTCAGCGGCAAGCCTATGTGGATTACTTCTATAATAGGCCGTCCAAGTTCCAACACCTTCTAAAATTTTTTCTTCTCTTGTCACGACTCATCACCGTCCTCGACGGCGAATCTATTCTCGAAAAATTCTTCGTCATCTTCGTACTCTCCAGACAACGCTGGATCTTCGACTCTAAGCCTGGCAATTTCTTTTTCGTACATTTTTGAATACACAGTAGTCTTTCCAAGCATCTTTGCTAGATGACCCAGGAAAAATACCTGAATATATTGAACTATTTTATCAACATCTTTTAGTTCTGGATCTGGGTCTGGTATCGGACGTTCATTTTCAAATCGTCTAATCCATACACCCATTGGTGCGTTATCGATAGCCCCGCTCGCAGAATCATCTTTTTTCTGAGCTGGCTTTAAATTCAAACTTCCTAAAAGTGAATTTAGTGTATTTACATTTTTATCGACCGGTCTTCCTGCTGCGGAATCTGTAGCAATAGTCTCTTCCAAAATGCAAATGTGCTTGAATAATGACACCGATCCAGGTTCAAGCTCTCCTTGATCCTTTGTCCATTTTTTATAACGCTTATCAAGCCTGCTTAAAAATTCAGAAGAATAATCTGCTCCCCAAAAATCAACAAGTTCTGGGTCTGCATCCTCTTGAACGACATAAACCTTTTCACTGTCACACTCATCGTCATCCTGCTCACCTGTAATCTTATGAGACCAGAGAATGCCTTCTTCAATCAATGTGTCGTCATACGATTTTCCGGCATTAGATCCGGAATTAATTCTTGCTATATAAGCCGTCATCATTGATCTGTTAGCAGCGCGTAGTTCCGCATACTGATAAACTGGTTCACTCCAATATAAGTCAAGCTTCCTGCACATTTGCCTAACAGCAGTGCGTGAATCCTTGCAAACGGAATAATATGCATCATACATACTATCTACACAGTCTCTGCAGTATGGCATATATCCCTGCCCCTTATATAAGTAGGCATAACTTACTGGGAAATTACCTTTTAGTCGTCCATATGCCTTGCCACACTTACGACACTGAGAACTAGAAGCATTAATTTCAATAGAAGCCATTAATCGTCTTCACCGTCCTCAAAATCCTCAATATCGAACTCATCCATACTGGCATATTTCTCATCAAGTGAAAGCTCGTACACCCGAGCGGCCATGCGAAGATCATTTCCAAAATAAAACTTCGGGACATAGCGACCTTCTACTTCGACCCAATCCTCGGTTCCTGGAATCTTTGCACGCCTTGGCGCTCTTTTATGTAAACCAAGAACGCCGAAGCCCCTAATGTTTAATTCCTCTCCTCGTTTTAGCGAATCTGTTATAACAGCCAAACAAGTATCTACAATAACAGCGACATCGTCGCGGGTATAAATAACCTTTTTATCGCTACTTTTAACAACAAAATCAGCAGTATTTCCAGTATCATCTGTGATATGAAATACGTGCTTCTGAGTCCTAACCGGTTTCTTTATGTCGTTGTCACGAAGGATCCCGGTGACTCTCTCCGTCAATTCCTTCTTGTTCATAATTTCTCCTTAAATTCAAAAACCGCCCAAATGGCGGTATATATTACAATTCAGATAGCCCTCTGGTCTCTACGCTTTTAAAGCCATCCTCATTAAAATACATATCAAGTGTATCTTCAGTAGATCTATCGACATACACGCCAACCATCGTGAGATCACTCCATCCTTGAATTTCCTTGATAACAGCATCAGGAATTCCATTGTCGGAAAGATAGGTTGTATATCTATGTCTAAACATATGGCAATAAATATCTTTACCTGTTAGCCTACTTAAAGTATTCATCCAGCTATTAACTGTGGATATTGGCATTATCTCGCTCGGATTTAAATCGTCAGGGAATAACCACTGGCTTTGAATTCCTCGCTCTTCGCGTTCATTAATCCACAAGTCAAGATATGGTTTAAATGGTTTGACTAAGGTGTACACCTGTAAAATCTTACCTTGTACCCCTCTGCCTTTTGTGCGCATAGGGCTACTACGCCACAAACTGCCTCCGCATACTAACTTATCGTCGGTAAAATCTGACACTTTAAATCTGCAAATTTCAGACTTACGCCTTCCACCATATGCTGCAAGTGCCACAAAACATGCCATCTCATACTTCTTTCTTTCAACAAGCATCTGAAGAATTTCCTGAACCTCTTCATCAGACAAGACGGTCTTTTCGCGTACTGGCTGATTGATTGGACTCTCGATTTTATTTATAATGTTTCTAAAATTCGGATACTCTGTATCTAATACAGCTTCAATAAAATTGCTTAAGCTAGATAACGCGGCTTTTAATCGACGAACTCTCGCAGGACTATTACCATTTTCATTAATAAGCCAATTCTGATATCTAACAATATTCCTCTTTGTCCAGTCACAAAAGAATATATTGTTGTTATGAAGTAGGTTCCAAACAAATGCGATCTCTAAGTCATTTCGATATGCTTCTCGTGTGGTCTCACTGCGTTGCACAGATTTCAAGTAATCCATGAAATCATCAAGCAACTGTAAGTTTTCAGGATTAACCTGTTTTAAAAGCTCGGGGCTCGTAATGTCATTATGTTTTGTCTTTCTGGGCACACTAACCCCTCCTTTGGGTAAAAATTTGGCGATTCCTCCTGGGCTTGAACCAGGGACAGCCGGATTAACAGTCCGGTGCTCTACCGACTGAGCTAAGGAACCATATGGCGACCACGAACGGGCTCGAACCGTCGACCTCCAGCGTGACAGGCTGGCGTTCTGCGCTACTGAACTACGTGGCCATGTAATTAAAATAATGGTTGCAGAAGATGGAGTTGAACCATCGCCTCGCAGGGTATGAACCTGGCAGCTTAACCGTTTGCCCTTTCTGCAATATTGGAGCCGGTAGACGGACTCGAACCCCCGACCTACTGATTACAAATCAGTTGCTCTACCAACTGAGCTATACCGGCATTTTGTTTTTAATACATCGATCTATTTGAATATTAGATGCTCTAATGAAATAATAAAAGCCCCGGTAAAATCCGGGGCTTAATATGTATTAGCACTTAATTCTATACTCTGCGTCTACGCCTTCGTTCTCTGTCACGATCAGCAACAACTGTTCTGGTTGCGAATATAGACGCTTGCTATTTGCATAATCGTCGGTACCACAAAGCGACCCACAAATCATGGCATAAATACCGACTTCATCAAAACTCTCTCTGTGATGCTTATCTCCAAGCAAAACATACTCGATATCCATTCCATACTTCTTCTGGAATAAAGTCGCTAATAGGCGAGGGGAGGACTTAACAGAATCCATATCGCCATGAGCGGCGACAAATTGATGTCCGCACGCCTCAATAAACAGGAACTCATTTTCTTCCTCAGAAACAATGGTTACACCATCGACTCCCTTTAAGCGCTGCCTCAGCCACCAAGGAACTATACGTTCCATATTATCCCTATGGATGCTATCCTTTTTATTTTGAATAGTCCTTGCATGATTACCGTATGTAGTATAAACAAGCGTATGTTCTACAAACCGACTGAGATATTCAATGGCCTGTGCCAAAATTTCAGACACCTGCATTAGCTGATCTGCGGCAAGCTCTTCTGATGCAACCCTTGCAGATGTGTGAATTGCACCATGCATCACATCGCCAAGAATTACAATATGGAGCTTTGAGCAGCGATGTAGCAGCATTCTATTTACAGCCTGATGAACAACATGTTCAACGCGCTCCGCGCAAATTTTTGTGTTATACTTGTTAAACACATTGTCCGCAACCATACCATAGTGCCAGTCGCTAAACACAAGAACAGCCTCAGTTCCGCATTCAATCGAATTCAAATAATCGATCACATTAGCGTCTGGGAAAATCCTTCCGACTGTTTCGTCGAGCTTTCCAGCTGCGGTAGCAAGTGCTGCCTCTAAGTGCTCGCGTCGACCTTCCTCGCTAATCATTTTCTTGTACTCTCTGCGTTGGTCAAAATAACGCTGACGCTCTTTTTGCAGCTCTCTGGTCTGCTCCGCAATCTCGAAGGATAAATCTTCTTTTGATGGCGTATTTGCTACCTGGCTATCCATTATTTTTAATGTTCGATAGCTTCCGTATGTCAAACGCCTCGCAACATCTCTGCTGAATTGCTTACCATACAGATACCTGGACAGTTCATCATAATCAACTCCTGAAAGAGTCTTATCCTCAAGCTTTCCGTATACTAACCTTTTGTGATAAGCAATATCAGATTCGCCAATCTTTCGTTCTAGATCCATTAGCACCTCCGGTTATCGGTGGTCGCGCTGAACCTTTTGCGGACGCTGATTGCGATTATTACGACTCCTGCGAGGTTTATCAACCCACTCGCCGCGCATCTGCTTAATCACACGCATAGGGCCGGGATCCTCGACCATGTAGTAACGATGACGCTTTGAATCATGTTTCATAGTACGGACGATATGGACATCGGGGTACTTCTCTAAAACAGTTTTCTTTTCTTCGAGAGAAATTAAAATCATTAAGTATAATCATCCTTTTAATCTAAATTTGAATGAAAAATGTGTTCTTTTCATTCATATTGTTTTCATTATATTGATGTCTAAAACCCCTGTGCAACAGGGGTTTTAGCTCGCAATTTTTTCCAACAGTTCAATTACAACGTTTTCCACGCCGCTTCATAACGGCGTTAATGTTCTGCTTAAGCCTTACCTCCAAGGTACATTCTGGACAATACTTATGCTTTCTTCCACTGCGGGTATCATTTCGGCACAGACCTCGCTTTTGGTAATCTGTCTCTCTGATTGTAATCCCGCACCTTTCGCATTTAAAATATGGCTCTCCGCAATACTGTAAATACTGGTATCCAAGATTTCTAAAATCACTTATCATTAAAACTACAGAGTCTTCTGTTTCTGGGGTAAGCATTTGCACGTTTAAATTGTCTATCCTCTTAGATTGTCTAATATATTCCTGCCTAATAAGGTCACCATACATTAGATCCTGCTTATTCTTGGGAACAGTTAGATTTGCCATCTGAAATACTTCACTTTCGCTTGTATTAACCCAACTATTATTATTTGCGGATACTATATTCCAGTATTTTGACACACAAAGCAACGTAAATGCAAGCCGGCGCAGCTGCCTACTCTCAATTCTGTCAATCCAAGCCAGCTCCCCAGAGGTTATCCCGATATAATCGATTTGAATTGGCGGATATTTTGCTGCTGTCTTCGTGATTTTATCAAGTGTGTTCGACCATGACACCAGCGAAGCATCTGGGTCGCACTGCATCAGAAACTCATCCAACATTTTACGAACTTCTCTCTTGCTATATTTGCGCTCAAAATAATACTTTGCCACCCTGGTTAATGTTTCGAATGGCTTTACGCCAAGTTTGCGGTCCGCAATCATTTTCTCTGCCCACTCGTACTCATTCAATACAATCGCCATCGAGCCCCTCCAGTTTCATTCTCTTAACTCTAAATCTCTTACCACCAAAACAAACATCTCCATCCGGATCGCTAACTGGACACATTAAAGAATTTTTGTTTTTCGCAAGAAGATTTTTTATCATTTCGGCACCACACATATCCCATGCAAATTTCTTAGTAGAGTTATTTGTGTAACACAGATCCATTACGATGTTGCACAGGCTTCTCGCATTGGGACATGCGATACCGCACGCACTATAGAACTCATTTTTAAACTCAACAAATGCGGAGGAGTATTCTTCCTCACTTATATGCTCATTTGATGCATACGCCATATAGTGCTTGACTCTTAGACAATAGGCCTTATACAGCTTACTAATTTCTCTGAATTCAGTCTTTGTGTACTCGGCATCGCTTTTCAAGATGGATATATCGAATTTACGAGCTGGCTTGTGACGTCTCAGATAACCGTCGAACTCTTGCTCAAACCTGCGGCAGATTTTATTCATAACGCAATCACCAGTACCAACGGGGATTCTATTGTAGTAGTACCGCAAGAAGTCATTTTGTCTCCCTGTGCGATCTTGATCAGGGACGCACTCAAGCTCTGCAATAGATAAGCCGAACTCGCGGCGAGCGTTTCTATCTGCGGTTTTTATATATGTATTATATTGTTTCGATAAGGCTGGATAGATGTACCGCATAAAATACGGCTTCTTATCTGCGACAATGCTCAATTGGAAGCGTCGCTCTTCAGGATCTTCAATTTGGTTTACGCTATGACGGTCATGCCAGTATCTGGGCATTGGTTTAGCTACTATGCCCTTAGCTTTGTCTATGGCATTCTGCTGAAAGAGTTGGCCACTCATAATGCGGTATTCCAGAGTCCTGTACTCTTCCGAATCCTTATCAAAGTGTGACTGCACCTCGAACATAGAGGTGATCCAGTTTGTAGTCTTGCCAATTTCGTCTCCGAAACTTGCGATGTTTGCTGCGACTGCATCCTCTTCCTCAACTATTTTCTTACTGGCTCTTCTCTGCACACACATTATTGCTGGGAGTTCCTTAAGGTTATCGACTAGCACTCTGTTGTCGGTTAACATAACAAGGTCTCCGTCTTTATCGGCACCATTTAATGCATGCGTAGCTGTATCCCAGCAATTCAAAAGCGTGCAAGTAGTCATGTACTGATACCAGTGAGACGCAGATTCCGAATTATGCGGCCTCATCAGCCTTATATTATTGTGAGATGTCATAGGTGCCCGGAAACACGCAAGCCTATCCGCCCCAGAATCTAACCAGTACTTATTGTAAATTTCTCCTGCCTTCAACAAACCGGTCACCGGCAACCCAAACATACTCTGGCAAAGAGCATACGGATCGCCGCAGATAATCGAATAATTGCCATGAACATTTAGGACACCGACCTTCGCATCATCAATACGCTTCTTGATCATGTTATAAATCGAGCTTTGCACAAAAGGATCGTCCATCATACGCTCATCTATCATGACCGCCTTCGCGAAGTCATCATCTATATACATGACGTTTTCCTCATTTAAACCGACGCCCTTCAAGTACAAGATCGTCTTTATGCGGTCACCATGAAGAATGTCATTGATCTCATCCATCGTCGGTTTAATCAACTCTTCAATCTGCTCATCATCCAGGTCATAACTCTGGATAAACTGATAGTTTAAAGTGCGCTCCGATTCCAGCTCTTTCGGGCACGCTTTAGTCACTCCGAACGTATATCCATTCTGGACACAATTCTCCAGATAATCGTCGATACTCTTATAGGAGTCCCAGAGCTTAAGCATTGATGTGGTCAGTATCAACTCCACGTTCCGGACGTCGACTTCGTTTCCCCACGCATCTTTTACGATAAAATTACCGGCGACATTCTCGGCAAAATCCAGAAAATCAAAAGTAAAGATCATTCCCTTTTCCCATGAGCAGCGCGTATTAACACCGGACACCATATAGTCCAGATTCAGCTCCTGGCTCCATCTTTCAGCTAAAGAAGGGAGCATCAATCCGTACCCATCAGAATCATTGACCCCGACTGAAACACCATATCGATATTCCATAACCGGCTCCCCGGGATCCTCGTCATTCAAATAAACGATATCATCTTTGAATTCAACCTCACAATCCTTCACAACCAGGATTCCTTTGGGGTAGGAGACAGGGATAGACGCGCTGCAGGTAAGTGCTTTATAAGCCTCTAACTTTGCAGGAACCATTTCCTTGGCCATATCACGACCATTATCAATTCGGCGCCGGATCTCATCAATGTGACGCTCGCTAACAAAAACAATAGTAGAATTCTTAACGCCGCCATTAGTACCAAGCAGCCGCTTATATTTCAAACCATTTATAGAGAAACCCTTACATGCCCGGTGATAGTCTTTTTCTTTATCAATAATCAGGCACATGTAGTCTGGCTTGTATTGTATCTCATCCAACTTGGCATACAGCTGCCGAACACGCCTCTTGTTTGGAGCACTGTTGGGCTCACGTTTGATCCGATGAATCTCAGCTTTAATTAACTTAGCTTTCTCATCAGCATCAGTTATTCCATTTAGCTCATCCAACCAACGAAGAACTTGGCTGTCGGCCAGGGATATAACTTCATCATTTCTCCTAGCCTCCGCAATCGGAAGGGATAGATTCCACCGCGCCTTTCTCAGTCGCGTACTATGTATTTTGTAGATAAACTTTTGGCAAGTTTGTTGTTTAGCCAGTATTATCACTCCTTGACATAATCTTGGGACACAGACGATATTTAAAAATCGGAGTCCTGCGACTCCGCCATATAAGCACGCCACTCTTCGGCAAACTGTTTTCTGCCACGCTCAATTAGCTCATCATCATCTTCTGGCTCGGCAGGGGAGTAGTATTGACACGGACGTGTTGCTGAGCATTGTTCTACAAACAGGCAATATTGACAAGATCTATTACTCACTTTTATTTTCTCCTTCTTGGCTGATAGAATTCATCCAGTTAATAAATAGGTCGCGCATGCGCTTACTGGGAATATAAAGGTCGATAGGCTGATTATCACGAATAGCACTTCTCCAGACGAACTGAACCATCTCGGATAAAGCAAATTGATCGTCATCAAGTGAAATGCCGCGAACAGCAAAGAACTTCATTAGATTGGGGTCACAAAACCGATTGACCAGATAGGCTACAGCAGTTGCCTCTCGGTATTCGTTTGTGGCTCGGATATTTAACGGAAGGAAGCTGGAGGCATATTTGCCTCTTGACCCAAGCAGCTTATTCACATCGTCCTTATAGCACGTCCAGATACGATGTGATGCGTCGGTCTTAGTCGAAGAAAAGAATGCGTTCATACATCTTCTCAATAACCGGACCTCGTCATGGTCGGTTCCTCTCTTGGAAAACCAATTCTTAGACAGGGAAAACTTACCCCAAAATGGCTCGATCATCCTGTCCTTATTTACAATATGTATAAGGCTACTTAAATCAATTGGGGGAGGGCAGTCAGGTTTATCGGAGAAGCGATATCCATACTCATCTCGTTCTACGCCAACCACTCGATACGGGATATTAAAATAATCTAGATAGGCTTTCTGTGTCTGGCCATCAAACAGATAGGTTAGCATGATCACCTCATCGAAAGCATCAAACAGATCGGTGCTGGTAATATTGAGCAGCGCGGAATCCAGGCGATATAAGTTACCCTGGTCGGCCAACGCTTTATAATCATTAAAGCGACCATCATATTCGTCATCAACCCAGGTCAGTCTTCCCAGGTCGCCCTCAACGGTTAAATTATTGATTATCAGGGTAAAGTCTTTGGCGGACGTATTAACCTTCTCAATTACATTAACGCTCTCGTCGATAATAATTGAATACCCATTTTCTTTGGCCAGCCCAAACATCTCCATATCCATAAGATAAAACAGGGCGTGCGTCATCGCTACATTTCTTCTCATCCGCATCTTATGCTTCAGATCAGCGGACTTGGTGCCAAGATCGTCGGCGGGTTCCTCGAAGCTACAATTGGCGCAGATACGCTGCACCTCGGTAAGATACGGGGTTACAAACAGGAACCGGCGATCCTTCCGGTTCTCATTGATATACCGGATGGCAGCGGAGGTCTTTCCACGCCCCATCCGGGCATCAACAACAGTAACAGTTTTCAGTATTATCACGCCTTTCATATATATAAATTCATCAGATCATCTGTCGCCAGAGAATAAATGGTGGCAGTCAGAAATTTCTGGTACAAAATCTGGAGACCATAGACCAAGCTTTAGCTTGTCTATGTCTTATAGGTTTTTGCTTTTAAAGTTAGAAGTTATAGATTTTTATTACTCTAGTATTACTATACTTTTTATAAGAGACCCCAAAAAATGCGTTGCAGTGCAACATCTTTTTTAAAAAATGGTACGGCCAGTACCAGAAAATTTTTTGGGTTGTTTCAAAGTGATTGAAAAAGTTCGGAATTTACGGTTTTTGTATTTTTGGAATATTCAGTTGAGAAGGTTCATACACTGGGATAATTCGACCAGGTGGGGAGGGATGCAGCGGTTACACCGCGACGGCATCCCCTTCGTAGATTCTGGCATCAACCAGATAATTGAAATCTTTACTGCCCAGATTTAGATTCCTGTAAGCATCCTCAATCTCTTCGATTGTAATACCAATATAATCCAGAGTCATTGCTGAAGTAGAGTGACCGAAGATCTTCTGGAGAAGCAAGAGCTTTCTGGAGTCATTGCCAGACATAACCATTTGATGATAACCAAAGGTCTTGCGTAAAGTGTGGGTAGACATATGAGCTCTAAGATCGAGGTCAACCCCAATACCTTTCAGGATCCTGTCTACAGACTTTCTATTAATAGGCTTGTTCTGGTTACTTCCTCTATTACTTTCACTCCTGAAGAGATAGTCGCTGAGATGCACATCTGGTGTATTCTCCAGATATAAAGTAACCGCTTCGACCACAGCAGTATTAATAGAGATATATCGGTTCTTCTTTACCTTTCTGGTATTGCTGGTCTTCTTCTCGATGATTGCGAAGGAATCTCTGAATGAGCAATCCGGATTTATCAGGTCGGAGAATCTTAAAACCAGAAGGTCACTGACTCTGAGACCGAAATTAATACCAACTATGAAGAGCATATTGTCTCTGTATCTATTCTGTTGTACCAGGAACTCTGAGATTCTGATAATGTCTTGCATATCTTTAATTGGATCAGCTGCGTGTTCATCAACCGTTGCCCTATTGGTATCCTCGATCGCGGGAGCGATGAGACCAGTCTTGAGTTTCCTGCAGCTATTCTGAACTGCGGATAGGTTGATGTAACCGGAGCCAGTATTGAAGTCGATTATCTGAGCCATTCATATTCTCCTTTCTGGCTAGTGATTTCTTTAACCTCCTGAGTGTCTTAATCTTGGGACTGTACTAGTATTATAGCATATTAAATCCATTTTGTCAAATCAGATCACCAATTATGTGACATAGATTTAGAGTAATTTTATACAAAAAAGCTATGTCTTTGTTATGGACTTTGACTAAATACTATTTCTGGTGAAAAAACATGACAAAATTATGGAAAAGCTTAGGGAAATGGGGGAGAATAGTAGAATAATTGTGTAAAAATAGGGTGTTTTGGGGAGGAAATTTGTATGTGGGAGATGGAGTAACATGTAGAAATTCCGGGACGGTGACCCCGTCCAGACACCAAAACCCACCCCGGGTATGGGCTTCCATGTCTCATTCCCTAGAAATGGGACATAGACGGGGCATAGGGAAATTGCGACACATCGGGCAATGTGTACAAATTTCACTTTTTTGAAAATATGTGTTGACATTTGGGACACGATATGCTACAATGGCCTTGCCGATGAAACAGGCGGGATAACTCCCACCCCATTCCCGGTATCATCTTCGGATGATTTGCACCTACAAAACCGCATACGACACCACACGGATACAGATTGTTAGAAATCCGCCCGGGAGACTGGGACGGGCTAGGCCATGACCGCCGACAGCGAAAGCAAGAGGGGAAGACGGGCAGAGGGAATCCGAAGACGAAGCGCAACAGCGCAGGAGACAAGCACCGCAAAAAGGCTTGTTGTCCGTGTGGGATGAAGTCAAGAACCACTTCCGACAAAAGCAAAAATAATGCTTGACAAAATCCGGAAGCTGTGTTACAATGTCCGTACAGTCAAGCAAGGGATCCCCCGTGACCACTGGCATAGCGTCCAGTACAGGCCGGGAGATTGCAAGCGAAACTGTACCGCAAAAAGTACCACTTGCGACGGAGCGAAAAAAGTTCTTGACAAAATCGCAATCCTGTGATACAATACAGAAAACGCAAGGCAGACCGCCGACGGCCACATAGTGTGGTGAACTGTGACACGGTATGCAATGCGAATTCAAAGCGTATCACTTGCGACAATGCGAAAAAGTGGTGCTATCCGTTCCGACTTGACCCGGATTTGGTCAAGGTGTACGCCCATCCATCATCGAGCGCATACAACTCCACTGCAACTCTGTTGCAACAGGCAAAGATTCCAACTCTGTTGGTCTAGCCCGTGGAAAGTGTGTAGAAACTATGCAAAAAGGACTTCCGTTCCGCTACGGGGTCGGTCTAGGAATCACTGTCGGCAAGGGGCAGGAAACGGCTAGATGTGTATCTGAGCATAGCAGGCCATTGTCAATTGAAGAACTGTTGAACCAACGAAAAGGACGGTTTGACCACGGGGAAAGTGTACCCTCTGGGTGCATATGCCACGCTCAATGGTTAGGTTGTCTTTCCGCTAGGTGAAGAGTGTACACACCTAGTGATAGTGCGAAATCACTATAATCAAAAATCGGTTAGATTCCGGTGATAGTTGGGATAGTTGTATAGACTATCAAAATGCAATAGTCGGCTTTAGTATATCCATAAAGCGAAGCAGTTAGCTTGAGACACCACGCTGTGATACTGCCTAGCAAGCGATATAGTCAATGCTGTTCCATTTTCTAGCTGTAGTAAGTACAGTGCAGAGATGCTTGACAGAATATGAAAACAGTGTGCCGTGAAACAAGACAAGGTTACAAAATGAATTTAAGGATTGTAGCGCAGATCCGCAGGGATACTGCGCCTAAAAACATCAGGAACGGCTGTCAAGATACCAGTGCGTTAGCAAGTCTGGACTTGACACGGGATAAGCTGTAGCGACTGCCCGTGTATTGACCCGCTGTAGGCTCGTCCTATACCCTCCGGGTGATACATCGATAAAGGGTGTAAAGCTGTGCGTGGAGGTGAGTTGGGTGGATGGTAACGACCTATCACAATTATGCCTAGTGTTCCGTTCGTGTGAGTTAGGGTTCTCACGGCATAACAGTCCTTTTTGATACATAAACACTGGTAAAACGAAGCGGTCTGACTGCCCACGCTACCAGTGTTTATTTTTTAACCAACCACTTGCGACAAAGCGAAATAACTTCAACTTGAGCGCACAGAAATGTGTGTTGAATTGGAAGTTATTCACCCTAAAACTATACATATGGAGGAAAATATTATGTCTATCATGTCCCGTGTTGAGCTGAACGAAACTGCAAAGAAGTTGCAGGAGAAGCACGCCTTTAAGGATGGCGAGCGTGTTCTGTCCGCTAATTCCGAAATCTTCCACGCCAATATTGGCCGTGAGTTCGCAATCTTCGCAGAGTTCCTGAAAATTCCCCGTACTGACGATGAAGTCGCTTCCGCAAAGAAGCCCGTCAACACCGCTATCGGCCTGTATAACGATGAACAGCGCATGACCCGTCTTGAGCAGATGCAGGAGATGACCCACCGGGAAGCTATGCAGTCCTATCTGGACAACCAGTGCGTCAAGGGCTTCATTCTGAAGCAGGACAAGGAAAAGCAGTGGAATGTCAGCCCCACCGACTCCGTGGAACTGGAAGCATACGACTTCGTGTGTGCTATCTGCTCCGCCGACCTGAATGGTATTCTGGATGCCTGCTGTATCTTCGTGGACAATGTGGCCAAGTACGAGTTTGGCGAAGACGCCTCCGTTTCCCGGAAGTCCCTGCATGATTCTTACATCGACCTGCGTAAGCGTAAGGGCTGGACTCTGCCCAAGGACGTCAAGTCCGTTCCCAAGGCTCTGGCTGGTCAGCTGACTGAAATCTGCAACATGATTTCCTGCAAGTCTGCGCCCAAGATGCAGACTACCGACGTCAAGTTCATCAAGTTCTTCATCATCAACGCCAAGTCCAAGGCCAACGAGGCCGGCAAGTTCGTTATCCGCAACGATGCCACCATCGTCAACGCAATCTTCCGGGCTATGTATACCCGTCACAACAAGCTGCCCTATGAGTGGCAGAACCAGACCGGTGCTGACAAGAATGCTGCCCGTACTTCCGGTGCTAATAAGGACATGGCTGAGTCCGGCAAGGCTGACGAGTTCTCCGCCCGTGTCGAGGCTGACGGCGAGGGTGCAACTGTGACCATCGGCACCCCCGAAACCAAGTAATCA
>JAEIGA010008741.1_pt1 | contig 15326 bp, 8 predicted proteins | sample 9270691 | NCBI WGS metagenome assembly JAEIGA01 (sample SAMN17057246, study PRJNA624740) | gut metagenome | biome: biome; isolation source: fecal sample | host: Bos grunniens | place: China: Xizang | collected 2019
TCTTTCCAATCTACAAAGTTATAAAAAAAATATGAATTATGCAGTATAAATCGCTAACTATTTTCATAAAAAAACGCTCACTTTAAGTGAGCGTTTTCAATACTATTCATAATAAAGTTTTATCACTTTCGATTTACGTTTAATACCATCATTTGATGCATATTTTAATACATAAACTTTATTTGATGCTAATTGAGGCACTTCAACTACATTCGATAAAACAGGCACAGAAGTAATCAAACGACCATCTATAGAATAGATAAATATACTATGATTTTCATCCACCACAGGAAGATAAATCATATACTTATCACCATCTTTCAACACATCCAACTTACGACTCTCTGCACCGAACCCAGGTAAAGTTGTAACAGCAATTTCATTAGAATAATCTGTCACATTCTCATATCGACCATACAAATCTTTATCAGATGCTTTCACACGATATTTATACTCTGTACCACCCAATAAATTTCCAACAGTAAACTTCATTTGATTAGAATTTTCCGCCAATACAATTTCATCAGTCAAAACAAAATTAGTATCTACACCTTCAACTGAATAAACTGATAACAAATATTCAGTAGCATCAAAAACAGTATCCCAAACTGCTGTGAACGTATAAGGAGAAACATCTTCAGCTGCGTATGCTGTAGGGGCTATTACATAAACTGGACGAGGAGCACATCCACGTAAAACAATAGGTTTTTCATAATTCTGAGCAGTCAACAATAATGTCTCAGCAATATAATTCGAATAAGTATATACTTTAGGAGCATATTTAATTTCAACATTCACATCAATAGTACTATCTGCATCAGCAGCAAACAATAGATTATCTGCAAATTCGTCATCAGTACCAGCCTTACGAATAGAATAATTAGTAGAATTTAGCATCAACTTTATATCTCCAACAATGCTATCTCCTTTTATATTCAATCTCTTTATTTGCTCTTCACCTACAACAGCACTAAAAGACTGCAAATCATCACCATTAAATTTAATCACAGGCAAACAATTTAGATTTCCATATACATAAGAAACAATATCGCTAGTTTTAACAATACCCGACAATGATTTATCCAAAACCGTACCATTACGCAATTTGAACTGATAAGTAGTTACTTTTTCACTGCCAGGAAATACATTTTTTTTAGGCTGTGTAATTTTTCCTGCAGCACGACATATTTCCACCCCCATAGCTCGAGGATCATTATTTACCGTATTGTAACTCCACTTCTTTTCACTATATACAATCCTAGTAATTAACAAACCCTCTGCAGGAACACCATCATTATTAATTTGACTACGATTTTCTATCATAAAAAACTCTTTAGGACTTGGTGCCCCCCCATCCATATTATGAGGCTCTGCAGCCACTAAAAAAGCAGAATTACTAACAGATATTGGCTCTAGTTCAACAGCAATATCATTCATCAACTGCTTGGGAGTCAACCAACCAAGAAAAAATCTTTCATACGCAGAATACGTAGGTGGTATGCGTCCCGAGCTATTATACGACCCTTGATCCATAACATCCCACGAATCTAAAGTTTCATGACCAGAATAATTAGTATCATACAAATCAGGTAAAGACAACACATGTCCAAACTCATGAACAAAAGTTCCAATTCCACACATAAACGTCCCTGAAGCAGTTTTCAATTCAGACGTACAAGCATAATCTCCCAATCTAACACCATCAAATGAAACTTCAGACACTATATATGAACGATGAGGCCAGACCGTATTAACACCACCTCCCTCAGCTTGATTATGTCCTGCATAATAAACAAAAACATTATCAATATAGCCATCTCCATTTTCATCAAAATCATTAAAATCAATATCAGCATCAGCCGCAGCACAAGCATCTACAATCATATTTCCCGGACGCTTATCTTGATCATCACCACTTTTTTCACCATAAAATTTACGTTCATTAGGCAACGTATAAGGTCCAACAACAACAAATTCAGGATCAAAAACACCATTAGAAGCATTTCTAAAATAATCACGAGCCGAACCTTTAGCATCATTATCACTATAGTTCACCTTATTCAACAAATCAAAAAAATCTTGTTTTGCTGTAGATGAATGAAACTCCACATCACTATAATTAACCAAAATAACCAAACTCTTTGGAGAACCAGTCAAAGGATAACCCTTATTAGAAGATGCACGGCGTTGAGGAGCATATGTTTTAGTTGATCGATTTATTGTTATTACCTCTAAATCAGATTTAACAGTCTCAAACTTAGTCTTTTGCAAAGACGGAAAAAATTTTCCATTAGAATCTAATCCAGCATAAACCAATTTACTCGAATCATCAAACATAAGAAGATAACCATCCTCTGAAATCATATAACTAAAATTCTCATCCCCCCTTAAAAAATAATTAATCAGAGAACCATCAGGTTGCTTATAAGACAACATCCCAGGATAAGCTTTAACTGCCCAGAGAGATGAAGAGGACAACACAAAACATAATAATAAATAAAATATCTTTTTCATAACAAACCTATTTTACTATACAACGGAGGGGCTTTACATAAAGCCCCTCTAAAACCACCACAAAATCAATAAATCAATTTACCTATTTTATTTATACTATTAACATCACCCGTTACCGAATATTTAAGCAAATAAATACCATTTGCAAACAAATTAGTCAAAGAAACTCGCTCCGATATAGGTTTGATTGTATCAACTAAACGACCATCAACAGAATAAATATACAAAACACTATTATCCGTAGGCTGCTCACCTATATTAACAAAAACACCACCATCCAATGTATATTCAACCATCAATACACCTACCTCTTCGGCAATATTATCAATGCCAACATAACCTAACAATGAAACCCTCATCGGCTCAGAAAGAGGACTAATAGTTTCATTTTTATCAACCGCAACATTCAAATTCTTATCCGAAGCTTGTACTCTATAATAGTAATATCTATCATTTTTCAAATTTATCACTCTAAATCCAGAATTATAAGTTTCATAAGATTCAAAAACAAAATCTGGAGATACATAAGACTCTGCAACAAAATCATCAAGACACAAGCCTCCATTAGTCTCTTTCTGTTTTACATAATAAATTTTAAACTTACGACATTTATTATTACCTAATTCAAATGAAACCTCAGCCTTGCGTACAGAAGTATCAATAGCTTTCTTAAATACATTAACCCAAGAACCATTAACTAACCCATCTACATACAAATCTCCAATTGTATTACTTGAATGAATCCACATCGTCACCTTATCAATATCCAAGAAATACTCTTTTGACCACAATGTATCTGACAACGTTGTAAAATATACCGACTGAGGTGCTGATGACTTATAAAGTGTACTAACTCCATAAAAACTAGAAGTCCATCCTGCAGGCATATTCTTCTCGCTAAATGTATCAAATGTTTCTATATCTTGACTATTTGCCTCTGACATAGAATAAACAGATATATAATAACAAGTTGCCTTATCTTGTTCTACCCAATTTGCAGTAAAAGCATTTTCTTCAATATCAGTAGGAGCTAAAACTTCTGGTTTACGAACATTCAACGGCTTATTAGATTTTCCTGTTACCGAATAACAATTGGTATAATTATCCGATTTTACATACAAAACATCCTCTAATAATTCATCTGTCGTAATTTTTCTAGGTTCAAAAACAACATCAAATGTACATTCAAAAGTAGAGTCAGCATTAACATCCACAGTAATAGTCTGCGAATAACTATCACTACCCGAATTTCTCAATCTAAAATTATTACCAAGTTTAAATTCAAATTCAACCTTATCCCCTTCAATATCATGTCCTGTAAATTTCACTGTACGAGCTACTGACGATTTATACTCAGTCTCAAAGAAACTTATATCATCATATTTTTTCACATAAGGAGTAGAATCAGTCTCACCATAAACAAAAGAAATACGGCCACTATCCAATTGTGTAATCGCTGTCAATGGTTCTGGAAATTTATAACCATCTTTTGTTTCTATAAAACAAGTTGTAACTTTATCTAAACCTGGGAATGTATTATATGCCGGACTTCGTGTATCTGATGATGCACATACAATCTGCACACCCATATCATCGGCATTATTATTTGGAGTATTGTTAATCCAAGCTGATTTATTAAAATCAACATGTGTAACTAATAAGCCAACACCAGGCAATCCTACAGAATCCCAACCTATCTTTTGACGATTTTCTATCATAAAAAATTCGTTAGGACTAGGATTTGCACCATCCAAATTATGAGCCTCTTTTGACAAAATAAACGCCTCATTTGACTCTAATAATGGTTTAATCTCAAATTTTCCAAACTCAAGCACTTTTGGAGTTAACCAATCTAAAAAGAAACGCTCGTATGATGAATAAGATGGTGGAGTTTTTCCTCCATTGTTATACGGACCATTATCCATAGCATCCCAAGATCCAAGTGTTGGTGTATTATGACCATAATCTGTAACATAAAAGTCTGGCAATCCTAACACATGACCAAATTCATGACAAAAAGTTCCAATACCACACATTGTTGCTCCTTTGCTTCCTTTTAACTCTGAAGTACAAGCATAGTCACGCAAAAACACTCCATCAAAATTTTGACGTTTTATTATCATAGAACGATGTGGCCAAACTGAATTTTCAGGACCACCTTCAGCTTGATTATATCCAGCATAGTAAATAAAAACATTATCTACATATTCATTACCATCTGTATCATACTCCGAGAAATCAACATCATCATCAGCTAAAGTACAAGCATCAAGAATCATTTGAGGTGCATAATTTTCATTTCTAACAGATCCAGAACCATAATCTTTACCATAATAACTCATCTCTTTAGGCAAAGTATATGGTCCAACAACTACAAAATTAGGCTTAAAAATATCATTTGAAGATGCTCTAAAAAAATCTCTTGCTGAACCTGTAGCTCCATTTTCAGCATATCCCTCTTCATTCAACAATGCAGTAAAATCTTCTTTTGGCGTTTCTGATGTAAATTTCACATCTTGAAAGTTAACCAAAATAACCAAACTTGTAGGTTCGCCTTTTAAAGGATAACGCATAACTGGAGATTTTGTTTCCTCAACAACTCTTTGCTGCGCATTTTGACGAGCTTTTACAGAAATATTAGTTAATTGAGCTTGCAAATCAGAAACTTTTAACGCTCTCTTTAAATATTTATTTTCTTTTACAGTTCGCTCTGATACATTAGAAACTTTAATTCCGATAGGAATAATTTCTAAATTATCACTTAATTCAGCATATTCAAAAACTCCATTTTCGTTAAGCGCAATCAAAAAACCATCTTCTGTAGTGGAAAAGCCAAAAGTCTCATCTCCACGAAGATAATAAGATAGTACACTTCCATCTGGCTGCACTTTAGTCAACAAACCAGGATAAGCAGGAACTGCATTTAGCAAAATTGCTGAAAATAAAAATAAAAAACCTAAAAATAATTTTTTCATAACTAATAGAAATAAGATTGATAACTTAATAATAGCTAACTATATTTTTTTGCAAAGATACTCAAAATAATTATATTATGCAAGAAATAAAAATATTTTATACAAAAAAATAGGGATATGTATAAACATACCCCTATTTTATATAATATTAGACTATTTTATTATTTCATCATACATTTGATAGCAACGTTCAATGCACGATTAGCTAACATTTGTTTTTCAGAAACACGCCCTTTAAGAGTTGGCATACCTTTTTGAGCTGGAGCAGATTGTGGTTTAGTACCGAATGAAATAGTACGTTCATAATATGGTGCCATTTCAAATGGAACTTTGAAATTCAAGTTACCAGATTCCTCATCAAGCTCTGTAGCAAAGCCCATTGCTGTGTTATCAAAGAATGCAAAATCAAGATTCATATATGACAAATATGTTGCTCCTGTTGACTCATCTTTGATAGCCCAATCAAAACCATCACCACCAACAACAAGACCTGCAAATGACATGTAAGGTTGTTCTGGATCGTTAACAAAATAATACAAATATGAATCTTGTTCGCCCAACCAATAACCATATTCAGCTTCAAATTGATCCATTTCTTCTTGAGTAGAAGGCCATTGTACTCCATTATTTTGAGCAATAACTACATTTTCATAATATTTACAATATGATTCTGGTTTGAAATGAGTATAAGTAGCCCAACCATTTCTCATATATTTACGACCTTCATATTCTTTTTTACAAATAGAGTCGTTATCAGTGAAAACATAATCACCAATACAATAATAGTATTTACCATCATAAATAGAAGCTGTAGTTACAAGCATAAGATAGTCATTTTCGCCTGCTAAACCTTGATCGTCAGTATAAATACCTTTACTAAATACATAGAGATAACATTCACGAACAACATCGTCAACACCATCTTCGTTAACGTCTGTTACCCATGTAGTATCACCATTTTCTTCAAGAATATAACCTTTAAATGGATATTCATAAACATTCTCATCTTCATCCATACGGAGATTCCACAATTGAGCATCATAAAAATCTACTGCATCATAAGCATTACTAACAACGACAGAAGCAGTAGCTTTAATGTCAGTGCCTTCAATTTGAGCAGTAATAGTTGCTTCACCTTCAGTGAGAGCAGTAAGAAGACCATTTTCTACCACAACAACATTTTTATCGCTTGATGTCCACACTACATTATAATCAACAGTTGGAGCTGGATTCAAAACTGGACGGATACGGATTTGCTCACCAATAACCATCACTAATTCAGAAGGGTTAAGAGTCATTACTGTAGATGCATCAATAGCACCATCTCCGCCTGTATTTCCCCCAGGTGTTGGGTCTTTTTCTTCACATGCTGAAAAAAGGACAGCAACTACAAGCATTAAATAAAAAAATACTTTTTTCATAATTTAAACATTTTTGATATTAATAATTATTTTTCTGTTTCTTCGTTGTTTGGTTGCAAAGATTGGTTATAAGAATACTCTGCATAAGGAATATCAAATGTCATTTCTGTCATTGTATAAGACCAATCAGCACCTTGTTTGATATAGTGGTTAGTTCCACGTTTTTTATCACCTTCAAAACGTTTGAATGTCATCAAAGCACGACCTTCACCCCACATTTCAACACGCCAGTTATAGTAGAGGAGATTATTAATGTCGCCTTGACCAGCACGAAGTTGGCTAGCAACTTCAGTATCACGTTCATCAAGCAATTTTGCAAGAACTTCACGAGCTTCAGTTTCATTGCCTAAACGATAAGCCGCTTCTGCTGCAAGCAAATAAGCTTCTTCAACACGCATATAGACAATATCATTCAACCAGTTACGATCGACACCATCCATAGAACCTGTCAAATATGGATTGTATTTGTTTGGATCGAAGAATTTATTTTCTGGAGCATAACGAATATTAGGGTTAAACCATTGTTTACGAACGTCTGTTTCAGGAATTTCAGTATATAATTTTTGGTCAATACCCAAAATACCACCAGCAGAAGCATAAGAATATGTGTGAATGTCCATTTGACCCCAGAAAGAAGCAAGTTGTGTTGTATTTTCACGAGTTACATCAAGACCCCACATCCAAGATTTATCATTTACAGTATTAAATCCATTTTCCAAAATACCCCAAGATTCAACACGGAATGTGTCAACAATAGCCAAAGTAGCATCATAGTTTTCACCCAACTCTAATGTATCCAAACGTTCTGCAAATTTACCCAATTTGATAGAGTCAAGAAGAGTCTTAACTGTAAAACCACCAGTTGTATCTGCTACTCTAAAGAAATCTTCATAAGTGTAGTCCATAGGAATGATTTCGAACTCAGAATTATTAACGACATCAATAGCATTGTCGTAAGCCATTTGGTATAATGTTGCATCATCACTATAACGTCCAAATTGAATAGTTGCATACGCCAACATAACTTTAGCAACATCCTCATTAATAGACAATTTAGTAGAACGAACAATACCATTAGCTTCTAATTCTTGGAATGCAGCAATAGCATCACCCAATTTGTCGATAACCTCAGTATAAACATCACATACAGGAGACAACATTTTTGGGATTAAAAGAGTAGTATTTGGGTCATACTCATCATCAGTTCCAAAATAAAGAGGGCACACTGGGTAACGATCTGTTGTATTGAAATCACCCATAGCTTCATAACGAGAATGTTGTTGGTCGTTTGTTGGAGCAGGTGTAAAGAATTGAGCCAAATTGAAATAACTATATGCACGCATAGCAGTAGCCTCTGCATAAGACAAATAATCAGAAGATGACCAATTTTCTTTTCCTAATTTATCCAAACCATTCAAAATTTTATTAGCATTTGAAATAATCAAATAATGATGACTCCAAATATAACTAGTCAAACCAGAAGATATAGTTGAACAAGCACCTTGAGCCTCTGAAGACCAATAACCATAACCAGGGTTAGTTAAAGCAATATCAGCAGCCAAAATATCTGTAGAGATATCTATTGATTTTTGACCGAAAGATTGGTGGTCGCCACCATACATAAACATAACAGAATAAAGACCTTCAACACGGTTATATGTAGTGTTGCCTAATTGGTCCAATTCTTCTTGCGTAATAGTACTACCAGTCAATTCGTGTTCCAAGAATTTCTCGGTACAACTAGAGAGACCAAGCACCAACGCTAAACCAAAAAATAATATTTTAACAGTTTTCATTTTGCTTAATTTTTAATAAATAAAATTAGAATGATATTTTAATTGTACCAATTACAGAAGAAAGCGGAGTATATTGCGAAGCATCAGATGTACCATACATAGAAGCCATTGGGATGAATCCTCTACGAACTGACAAACAGAAAAGATTATCAGCAGCTACAGACAAACGCAATGAATTCAATTTAGCTTTCTCCATCCATTTTTTAGGGAATGAATATCCGATTGTAACATTAGACAACGACAAATAATTTGACGAAGTAAGGAAGCGTGTAGATGATGCATTAGCATAAGAGTCTGTACCATTAGAGAGACGAGGAGAAATATCTGTACGCAATTCACCATCTTTCATTGATGTGCCAATAGCCTCTGTCCAACGATTTGTGTACATATCTTGGTGCCAGTTACGTGAACCTGCTTGATCACTATGCATCAAAGAAGCATAAACATTATCATATCCGTATCCACCTAATTGATATTGGAAAGAAGCAGCGATATCTACACCATAAACAGTCAAATCGATACCAAATCCACCATACAATTTAGGAATATAAGATTTACCAATATAGAAATTAGATGCATACTCATATTGAGATGTATTTGTTTTATCAAGAATCAAATCTGCATTTGATGTTCTCAAATATTCTTTATAATTAGGGTGATCTTGTTTATTTTCCAAAATATATTTGTGTACAGATGGAATTGAAGCCAATGAAATATTAGCAATAGCTTCTTCTGCTGTTTTATACTCTGCTGGGTCATAATACATAGTATAGTTAGCCAAACCATTTTTATCTACACCAACATACTCTGCCATATAATGATCGAAATAAGAATGTCCCAATGACATTGCACCATTCATAACCATTTCATTTTCCAAAGCATCTTTTGGCATTTTCACCATTTTGTTAACATAGTGAGTACCATTCAAACGGATATCCAATTTAACTGCACTTGTATTAACAGCATGAATATTCAATTGAAATTCAGCACCTTGATTTGACATAATACCATCGTTAGTTGAAATTGATCCAAAACCGATAGAAGGAGCAAGAGCAAGGCTCCACAACATATCAGATGTATATTTGTAGAAATATTCAGCCTCTACTGTCAAATATTTTCCTAAATTAAATTCAACACCTGCATTAACCATATTTGAACTTTCCCAAGAAAGAGTTGGAACACCAACTTGAGATTGAACAATACCAGGATGATCACCAACATTGATAATACTATAAAGGTTAGTATAACCATAAGAACCAATATTTTGGTTACCAAGAACACCCCAAGATGCTTTAAGTTTGAAATCACGAAGAAGATTAACTCCTTGCATAAATTCTTCATTAGAAATAGACCAAGTAAGACCTACACCACCAAAAGTACCCCAACGATGATTTTTTGCAAATTTAGAAGAACCATCGGCACGAATAGTACCATGGATACCATAGCGTTCTTTATAACGATAACGAACTTCACCAAAGTATGATTCCATTGATGAAACAGAAGTAGAAGAACCTGTACCATCCATTACAACTGCATTACCCAACTCAAGACCATCAGGACGAACAATATATGATTTGTTACCATAAACGTTTGTTGAGTTTACATATTGAGTTTCATGAGCTACGAAAGCATTGAAATCATGATCTCCACCAAAATCATTATTATATGTTATTTGTTGAAGAGCAGAGAACATTAAATAGTGAGTAGATTGTTTATAAATACGACCCACACCCATAGCATCACCATAATAGTTGTTTGTCAAAGATGCACCTGTACCGCCAACATAAGTAGCACCAACATTAGCAATCACTTTAAGACCTTTGTAAAGAGTAGCTTCCAACATTGCGTTACCAATAAATTGATGTTGATAAGAACGTTGTTTATCATATTTCAAAGCACCTGCAGGAGTAATACCCATACCAAAAGTACGGATACCATCACCAGAGTCATACATATATTCACCATCAAAACGAGGGTCAACAACTGGAACTACATGAGTAATATTACCGTTTTCATCAGTAACTTTGTCATACATATAAACTGGATAAATAGCTGGACATTGATTCACATACAAGAAACCATTGTTCATCGCGCCACCACCATCTTGACCTGGGTTGTCAAAAATAGAATAAGAATAGTTCATATTCATGCTACCTTTCAACCATTTTTTAGCTTCGTGAGAAACATTAACACGAGCAGTAGCACGACTATAATCAGAACCGATATAGTAACCTTGGTCTTTCAAATAACCAAAAGATGTATAATATGTAGTTTTTTCAGAACCTCCTGAAATTTTAACAGTAGCTTCAAGTTTTTGGCCTGTACGGAAAAGAGATTTTTTCCAACCTGGATCATTTTCATAACCAGGCAACATCTTAACACCTGATTTAAATTTACCAAAATTAGGATTTATTTGGCCATTACCAAGATATCTTTCACAATCAATAATTTCTTTGGCATCTTTACCCCAAAGATTATAATAAGAGTCAAAACCATGAAGACCATCAAATAAACGGTCTGCAGCTTCATAACCAGCAGGTTTTTTACCAACATAACCATCAGCAATAGTACCATCAAAAAGCATTTGGTTATAGATACTTTCATAAGAAAGTTCCATATATTGCTCTGGAGAAGTGATTGAATTATACAATGGAATAAGGCGCATATTACCACCATACTTGAGGTCTACTTCAATTTTACCAGAGTCACCTGAAGTACCTTTTTTAGTTGTAATCAAAATTACACCATTAGCACCACGAGAACCATAAAGAGAAGTTGCAGTAGCATCTTTCAAAATAGTAGTAGATGCAATATCACTTGGGTCAATACCAGCGATATCACCTTCGAAAGGCACACCATCCACAACATAGAGAGGAGAAGAACCTGCACCTAAAGAACCAATACCACGGATTTGGATTGACGCAGAAGTACCAGGTTGACCTGAAGTAGAAACTACTTGCACACCAGCAACCTCACCAGCAAGAGCTTTAGATACATCTGTAGGGTTTTTCTTTTCGAGTGTTTCAGATTTAACTACAGTAGCAGAACCTGCGAAAGCTTTTTTAGTTGAAGTACCATAAGCAACAACCATGACTTCGTCGAGAACTTCAGCATCAGTAGTAAGACGAACTACCATACCATCTTCAGCTTTTTGCTCTACTGTAGTGTAACCTACATAAGAGATAATAAGATGAGTAGTACCAGAAGGAAGAGTGATAGTAAAGTTACCATCAAAGTCAGAAATAGTACCAACTGTTTCTGCTCCTTTCACCTGGATAGAGGCACCGATTGCAGGTTCGTTATTTTCGTCGATAACGCGACCCGAAACAGTTTTTCCCTGTCCAAATACGACACCAATACATAGTACCAATGCCGAGAACAAAAGAATTAACTTTCTCATAAATGATTTTTTTAGTTATAAATAATGTTAATAATTAGTTTTCTATACTTGGATAGATAACGAAAATAAGTGTACAATACTGCACACAAATTCAGTTAGCAAAATTACATATTTATCTGCAAATGTGCAAATAAAAATACAACCTTTTTTAGATAATACACTTTTATTCCGTTTTTTTAGGCTAAAATAGAATCATTTACTTTCATTTTATAAGCAACAAAACAAATGAAAATATCAACTGAATATCAATATTTTAAATAAAAGCATTATCAAAAACACTAAAATTACATCCGCTTTTTCACAAAATTGATTAAAAACTATTTTATGTTGTAAAACATGTTTTTAGATAGAAAAAAGTGAAAAAAGTACAATAAAATGAATAAAAATAGAGATTATTTACAGACAAAAATCTCATAAAATGGCCTTTATTTCGACTAAATTCTCAATTATTTGCCCCATAAACTCACAATTTAAGGGTAAATCAGCATTATTTTTGTAAAACACTGCACGTATATTGGCATTTTGTGCACCTTGTATGTCAGTTTGGAAATTATCACCTATAACAAGACATTCAGATGGAGAAGCATTTAACCTATCCAAAACAGTTTGAAAGAATCGAATATCTGGTTTTTGATAGCCTATTTCTTCAGATAAAAAAACATTAGCAAAATAAGGTATAAGTCCAGAACGACGCAATTTTGTATATTGCACTTCGACAAATCCATTTGAAATAATTGAGAGTGTATGCCCTTGAGCTTTGAGATATTCAAGTGTCTCGATTGCCCCATCAACCAAATTAGTTTGCATAGTTGTACGATAAAGAAAATCTTTACCTAATTTTTTAGCTAATTCGACATCTTCATTACCTACGACACGTAAGGGATAAAGAAATCGCTCAAGAGAAAGATAGTCTTTGGTTATTTCACCTTTTGCATATTGTGCCCAAAGTTGGTGATTTTTAACCATATATATATCATAAAACGACTCGAATGAATCGTAATATTGATTCAATTCGTAGTCGTTATAGATTTCTTGCATTGCTATTTTAGAATTTCGGCGGAAATCCCAAAGAGTATCATCGAGGTCGATTAGGATGTGCATTATTGAGTTGAGAATTGAGAATTGAGAATTGAGAATTGAGAGTTGAGGATTGAGGATTTTGAGCCTTAAAGTGAAAAAAATTATGAATTATGAATTAAATTAACGATGTTTTTTGGATTTACGGATTTTGGCAAGGTCTTGTTCTTCGTCGTCTTCGTCGTCGGCACCTGAAACGCAATGTATTGCGTCTCTACTCGCACCAGCAACTACAATTACAATTTCACCTTTAGGTGGTGTTGTGGTGAAATGTTCTACGAGTTGTTGAAGTGTGCCACGTTGGGTATCTTCGAACATTTTTGATATTTCGCGCGATACTGATGCTTGGCGTTCTGCACCAAAGGCTTCAGCAAATTGTTGAAGAGTTTTCACCAAACGATAAGGTGATTCGTAAAATATCATTGTACGCTCTTCACTGACAAGCGATTGAATCTTAGTTTGGCGACCTTTTTTCTGAGGAAGAAAGCCTTCGAAACAGAAACGGTCGGTAGGGAGTCCGGAATCGACCAAAGCAGGCACAAAGGCTGTTGCACCAGGCAAACACTCGACCCTAATACCCTTAGCAATACACTCACGCACAAGCATGAATCCAGGATCAGAAATTGCCGGAGTTCCGGCATCGCTGACAAGGGCAATAGATTCGCCAGCAAGAATGCGATCGGCAAATTGCGCTATGGTTTTATGCTCATTGAATTTATGATGCGATGCCATAGGAGTATGAATATCAAAATGTTTGAACAATATACCCGTAGTACGAGTATCTTCTGCAAGCACAAGATTCACCTCTTTAAGAATACGTAAAGCACGATAGGTTATATCTTCGAGATTACCAACAGGGGTTGGAACTAAATATAATGCACAATTCATATTTTTTTCACTAAAGGCTAAAAGACCTTCGATTCTCAATTCTCAATTCTCAATTTTCAACTCTCAACTTCCAACTCTCAACTTTCAACTATAAATAACGGCGTTGGAGGAGTTGAATGAAATCGGAAACTGTTTCGTTATCTAATGCCCAATGAACAAAATTTTTAGCGATATATTCTTGGGCTTCGGTCATAGTTTCGAATGAATTAAAATCAGATATTGCTTTATTCATTTTTTCACCATTACCACCAAATAATTCGCGTTGAAAACGGAAACGGTCGCCAAGTGTAATAGATGATTTTAAATCTATTATTTTCTTATTATTGATAGCAGATGCAAGAGTATCATCAGCATTTTTTGCAAGTTTATCTGCAACTGATTCTGTAGTTTCAATAGATTCGGCAAGAGTTATAACTTGATTATCGCCAACAATATCAACAACCGAAACAATTGATTGTTGTTCTTCGGCTGAAATATGTTCAGTTTCTTCAGAAATTTGTTGTTCTTCCTCTAATTTACGCATTTCTTCTTCAATGCGTTTACGTTCAGCTTCTTTTTCTGCTTCGATACGAGCTAATTCGGCTTGACGTTCTTGTTCTTCTTTTTGACGACGAATTTCTTCCTCTTTACGACGAGTTTCTTCCTCTTCTCGACGACGTTTTTCAGCCAATTCGGCTTGGCGAGCAGCTTCCAATGCAGCTGCTTGACGTGCTATTTCGGCTTCAGCTTTAATACGCTCTTCTTCTCGACGTTGACGTTCAAGTTCTTCGGCACGAAACAATGCCTCTTGCTCTTCTGCAATACGAACTAATTCGGCTTTACGAGCAGCTTCTTCGGCTTGTTTTGCCTCTAATTCAGCTTGACGCTGCGCCTCTAATTTATCTTCTACTTCTTTGTTATTAAGATAGTTAATAAGATTTTCAAGATTAGCAGTAAGAGCTTTAGATTTATCCAAAGCTAAACGGAGATATGGAGCAGGAATAGCCTCCATCAAATCAAGACCTTCAGTTAACGTTTGTAATTCGTTGACATCCTTTGCTATAAGTGCAACTAAAACATCTTTGTTCATTTTTGTGTAAAAAGTATTATTTTTATTAGAAATTATTTTGTAACTTTGCAATCGCATATGCAAAAATTTTGCATATGCAATTGCGAAAATGGGCTACGCCACAACATAACCAAAATGAATTTGGTTCTGTTTTCTGCTTGCGCCATTTTTTCAGACACAAAGGTACGAATTTTTTACGAATAAAAA
>JAEIGA010008742.1_pt1 | contig 15325 bp, 13 predicted proteins | sample 9270691 | NCBI WGS metagenome assembly JAEIGA01 (sample SAMN17057246, study PRJNA624740) | gut metagenome | biome: biome; isolation source: fecal sample | host: Bos grunniens | place: China: Xizang | collected 2019
AACGACCTGGTCGTCAACGTTCAGCGCGCCAAACAGCTGACCAATATGCGCGCCGCCGGCAGCGACCGCAATATGAAGATCGCCCCCGCCCGTAAAATGTCGCTGGAACAGGCTCTCGAATATATCGAAGATGACGAACTGGTGGAAGTCACCCCGCTCAACATCCGTCTGCGCAAAATTCTGCTCACCGAATTGGAGCGCCGCCGGCAGCACGTCAAAAATATGAACCTTGAATGATTTGCATTAATCAGAGTTTGATGTTATCTTATAACAAAGACGTTTTTATCAAACCTTAAACAACAGGAATTTGTGATTATGGCAATGGAACATCTCAATACCCCGCCCGCCAACCACGTCAAAGTGCTCGGCGGTCAGGGCTGGGTCGGACTCATCGATCATCTCGGAACTGAATCGACCATCGTCAATGCCGCCCGGGTATCTTTCGGCAAGATCAAAACCGAAATGGATGACCGCGATGTGAAACTTCTCGAATACCTCATCGCCAACAAACACACCAGTCCGCTGGAACACGTGGTGTTCACTTTCAGCATCCATTGCCCGCTCTTTGTCCGCGGTCAGTGGCACCGCCACCGCACCTGGAGCTACAACGAGATCTCCCGGCGTTACACCGAAGTCGACATGGAGTTCTACACTCCCGAAACTTTGCGCCGCCAGGCCGAAAGCGACCGTCAGGCTTCTGTTTCCGACCCCGCTTTTGACGGCAGCGCTTTGCAGCAGGATATCGCCGCTCACAATCAGGCTTCGTTTGCCCTCTACGAAAAATTGCTGGCTTCCGGCGTCTGCCGGGAACAGGCCCGCGGTGTCCTGCCGCAGAATATGATGGTGACCTTCTGGGGTACGGTCGATCTTTCCAATCTGCTCCACTTCCTCGAACTCCGTGACAGCGAACACGCCCAGTATGAGATCCGGGAATATGCTCTTGCCATCAAGCAGTTGATCAAACCGATCATCCCCAATGTGGCAAAATATTTTGAGTCCAAAGGTCAGGTCTGGTAATGAAGATCGTTTTCTTTTCTGACATCCACGGTGTCCCGTCCACCGTGGAAAAACTTCTGGCGCACGCCGACCGGCTCCAAGCCGACCGGCTGGTGCTGCTCGGTGACGTACTCTACCACGGCCCGCGCAACGGAGTTCCGGGATTCTACGATCCGCCCAAAGTTGCGGAATTGCTCAATGCCCGCAAAGAACAGATCCTGGCAGTCCGGGGAAATTGCGATGCCGAAGTCGATCAGATGATGCTGCAGTTCCCGGTGATGGCTGATTTTGCCGAACTGGATGTTGACGACCACCGCTTCTTTTTGACTCACGGTCATTTGTGGAACGCCAGCAACCTGCCCGCGCTTGCCGCCGGTACCGTGTTGGTGCATGGTCACACCCACATCCCCGAAGACCGGATGGTGGATTGCGGTATCCGCATTTTCAACCCCGGTTCGATCTCTCTGCCCAAACAGCAGACTCCGCAGTCATTCGGATTTTTTGACGGCAAAACCTTGTCTTTGCAAAAACTGTAATCAAATGCAGCGCAAAAACTCCGGAGTAACTTGCATCAAAAGAATACTCCGGAGTTTTCTTTTTTTATCCCGAAACCGGTGAAACTTCACCCGATCCAAACGGCTTGTCAGGGGTGCAGCCCTGTACGAAGACCGGCGGAATCAACACAACCTCTCGCCGGTCGGGCTTTTAGCCCGACAAATCGGCGCAACTCCAAGTACCGCCCGATCCAAACGGCGGATGCAGTGTGCGGCAAGGTCGTGTTTTGCGCCGAGTACGATGCAGGAGTGGACTTGTGTCCTCGACTGCATCGGCGCAGAAGCAAGGCGCGAGATTGCCCACAATGCGCCGCCGCTACTATTTTCACTTGACTTCGATCTTGTGAGATTTGGCGGATTCAGCCTTGGGCAAAAAAAGCGTCAGCAATCCGTCGGAAGCCTTGGCGGAAATCTTTTCAGTATCAACCGCATCCGAAAGATAAAATGAACGCTGATAGACTACCGGCATTCCCCGGCGGTGAAGCGAACTGCAGGCTTTGAGAGTCAGCAGTTTATCTTTGATTTCAAGAGTTATATCATCCGAAGAGGCTCCTGGGATCTCGAAGCAGATCTCAACTCCATCTTTTTCGTCGGTCACATCAGCTACCGGGCGGACGGTGATACATTCGCATTTTCCGGTGGATCCGGCTTCCATTTTTTTCATAACTTCGTCAGACATGATGAGACTCCTTTTTACTTTTCGCAATGGACCTTGATGGCGCGGGCACGGTCATTTTTTTCCAAATCGCGCGGGATGATCACTTCGATAACGCCGTGTTTGTACTTTGCCTGCGCCTCGGCACCTTTGACCGGGACCGGCATTTTGATCGACTCTTCGTATTCGGCAAAAGAACGTTCCCGGAAAATATACCTCCGGCTGCAGGATTTGTCCTCGCAATCTTTATTCTGACGCATTTTGAAGTTGAGAATATCTCCGACGATCTCCAGATCAAAATCACATTTGCGGCAACCGGGACAGGCGATCCTGACTTTGACCTCTTTATCCTTGACCTCGGTCTCCCAGCGGGAATCAAAGACCGAACTGCGGAGCAATCCGGAACCGGGTTCGATAAATTTTCCGAAAAATGAACGGATCAATTCGTCCACTCCCGGAAAAACTTTTTCCAGTTCCGCCGGAACCTCATTTTCCCTTTTGGCAAGTAAATTCATAACCATTTCCTCCTCTTTTTGGTTACCTCCCGAATGCCGCTCCTCAAAAGGCATCGGGAATTTCTCCTCTATTCACACATAATAAGCGAATATGATGATTTTTCAAATTGCTTTTTTGCCGGAAGCAGGTTATATTATATCCATTATGAAAAAAGATACTACAACAGACTTATTGGCTCCCGGCAAACGGAACGCTCAACTCAAATTGCTCGATGACGCTTTGAGACGGGTGTTGTCCGGGATTTTCGGCCGCCACCAGCATTCCGACCGGATACTGGCGGCATACTTCAGAGAAAACCGTCGCTGCGGTTCCCGGGATCGGGCATTCATTTCCGAAATGATATACAGCTTGCTCCGTTACTGGGGATTCATCCGCAAATATCTGCCGCTGGACCGTAAAGAGGAGTTGGAGTCCGGCACCGTCAGATTCACCGCAAAAGAACTCGGTGCCATGCTCATGGCAGGTGCCTTTATTTCCGGCAATGGCGAAAACGCCGAAATCCTGCGCAACGGCTATGCCCTCACCCCCGCCCTGCCCCCCGCCGCCAATTCTCCGGAACGCCGGGCCCGGCAGATGGCAGACTACTTCCGCACCGAAGCATCCATTACCACCTCCAATCTCATCCCGCAATGGATCTGGGAAAAACTTCCCGAAAATCTGGACAAGGATAAATTTATTTCCGCATTGGGCGACCGTCCTCCGATCTATCTGAGATTGCAATGCACAAAGGAAGAGCGTTCAGCGGTGCTCGATGAACTTTATCAAAACGATGTTGAGATCATTGAGGTCGAAAATGTTTCCGATGCTCTGGCGATCCGGGCAAAGGTCAATATGTACTCCCTTGACAGTTACCGCAAAGGTCGCTTCGAGATCCAGGATCTCGCCAGCCAATGCGTCGGTCTGGTCTGCGATCCCCGCCCCGGTTCCCGGTGGCTCGATGCCTGCGCCGGTGCCGGCGGCAAAACGCTGCAGTTGGCCCAATTGATGAAGCGCAAAGGCAATGTTACTGCCAGCGACATCCGCAGTTATAAACTGGATGATCTCCGGCAGCGCGCCCGCCGTGCCGGATTCCCCAACATCACCACCAAAGAAAATATCGCCGCCAGCGGCAAAGTCAAACATCCCTTTGACGGAGTTTTGATCGATGCCCCCTGCAGCTGTTCCGGCGTCTGGCGGCGCAACCCCGGCGCCCAATGGATCCTCACCGAAGAGGATGTTGCCGAGTTGTCCCGTCAGCAGTTGGAAATTCTGGAAAATTACGCCAAAGCCGTTCGTCCCGGCGGCGTACTGGTCTATGCGACCTGTTCGCTCTTTGATGAAGAAAACGCTTCGGTCGCGCGCAGTTTCCTGGATAAGCATCCGGAATTCAAACTCGATCCCTTCCCCAATCCGCTGACCGGCGATATCGCCCCGGGTATGCTCCGGATCGACGGCGGACTTTACAATTGCGACACTCTTTTCGCCGCCAGAATGAGAAAGTTTGAATAACGATGACTCCCTTCAACATTGTCCTTTACGCTCCGGAAATCCCCCAAAACACCGGAACCATCGGCCGGTTGGCAGTTTCGACCAACAGCAAACTCCATCTGATCGAACCGCTGGGGTTTTCGCTCGAAGACAAATTTCTCAAACGCGCCGGACTGGACTACTGGGAATATCTCGCTCCGTCGATCTACCCTAATTGGGTAACTTTCCTTGCTCAAAACAATCCGGAACGGATGTTTTTCATCTCCACTCACGGCAGCAAGGATTTCTTTGATGCGGAATTCTGCGAGGGAGATTATCTCGTTTTCGGCAGAGAATCTGCCGGTTTGCCCGATGAACTCCATCAGCAATACCCGGAACAATTTTACCGCATCCCCATGCCGGGAGAATTCAACCGCAGTCTCAATCTCGCCAACGCCGCCAGCATCGTACTCTACGAAGCCCTCCGCCAGAATAGAAAATTATGGTGTGACAACAAAATATGACGGACGGCGGAAGCTGTGATGCTGCCGCATTTGCTGTGTTTGAGGTGGAGCAAGTGTTGCTCATGGGAGTTTTTGGGATTTTTTGAGAGGTATTGAGAGATTTTGGGAGTGATGTCTCTCTGTTTTGTTGCCGGCAAATGGATCACGGTAAATCAGCCATCGGCCCTCCCAAATCCTCTCAAAACTTCCCAACTCTCCCACAGTCTCCCACTCTCAGCGTCAACCGCGTTATCCTCAAAGCTCATCCATGGCGTGGCGGATCGACCAGTAATCGTTGGTCAAAATGGTGTCGATACCTGCCATCAGATGATCACCGACTTTTGCCGGATCATCGCAAAAATAAAGGTTGCAGATTATATTGTTGGCTCGCGCCTTGTCGATCATTTCCTGCGTGTAATGCGGAGTGAAAAACTGCACCTTTTTGCACTGATATTTGATAGCCCGGTCAACGATCTCAAAAGGTTTGGGGAATGCGCCCATACAGCGGGGAATTTGCGGGGCATACTTGAGTGCGCTCTCCATCACCGTGTAATCTCCCATAAAATAGACATGATCCTGCTGATCGTATTTCTCCAGCAGAGCAACGATCAACTCCATCTTTTCTCCGGGGAATTCAGCTTTGCCCTCTTTTTCATCCGTTTTCAAATGAAGATTGATGATGGCGTGGCGGGCAAATTTGGCAAGCACCTCTTCAAAAGTGGGAATTTTCACTCCGGCAAAACGCTCATTAAAACGGCTGCCGAAATCAAGTTTGCGCAACTCGGCAAAAGTGGTTTCTTCAATGGTTCCGACTCCGTTTGACACCCGTTCCAAATTACTGTCGTGGGCAACCACCGGCACCCCGTCCGCAGTAAAACGGATATCCATTTCGATCTCATCGGCACCCATAGCGATCGCCGCTCCGAAAGCGGCAAGGGTATTTTCCGGAGCGACCGTTTTGAATCCCCGGTGTGCGCAAATTCTGGGGTATCCCTTTTTGGCGTCACCTTCCACAGTCATACTGCCGCAGGGGCGGTATGCCCAAGTGGCGCGCGCCTGTTCAACGAACTGATCGTTTGGAATGAGTTTACCGCCGAAACTGTTGGAACGCATATATTTGTGTTTAACATCTTCAACTTCGCAGGAGAATGTACCGACCTTGCTGCCGAATTCGCCGAGGATGGTTCCTTCCGGAGAAACCACCATCGAATTACCGCCGAGCGTCGAATTTTCGCCCATGGAAACCGATGCCCGCAACACATAGGCGTTGCAGTTGAATGCCAGATGCTGATTCTGCATCCGCAAAATGTCCTGCCGTTCCGCCCGTTGGAAACTGGAAACCAGCACCACATCCGGGTGACGATGGGCGATGTGGGCAACATATTCGCTGAAATAACTGTCGTAACAAATCAGAAAACCGAAACGGATCCCGTCGACTTCAACGATATCCGGCGAACGGAAACTGCGGGTGTACTCCTCGTCGAGCAGATTGATATTTTTTTCCGCCCGGGGCAAGTGCTGTTTGAAAAAACGTCCGGCACTGTTGCCCTGACGGTCAAAGATTTCGGTAGTGTTGCGGAACAGCTCTTTTTCCGCTTCGCAAACGTAATTCACCGCAACGATCGCATTGCAGCGGATGGCAGCATTGCGGGCAGCGGCGAGCAACTTTTCCGTATGCGCCACGGCAAAGGGGATACATTCACCGGTGGGGAACGCCGCCGGAGCATTGGTATATTCCGGAGTAAGAATAATATCACAGCTGCTGTCACATTTTTCCAATTCGGCGATCGCCAGATCGACCGATTTTTCCGCATCAGCGACATTTTTCGCAAAAGGGATCTGAATTGCACAAAGTTTCATTTTTTATCCTCTTATGATCTCAATTGAAGCCAGAGTTTCAAACTGCATATTGCCAGAATCACCGACACCGCATCATATTTGATCGTGCCGCCGAACCAAAACGCCCCGGACAACATCAGCAACGTCAGAAAATCCTGCCAATCGGCCAATGCCGCTTTATCCGATTGGAAACGGCTCCGGCATCCGGAAAAATTCAATGCCGCCAGCATCATTGCCGGCAATGCAGTAAAAAATCCCGGATACAAAATCCACACACCCAACGCCGCTGCGGCAAGGATGGAGATCCCCCGCAAAATCCGTTCTTTGAAAGGTATTCTTATCCACAGCGGCAAAACAGCAATTCCGAACAACACCGTTTCTCCGTGGATCGAGCTTGATATTTCATTGTTTCCGATCAGAAGTGCCACGCTCAAAGCGAATAGAGCCGCTGCGATCACCGGGGGAATAAATTCACCGATTTTCCGGGAATGCAAAAATGATTCCAGCAGGATAAGCAAGATCACGCCACCCCACAGGATCCGGCTCGAGTCATCCTGCGGTATCACAGTAAGTGGTTCCAGAACCGGTTCGGTCGATTTGAAATCGACCATTGCTCCGGAAATCGCTCCCATAGGAATGGAGGCGGTACTGTATTCTTTGATTTCAGAAATTATTTTCAGCAGATTTTTTTCAACGACCTCTCCGGAAATTTCCAGAGAAGCTGTTTTATCCGGGATTGCGGCGCAGAAAATCCCGCGATCTCCCGGCAAAGTCTGCCAATGCAAATTCGGCAGTAACGAACACCATTGAAGCGGCATAACCAATGTGCCGCCAGGCGCAAGCAGATCCAAGATCCGTTCCGGCATACGCATAAGCGCCGGCAGATGTTCCACGATGACCACATCATATTTTTTATTTCCGGAAATCCCCGGCAGTAAAACCCGGATACGGGAGGCGAGGATCTGTTCAAAGGCGGATTCGAAGCGGGGAGTTTTCCGGGAGATCAGCAGAACATCCGGCGCACTCTTTTCGGACAATCCGATCGAAGTTATCAGCGTTGCCGGAGTAAGCGCAGGCTCATTTTGTTTTTTCTGAATCGAGTAGACCCGCTCCGGAGCAAACACCATCAGCAGCGCCGCGGCAATCGCCGCACAATTGAAAATCCCGCTCACGATCAGACGGAACTTTCCGGCGACAGATTTTTTGCGGTGATCCCGGTTGGCATAAAAGAGCAACGATATTCCCGATAACAACAGAGAGATCACCGAAAAATCAAAGCGCCACCCCAACAGAATTCCGGAAACAAAACCGCAGACAAAGCGCCCTGCCCGATTCCGGCGGCGGAGCAATGTTTCCGATAAACCGAAATAAAACGCCACCGGTAACAGCCAATGATTTTCCAGATAGCAGCAGCTGGCGACATACCAGAAGCCCAACCGCCCTGCGGCATTTCCTGGCAGTCGACTGAAAATCCTGCCGGCGGCAAATGCCAGCAATATTCCCGCGACTCCGGAATAAATATCCTCAATACCGCCAATCGCACGCACCCAGAAACCGCCCCAGATGATCCCGGAGATCAACGGGGCGACCAGAGATACCGTTTTGAGGATACGGTGCTTGGAGGCAATGAGTATATTCCGATGGTCCATAAATAATTTCCGATGGTCAGAAATTCCGGATCTGACGGGCGACTTCGGCGGGATCATCACCCTCGCCAAGCGCCTTGAAGATCAGCTTCATGCGGTAACTGCCCGGACGGATCTTGTATTTTTCCAGCGGGCCGGGGCCGCAACTGGCGGAACCAAGTCCACGCTGGCGCAGATCACAGTTGAGATAGATGCACTTTTCCGGAGTAAGATCGCAAGTGTGGAATGCCCGGGTCAGAGCATCTGCGCTGAAATTCAGCGCCGAAAAGATCATTTCACTGCCGGGAACGATCAGCAGACCTTTTGAACCATCCGCCGTCCGCAATGCGGCGTAACGGACTTTGCACCGGGCGCCGTTTTCCTGCGGCATGATGTAGGGGGTGTACATCTCCTGCGGAGAGGTTTTGTAGACCCCCATCACCGCTGAAGCCTGCCGGTCGGGATAGTTTTCAAAAGGTCCAAGACCGCAGTATTCGATATTTTCCAGTTCGGGCGGCAGTTCCATGGTGACGCCGAGCCGGGGGATATCATCAAAATATCCCGGAACAACGAAGTTGATCTCACAGCAGACTGTCCCATCTTCCCGGGGATAGATCTGCTGGGTAAATTCAAATTCATCGCTGTTTTTACCCTTGGCAATACCGAGTTCGCGGCATTCGATAAAGTTTTCATCTTTGCGGAAGCGGTCGGGGATCATTTTCAAACGGTCAAATCCCAGACTGCACCACTTTTTGTAGACCCGGTTTCCGGCATCTTTGGGGGCGGTAAGCAGCTTCAAACCGTCATTATCCAGCGGCGCCCGCCAGATATTGAGCCGGGGGCCGCGGGTAACCAGAATTTCGCCGTTGACGGTAAGTTTGCGGATACCGGAATTTCCGATAGAGGCAGCAAGTTTACCGCTGGAAACGATCGCCTCCTGCGGGTCAAAGCGCATTCCGCAAATAACCGATTCCGCCGGAGCCGTCGGCAAAGATCGTTCGATGGTCAATTCAAAACTGTCGTGTCCGGCGCAGAATCCGGCTTCGCACCATGCGGTGGCGTTACGATAGAGCGTCCGGATCAGCAAGACCGCACAACTGCCCTGCGGCAACACCGGAATATCGGCAGCAATGGTAAACTCTTTTCCGCTTTGCGGGGCGATATTTCCCGGGAGCAAGGTTCCGGCAAGAATATCTTTGCCGTCGACATTCAGCGTCCAGGCAAGTTCAACATCGTCAAGCGTTGAGAAATAGCGGGAGTTGAATACCGAAATCCGGAGCGTCTGCTCATCCAGCAGCGTGATCTTGACCGGACGGGCGAGATATTTGAATTCATACAATCCCGGGTGCGGCGTACGATCGGGCCAGACGATACCGTCGGTACAGAAATTGATATCGTTGGGCGTATCACCGAAGTCGCCGCCGTAGCACCAGTAAGGTTTGCCGTCTTTGTCAAACTTTTTGATTCCGTGATCGAGCCACTCCCAGATGAATCCACCCTGCAAACCATCGCAGGTGTTGAAGGCTTCAAAATATTCGGCAAGATTGCCGTTGCTGTTGCCCATCGCGTGATTGTATTCGCAGAGGATCATCGGGCGATTTTTCTCAACATGGGATTTTGACCATTCGACGATCTGGGAAACCGGCGGATACATCGGACAGATGAAGTCGGTCAGATATTCCGGGGGAGCCTTGTACTGCCATTGGAAAATTCCGCGATCGCGGTTCTCCTGCAAAGTCTGCCAGGTGGTATCTTCCCGGACGGCACCCTCGTAATGGATCAATCGGGAGGAGTCGCGGAAGCGGATATATCCAGCCATTGCGGCGTGGTTGACACCGCATCCGGATTCATTGCCCAGACTCCAGCCGTAGATGCAGGGGTGGTTCTTGTCCCGCTCGACCATGCGGCAGGCCCGGTCGACGAAAGCACCTGCCCAGCGGGGATTCTGACAGAAATCGGCGGTAAAAGCGTGGTGTTCGAGATTGGCTTCATCCAGCACATAGAATCCCAGCTCATCGCAGAGATCGTAAAATTCCGGAGCCGCCGGATAGTGACTGCACCGGATGGCATTGACATTGAAACGCTTCATAGTCAGCAGATCAAGTTTCAATGTTTCCAAGGGAACCGCCCGGCCACAGGTATCGTGATGTTCGTGGCGGTTCATTCCGCAGATCAGGACTTTCTGACCGTTGACCAGAAATTTGCGGTCTTTGATCTCGTAACGGCGGAATCCGGTACGCACAGAAACGGCATCGATAAAGTTGCCTTCCTTGTCGGTCAATTCAATGGTGAGCGTGCAAAGCTGCGGATTTTCGGCGTTCCATTGCGGAACACCCGGCAGTTTGATCTGCGAAGCGACCTGAAAACGGCGCATGTTGATTCTGGAAGCAGATTCCAGCAGTTCAAACGGGATCCGTTTGTATTCGGGTTCTCCGGAATAAATAACGTTCCCTTGCGGATCGTAAAGGCGAACCGTCAGAACCGTCGCCGTGGAAACTTCGATCGAGGGGAAGTCGATGATCGCCTGATAATCCAGAATGCCGCTTGCAAGATCATCATCCAGCAGCGCTTTGACAAAAACATCAGCGACCGATGTGACCGGGATCTCGCAGAGGTAGACCGAACGGGAAAGACCGGGCATATACCAGTAGTCCTGATCTTCGAGATAGGTTCCGTCCGACCATTTGACGACGGTCACGGCGATGGTGTTGCTTCCGGCGTGGAGGAGCGGAGTGACATCAAATTCGGTGGCGCCGCGGGAATCTTTGGAACATCCGGCAAACCGGCCGTTGATATGACAGAAAAGAACGCTTTCCGCGCCGTCGAAATGCAGAATATAGCGTTTGGACGGATCGATTTCGGCAATTTCGATCTCCCGGCGGTAGATCCCGGTCGGATTCGATTCAGGGATCTCCGGCGGAACCGCCTTAAAGGGCATATTCACATTGGTGTAATGGGGATTGTCCGGCACATTGTCACGCATCACCCAGCAATCGGGGACGGTGACATCATCCCACTCCGAATCATTGAACGCTTCAGCGTAACAATTTTCATCGATTTCGCACGGAGCATCGGTATAAGAAAACTTCCAGATACCATTCAAATCGGTGACGCAGGGAGAAAACTCCTTTTTGTAGAGTCGGGCCTGATTTTCGGAATCAAAGTGAAACATAGTGGCGCAACTGCTCTCGCGGCACATTCCCTGCAACTCCGGACTTATCAAAAATTCTCTGGTGATTTTCATTATCGGCTCCCCAAATTTAAATAAAAAAAGTCATTTCAGGAAATATATCACCTCAAGCGGTGTTATTCAAGAAAATAACAGCGGTCAATTTACAGAAATCAATTGAAAAAATCCGCTCTTTCAAGGTGCATGTATTTTTTTGAAAATATCCCTTTATTTTTGCATTTTGGTGTGCTATGTTATAAGAACGACTCATTTTGTATTTTCTGGACATATTTTCATGGATAACAAACGCAGCATTTTTTACCGGATACTGAAAACCGTGTTGCAGACCGCAATCGCCGTGGCAATATTGCTTCTGCTGATCGGCAAACACCGGGGGCAATTTGAGCAATGTCTGGAAAAATTCAATTACACTACGCTCTTTCCCGCATTGATCTGCCATCTCTTTCACATGGTCGTCGGCAGCTGGCGCTGGCGCAAACTGGCGATGCTGCAAGGGTATCAGCTGACCTTTTTTGAAGCGATTTCGCTTACTATGCAGGGATACTTTTTTTCGTTGATCATCCCCGGCGGGGCAATCGGCGGAGACGTTGCCAAAATGGGATTGCTTGCCCGGCGCCGTCAGCCGGGAAACCGGGCGGAGGGGATATTCACCATTTTCATGGACCGTATCGTCGGGATGATCGCATTGTTTCTCCTCTGCCTCATTCTGCTGGGACTCAACGCCGGCAAATGGCACACATTTGCAATTTTCGGGATGAATGCCGCTCAAACCTGCGCGGCGGCATGGCTGCTCGGACTGCTCTGCGTTGCCGGGATATTCTGCGGGATCGCCATATTTTTTCACCGCCATCTGCAAAAGATACCCGGAGTAAAAGCGCTGTTCAACTGGATCGATCGCCACTTTAAAAATGCGGCATCCCGGGTGACGGCAATGGCAGATTTGTACGCAAATTCGCCGAAAGAATTGATCACACTCACCGCAGCAAGCATCGTCGGAGTCCATATCATGACCGTTCTGCCGATGTTTTTCATGCTCCACGGGGCGGGTGTCGAATTGGATGCCGCCAGAATCCTGCTGGTACTCACCGCCGCCACCATCGGCAACATTGCCGGACTGATCCCCTTGACCCCGGGTGGTATCGGTTTGCGCGATCTGGTGGTGATCTCTCTGCTGACAGCGGGAGGCATTGCATCCGGAACGGCGGATGCTGCGCAGCTGATGACCACCGGGATCTCGGTGTTTTCCAACTTGGCAGGCGGCCTCTTTCTGCTGTTTGAATCAAGTACGTTGCACCACCAATCAGGGAATCCACATAAATGAACCAGATACAGTTGAACATCGCCTTGGAAGAGAGTTCAAATTTGTTGCGCTCGGCATTGAATGACGGAAAATTTGTCTTCCTCGCAGAATGCCGTTTGCCGGAAGAAAACTGCCGCCCGGATGCCGCCGCCGAACGGATCATGCCACTTGCCGAAAAAATGTGGAGTTTTGACGATCTCTACGGGGGCTTGGCGGTAACCGATTACCCGGGCAGTGCATTCAGCGCCGCCGAATTCGCCTCGGTGCTTCCGGAAGCAATGCGCAACCGCAACTTGTTTTATCTTTCCGGTTCCGGCAGGGACGATGCGGCGATCGACCGCGAACTCAAACTTGCCGCCGGTGCCGGAGTCGAAAATATCGTTGCCGTCACCGGAGATGCCTGGGGCGAAAATCTGCGCAGTTGCCGCGCCCGCAACTACACCGGCAGTTTGAAAATCCTTGAAGCACTCAAAAACAGCGGTTCATTCTGGTACGGAACTACCGTCAATCCCTTCCGTTACCGGGCGGAAACGATGCTCGGAACTTTGCAGTATTTTCAAAAAAAACTGCAGGCTGGAGCGGAATTTTCCGTCATGCAATCCGGCTGGGACATGCTGCAGAATCAAACCTTGTTCTGGTATATGCTGCACAACAAGATCTATCTGCCGACACTGGTGAGAATAACGCTGCTGACTCCCGAAAAGGTGGAAAAGATCATTTCAGGTGCCGTCCCCGGTGTCACCATCCCCCGGGACTTCAAAAAACAACTCGAAAAAGAACTTTGCGGAAGCAGCGCCCAATTCGAAGCCGCCCAGTACCGCCGTCTGGAATTGCAGATCGCCGGAGCCCGTTTGATGGGGGCTGCCGGAGTTCAGATCAACGGCATCACCTATCCCGGAAAAGCGGAGATCGTTGCCAAACGGATCCGTTCCGCCCTCAACGAATTCAAGAGCTTCGACCATTGGCTCAACGAATACAACCACTATCAGGCCGAAGTGGAAATGACCATGTCCCACAACAAATTCCGGCTCTACGACCGGGTGTTGCGCCGGGATTATCCCTTTGACGATCCCCCGGCGGGCAAAGACAGCGACGGTATCAAAATTTCCCGCAAAGAGAAACTTGCGCACCGCATCTGCCGGACGATCTTCCGCAATGCCGACCGCCGCAAAGCCAGCTGCGACCGGTTGCTGAAAAAACTTCTGGTCTCCTGCTGCAGCTGCAATAAATGCCGGTTGCCGCAGCACGAATTTGTCTGCGTTGAAAATTGCCCGAAGCACCTGAATGACGGTCCCTGCGGCGGCGTAAAAGAGAATGGATATTGCGAAATCGGCAATTTTGAGTGCATCCATGTGAAAATTGTTCGCTTTTCTTCTGATACAAAGCGCACAATTGATTTGGAATAAGTGAAAACATGCGTTATATTATATGAAATACATTTTTTCTAAGGAGTAATCAACTGTTATGGTCGTCTTGTTCGTGTGTACCGGAAACACCTGCCGCAGTCCGATGGCAGAGTTGTTTTTCCAGACTGAACTCGCCCGCCGGGAAATTTCCGGGGTCACGGTGCGTTCAGCGGGACTTGCGGCCTGCACCAATACTCCCATCAGCGAAAATGCAGCGCAGATTATGGCGGAATACGATATCGACAGTAGCAAATTCCGCAGTACCCGAGCGACCGTCGAACTTCTGGATGAGTGCGACGTTGTCATCACCATGACCGGTCAGCACAAACAATGTCTGCTCAATGCGCTGCCGGATATGGCAGAAAAAACATTTACTCTGCTGGATATTTCCGGCGGCGGCGACATTCCCGACCCGTTCGGCGGAAACGTAAACAATTACCGGGCGGTGTTTGAAATCATGCGCCCTGCCCTGCTCAAATGGGCGGACTTTATTGAAAAAAGAATAACTAATATATAAACAACTAATATATAACAACATTTGAAAGGTTTTGCCATGAAACAGATCTCCGACTTCAAAAAAAGTGATCTCATCATCGCCCTCGGTTCCGACCACGGCGGAGTTGAGCTCAAAAGCACCATCGCTTCCACCATCACCGCCATGGGCTTCAAAGTGATCGACTGCGGATGCAGCTCCGCCGATGCCTGCGATTACCCGGATTTTGCCGCCAAGGCCGCCATGATGGTCGCCGACGGCAAAGCTGATGGCTGCGTCCTTTTCTGCCGCTCCGGAATCGGCATGAGCATTGCCGCCAACCGTTTCCACGGCGTCCGTGCGGTGATCGCCACCGATGAAAAGAGCGTCCAGCTCTCCCGTCAGCACAACTGCGCCAATGCGCTGGTCTTCTCCGCTGACACCACCGATGCCGAAACGGCGGTCAAAATGGTCAACACCTTCTTCTCCACCGCTTTCAGCGCCGAAGAACGCCACGCCAAACGTCTTGTTAAACTGGAACAGAAAACCTATGACGATATCGCCGCCGTCCGTGTCGCCGATCCGGAAATCGCCGCGATGATCGACGCCGAAGCCATCCGTCAACGCGATGGCATCGAACTTATCGCCAGCGAAAACTTCGCCAGCTGCGCCGTCCGCGCTGCTCAGGGTTCCGTCCTCACCAACAAATACGCCGAAGGATACTCCGGCAAACGTTATTACAATGGCTGTGAATTCATCGATCAGGTCGAATCCCTCGCCATCGAACGTGCCAAAGCTCTCTTCGGAGCAGAAGCCGCCAACG
>JAEIGA010008743.1_pt1 | contig 15325 bp, 13 predicted proteins | sample 9270691 | NCBI WGS metagenome assembly JAEIGA01 (sample SAMN17057246, study PRJNA624740) | gut metagenome | biome: biome; isolation source: fecal sample | host: Bos grunniens | place: China: Xizang | collected 2019
ACTTATGAAGGCATGTTCATCACGCCAGCCCAATAACCTTGAATATGTCAAGAGCTTCTCATCGCCCCTTGACGAGATAAATGTCGGTGATCTTGCCGCCGACGGTTCGCAACTGCGTCCCTACATAGTGTGGTTCGGCGAAGCTGTTCCCCTTATGAGTGAAGCAATAGCCTCTTTGCGTGACGTAGATGCCTTTGTCATAATAGGAACCTCTTTGAATGTATATCCTGCTGCCGGATTATTGAACTATGTACCATGTGGAGTGCCGGTATATCTCATAGACCCGAATGATGTCGCTGTCAATGGCGTACGGGATTTTGTCCACATACGTAAGGGTGCATCAGAGGGCATGCGGTACCTTATAGACAACTATCTTAGTGCTGAAAAATAGAAACCGGTTTGTAAAAATTAACATATATATTTTTTCTGTAGGACTCAATGTCGCTATATTTGCTGTACAAGATACATAAAGGAGTGTTCGTCTAGGATTTTTTAGTGAACAACCTTTTGTCACAAGTGTTAACTATTAAAACGAGCAATTATGAAAAAGTATATTTGTACAGTATGTCAGTGGGTCTATGACCCGGAAATCGGTGATCCAGAGCAGGGTATTGAACCAGGGACTCCTTTTGAGTCGCTTCCCGAAGACTACGTTTGTCCTTTGTGCGGAGTTGGCAAGGATGAATTCGAGGAAGATAATGAATGAACCGCTCATTAGTATAAACCGAAGCCAGGCAATGCCTGGCTTCGGTTTATTAGTGTCTAAGTCTCTTGTCCTTATATGCCAAGTTTCCTTATAAGGTCCGTACGCTTCATCTGTCGCAGTTGTTGGACAATCTGTTTCCTTTCCTCAGGCTTGTACCAGAAGAAGAAACGGCGTTGTGCCTCTTTGTCTTTCATGCTTCTTGCCACATATATCTCCTCGCCTGTCTCGGGGTTGATGCCACTATAGTACATCTCTGTTGCCATGGTCATCGGGGTGGGGGTGAAGTCCTGTACCTGCTCAAGATGAAAATTGAGCTGTTTGGTCTCCGCCGCAAGTTCTGCCATGTTTTCCAATGTACTGCCGGGGTGGCTGCTTATGAAGTATGGTATAATCTGCTGTTTCAGTCTCTCTTTGCTGTTTATTCTGTCGAATATGCGCTTGAAGTCGTGGAACTGCCTGAACGGGGGCTTGCGCATCAGCCTGAGTACATTGTCGCATGTGTGCTCTGGAGCAACTTTCAGGCGTCCGCTGACATGTTTTGTTATTAGCTCCTCAATGTATCTGTCAGCTGCGTCATCGAGCCTCTTGTCGCCGCTTCTATGCAGCAGCATGTCATAACGCACTCCGCTTCCTATAAAACTCTTCTTTATGCATGGGAGTGAATCCACTTTTCTGTACAGCTCCAGCAACGGCGTGTGGTCGATGTTCATGTTGGGGCATATCTTAGGCTGTATGCATGACGGGCGTGAACATTTCTCGCACAATTCACTCTTGCGGCCTTTCATCATATACATGTTTGCCGACGGGCCTCCCAGATCCGAAAGGTAGCCTTTGAAGTCGTCCATTCCGGCAATTTCCTTCACTTCACGGAGAATACTCTTCTCACTGCGGTTTACAATGAACTTGCCCTGGTGGGCCGATATTGTGCAGAATGCACAGCCTCCGAAGCATCCGCGGTGAATGTTGACAGAGTGCTTTATCATGTCGTATGCAGGAATGCGCTTGCCGTTGTACTTAGGGTGTGGCAGCCTGGTGTATGGCAGGTCAAAGCTGCGGTCAAGCTGTTCGGTGCTCATTGTAGGGAATGGCGGGTTGATGATGATATCGACATCTCCGTTTTCCTGTATCAGCCTTTTGGCATTTACCCTATTGGACTCTTTTTCTATGGCAAGGAAGTTCGCTGCTTGTTTCTTCTTGCTTTCAAGACATTCGGAGTGGCTGGCAAGAACCTTGTCTTTCTCCTCATCTATACTTGCTTCGTGCTTCGGTGCAATGTATCCGGTCTGTCTTGTCGTTTTGGCAATTTCCCTGGCCTCTTCTGCCGTTATGTACTTGTCGCTGTTGCCTTCAAGCATTTCAAGCATGGAGTGTGCCAGTGCAGTTATCGGCTGCTCGCCCATGCCATATACAAGCACATCGGCCTTGCTGTCAACAAGAATACTGTTCATCAGTTTGTCCTGCCAGTAGTCGTAGTGTGTGAAACGACGCATTGATGCTTCTATTCCTCCAATTACAATTGCGGAGTCCGGGTAAAGCTCGCGGAGTATCTTCGAATATACGACTGTCGCATATTCGGGTCTCATGCTGTGCTTGCCGTTAGGCGAATATGCGTCTTCGCTACGGAATCTCTTTGCGGCTGTGTATTTGTTGACCATAGAGTCCATGCAACCGGCTGATATGCCGAAGAAGAGCCTGGGACGTCCCATCTTCTTGAAGTCGCGCAAGTCGTCCTGCCAGTTAGGTTGCGGAACAATCGCAACACGCAAGCCCTCGGCCTCAAGCAGGCGCCCTATTACGGCAGCACCGAATGAGGGGTGGTCAACATAGGCATCACCACTGAAAATGATGACGTCCATTTGCTCCCAGCCGCGCAGTTCCGCCTCCTTACGTGTTGTCGGGAGCCAATCGGTTACCTTTCTTTTATACATTCTCCTTCTCTTCTGTTTCTGTCGCAGCCTGCTTTCTCAGCCATTCGGTGTAGAGCTGTACAAGATTGTTCAGCCCATGTGCCTTCATGTCCTCATGATAAAGTACCAGACAAAGCTCAAGCAGATCTTTCGATGCCATTGTCTGCGTTGCTATCAATGAACGCACGGTAAGACGTAGCTTGTTCAGGGAGTCCTCGTCAATGATTCCCATGCTGTTGGCAATTCTGTCAAGAAGTGAATACTTCTTTATTATCTGCAGCTGTACCTCATTGACTTCAATTGTTCTTGTACCCGATGCGTTTGCATTTATTTTCATATCTATATTGCTTATATATTCCTGTTTGTGTTAAATAACTCTTCTACAATCCTGATAGTGCGCGAGCTGTCTCCGTTCTCTTCGATATATACTTTGATGCAATTGTCCGGAAGAAGTTCCTCTATAAGTTCCGGCCACTCCATGAAGCAGATTGCATTGCTGTATATATACTCCTCATATCCCATGTTATAGACCTCTGCAACTGATTTTATGCGGTAGAAGTCGAAATGGTATATCGTTCTTCTCTCCCTGTCCTCGTATTCGTTTACTATTGCAAATGTAGGGGAGTTTATACAGTCCTCAACACCCAAGGCCTCGCATATGTGCCTTATGAACGTCGTCTTGCCGCTTCCCATCTTTCCATAGAAAGCAAAGAGATTCCCCGATTCAATGAACCGGATAAACTCTTGTGCCGCTTTTGGGTATTCTTCTATTCCTCTTACGGTTATTGTATGCTCTTTCATCTCGTTTGTCCTGTGTTATGTCTATGGAGTATTCTAAATCTTCTTCTTTGGTCTTAGCTTGATGATAGGCACAAGCATCTCTTCCATTGATATGCCTCCATGCTGGAATGTATCCTTGTAGTACGATACATAGTAGTTGTAATTGTTCGGGTAGGCAAAGAAGTTGTCTCCCGTTGCAAATATGTAACTGGTACTGATGTTCGGTGACGGCAAGAAAGCTTTTGCCGGTTCCTTGATTTCAAGAACATCCTTTCCGCTATAATTGAGTGCCTTGCCTAATTTGTAGCGAAGGTTTGTGTTGGTGTTCTTGTCACCAATTACTTTTGTCGGCGTATTTACCTGTATGCTGCCATGGTCGGTTGTTATGACTGTCGTATAATTGCTCTCGGACAAGTATTCAAAAAGTTTTTTTATTGCAGAGTGCCTTATCCACGACAATGTAATCGAACGATATGCCGCCTCATTTGCTGCAAGTTCCCTTACCATCATCGATTCAGTGCGGGCGTGCGACAGCATGTCTATGAAGTTTATCACAAGTACATTTATATCGTTCTTTGCAAGGTTATTCATGGTGTCGATATATTTCTCGGCAGCTGTTGAGGTAAGCACCTTGCCATAAGAGAAACTGTCCTTGCGACGGTATCGTGAAATCTGTGTCTCTATAAGAGCCTCTTCATTAAGATTCTTGCCCTCGTCTTCTTCCTCGTCAACCCACAGCTTTGGATACATTTCCTTTATCTGTTTAGGCATAAGGCCCGAAAATATCGCATTGCGGGCATACTGGGTTGCAGTGGGAAGAATGCTGGTGTACATGTTCTCCTCTATTGAGAACTTATTCCCGATTTCATCGGCCAGGACACGCCACTGGTCGTAGCGGAAGTTGTCGATGATTATCAGGAATACCTTTTCTCCCTTGTCAACAAGAGGGAAAATGTGTTCGCGGAACAGGTCGTTGCTCATCACCGGACGCTTTTCACGTGGTGATGACATCCACTCCATGTAGTTCTTCTTCACGAACCTGCCGAACATTTTGTTTGCTTCCTCTTTCTGCGACTTCAACATCTCATGCATCTGGGTGTCTGCACTTTCCAGCTGCAGCTCCCAATATACGATTTTTCTGTAAACCTCCTGCCATTCCTCAATGCTGCGTGCATCGTCTATCTGCATAGAGAGCTTTCCGAAATTCTGTTGGTATGCACTGTTTGCCTTCTCAGCAACAATCTCCTTGTGGTGTATGTTCTTCTTGAGCGTGAGGAGTATCTGGTTCGGGTTCACCGGCTTTATAAGGTAATCGGCAATCTTGGAACCGATGGCCTGTTCCATAATATCCTCCTCCTCACTCTTGGTAACCATTACAACCGGAGTGGAGGGCTGTATCTCCTTTATACCTGCAAGTGCTTCAAGTCCTGTAAGACCCGGCATATTCTCGTCAAGCAGTACAAGGTCGAAATGCTCCTTGCGGCATGCTTCTATAGCATCGTGCCCATTGGTCACTTTTGTGACTTCATATCCTTTATTCTGCAGAAATATTATATGGGCATTGAGCAACTCAATCTCGTCATCGGCCCATAACAAACGGTATGCCATATATCAGAAGCTGTTTAAATTACTAAAATATTATCTTCTGGAAGCCGTATCTTTTGTTTCACCTTTTTATATTGTTTCTTCCTCTTTGGCGATTACATAGCCAGCTATGCGTCCTTAAAAGACAGAAATTCAATTCTGATTATAAAAACGGTGATATAAATGTAAGCAGCTTCTTATTCAATGTAGTCTTTTTCTTCTTTATATTTTCTCTTCTCGTTCTCCTCTTCGTTTTCCTCTTCATCCTCCTCTTCGTTATCACCGTAGTCCGGTTCGTCAAGCGTGTAGCCGTCAATCTCGACTTCCGGTATTGCCTGAAGATTCTCCTCGTAGAACTTCTGGTAGTCCTCGAAGGTGTAATACTGCAATAACAATTCAAGGTTCGATTTTGATATGATGAAGGAGTTTATTCCCTCCAATATTCTTGCGGTCTCCTTGCTTGCATAGAGCCTCTTCCTGTAGAGGAATACTTCGTCGAAATTCAAGAATGTCTTTACTTCAAGCAATGTTATCTGTGCCAGTCTCTCGAACGACATCTCGAAACTGCGGACCATGTAGCGTGAGAAGTTGTAACGTGCCATTTCGAACAGCAGGCGGTTTTCGTCGAGCGAGTCATTCGGGAATGCCAGAACAAAGTAGTAAGGTTCGTTGCGCTCTGCCTTGAATTTAGGGATGCTGTCTGCTCCTTCACGCATTGTCCCGTCTGCCTTGCGGCTCCAGATAGATGTTGATATGCCGCTCTGCAAGAGCCTTCCTTCCTTGAGTCCGGTCGTTATGTCTCCGGCAATCTTGCTTATGCTGTCGCTTGAGAACGCAGCGACAAGCTCTGCGAGTGCCGTCATGGCCTCTTCTCTCTTTCCGCTATACAGCTTTGCCATAGCATCGATGAACATAAATCGTGCCCTGTGATTCCCTTTCGGGTACTTCTTGCTTGCAATGCTATTCTCTGTCTCAACATCGGCATACTCAAGATTGTTGTAGTGAGTATATGCTTTTACATACATCGAGTCCTCGTTATGCTTGCGTACGGCCGCACTCTCGAAGAAGCCCGGGTCCTGTATTCTCTTTGTTATTGAACTGTCGGGATACTCTGCCATCAGAAGGGCTCTGTAATGGTCTGCCTTTTCCGGTTCGTCCCAGCGCGAACAAGCGACAAAAAGCTGATAGTATGTTTCTGCCAGCTTTTCATACTCCTTGTATTCGTTTGCAAGGCGTTCAAGGTACGACAGTGTCAGTTTCTTGTCATTTACCTTGTCCTTGAAGCGTACTCCGGCTTCAAACAGGGCATTGCTCAGGGCCTTGTGTGCTGCATCTTTCTGCTCTTCTGTAACAGGAATCTGCTGTATGTAGTATTCACGTGTCGTCGGGTCTGTTGACAATGAATCATTTACGGCAGTGTCAATACTGTCGTCAAGGGGTATGCTGTCATTCATCAACGAGTCTGTCATCAACGAGTCGTTGGCGAGGCTGTCCTTCATTTCGATGCCATTATCCATAAGCGATGCAATCACGTGGCTGAATCTCCAATAGTCCTTAAGCTCCCTGTTACCCCATTTCTGCTTGAACATGCGTATTCCTTGTGATACTGTCTGAGGATTGTAGAAGTACCACTTTTGCCTGTCTTCGAAGTCCATCGGGGCCATTCCCGCCATGGTATTGGCATTGTCAAGTTCGTTGATGCTCTCCTGTCTGGCTTTCTTTTCCTCTTTCTTCCTGAGTTCCTCCTTGTGCTTTTCCTCCTCTATGAGCTTGTCTATGATAGGATATAGCTTGTCGGGGGGTAGGGTCGCCCAATATAGCAACTCGCTCTGTTTCTCTACTATGTCGGTGTATTGTACCAGCTCGCCCAGCACATTGTTGCGGAATGTTATCTCTTCATAACCTGGGGTCTCCTCGTTAAGCAAGGGCAGTGCCTTGCTGTAGTTGTCGTATGACTTTGAGAACTTCTGCTGCTCCCAGTATATTTTTGCCAGCGAAAGATGCAGCATACCGGTTCCGTAGCCGCCGGATGCCCCCTCGACTATTCCTGTTTCATAAGCCTTTACTGCTTCTGCTGTATCTTTCTGGCTCATGTGTATGTTGCCTATCGCATAATATACCTGTGACAAGTAATCCTTGTTCTTTGGCGACTTTGACATCCTTTTAAGCTTGCGCAGTATTGACTTGTGGTTCTCGTCCGTTGCAGTCTCGGTCTGTCTTATACGTGCATTGAACTCAAGCTCGTAGGGAGGACTTTTTGAGATAACTTTCCCAAAGCTCTTGTACGCGGCTTTCTTGTTGCCGCTCTTTGCATGCAATTGACCGATAAGGTAATGCTCCCTGGCTTTTTCAAGGCTGGAGATGTCCTTACGCTTCATGCCTTTTGAGACCTCTTCTACTGCTTCTTTGTATTTTTCCTGCTTAATCAGCAGGAATCCTTTCGCATGTGCATACTCTTCTTTAAGGGACGATGGTATGGTGTCGCGCTGTATGCGCTGAAGAAGGTCCTCTGCTTCATATAGCCAGTCCATTTCTACATAACATTTGGCTAGGCCTATCCTTGCCATTGCGACAAGTTTCGGGTTTTCTTCGTATAGCTTTGAGATGTATATATATGTACTGGCAGCTTCGGTGAATTCTCCTTTATGGAACTGTGAATTGGCCATCATGAACCATGCGCGCCACAAGAACGGGTTGAACTCTTTCTTGGAGTAGAATCGTTTCTGTTTAGGCGTAAGTTTCTTTCCTACCGGACGCTTCGGTTTCCTCTTTATGGAGTGTGTCTTTATAGCCTTCTGCGATTTCTCTATTGCACGGTCGAATTCGCTTTTGCCGACACCTTGTGTCTCCTTACTGCTTACAATTAGCAACGGAAGCTGTTCAAGGTAGTTGTCCTTGTGCGCATCCACTTGCGCGTTGATGCCCTTCTCGTATGCGACATTTCCATTGTAGAAAGTGTTGTAGCGTGCAAAAAACGAGTGGTATGCGCGTGTCGTGGCGGTGTTCTTCTTTTTCTTTGACGAGCAGCCATGCAAGCATGATGCAAGTACGAACAGCGATATGTATATAATATATCTTTTCACAGTCTTATGTTATATGTCCGTTTATGCTGTTTATTGGAGCATGAGAAGTATCTCTTCCTTGACCTCCTTCGGAATCTCTATCCCTCTTGTCTGCAGACAGTGTACCCATGTGTCAATCTCTTCGGTTCTCATAGTGTAAAGAATGTTTCTGAATTCTTCGGCATCATCTTCGGAGTACTCTTCGGCCTTGGCTCCCTTGAACCGGTCCAGTTCCTCGTCGTCGAAGTAGAGATTGCTGTTATCATATCCTTTGGCACAGTTGGTGTGCTTGCCGCAGCAAACTCCGTCTTCCGTCCCGTGGTCGTGGTGGTCGTCAACGGCCGGCTTGTTGCGGTTGAATCTCTTAAGTATGAAAAAACCTGCAATTATAAGCAATAGAATGCTTCCCAATATTATTGTATCTTTCATGTCTGTCTTCAGAAAAGTGTCCTATTTCTGCAAAGTTATGCATTTAAATTGAGCTTTTACTTTAATGAAACGATAAATTTATAATTATATTATATATAGCACGGATGTTTGATCGCGGTCTGACAAAATGATATTCATTGCTTTTGTGTGCTTTTTACGATGTTGTTTGCTGTTTTTTGCTTTTCTGCTAAAAAAATGCCAATATTTTGCTTGTTGTAAATATAAAATTGTATCTTCGCCAGTCGATGTTTCGATTTTTTTTGTCAACGGATGTGTTTGGCAAAATGACAGTAAATTAAGTTAAACTATTAAAAATAAAGAGAAATGGATAAATTCAGTTATGGTCTTGGCATGGGAATTGGCCAGAACTTGCTTTCTATGGGAGTAAAGAACATGAATGTGGAGGACTTTATCAAGGGTATCAACGATGTCCTGAAGGGCGAGAAACTTGAAATGACGCATGCCGAGGCACAGAAGGTTGTGAATGAACACTTCAAGCAGTTGGCCGAAGAGGCATATGCACAGAATAAGGCAAGCGGTGAGGCTTTCCTTGCCGAAAACGCAAAGAAGGAGGGTGTGGTTACATTGCCTAGCGGCCTGCAGTATGAGGTCATAACTGAAGGCTCCGGAAAGCAACCTTCTGCAACCGACCGTGTACAGTGTCACTACGAAGGAACGTTGATTGACGGTACGGTGTTCGACAGTTCTATCAAGCGAGGCGAGCCTGCTGTGTTTGGCGTGAACCAGGTTATCCGAGGCTGGGTAGAGGCTCTTCAGCTCATGAAAGAGGGTGCTAAATGGCGTCTGTACATTCCTTACGATATGGCATACGGTGAGCACGGTGCCGGTGAGATGATACCGCCGTACAGCGCTCTTGTATTCGAGGTGGAACTCATAAAGGTACTCTGATTCTCCGATGAAAAGGGTAATTTGTGCGTTTCTTGCAGGTGCGGCGGCTGTTATTGCCGTGAACTTTTTCATGGGAGGCAAATCCGGCATATCGGACAATAAAGTGGAATTGAAAAGCATGGGCGATTCGCTCTCATTTGCTGTAAGCATGATGATCGGCGAGGATATTCCCCTTAAAATGCATGATGTTGGCATAGACTCCGCTAACATCGATGACTTTGTACGTGGCTTGTGCGATGCTTTTCCGGCAGATGATACTCCGGAATCGAGGGCTTATGCCAACGGTGTGCTTGTCGCATCATCGGCTATGGAGATGATGCAGCTTGCCGATAAAGCCATATATCCCGATGATACAATCAACAAAGTTGACCGCAAACTTTTCCTTGAGGGGCTGAAAGCGGCAACGTACCGCAGCGGAAAGACAATGACTCTTGATGATGCGAAAGATTATTATAACCAGCATGTTTTCCGTGCCAAGAGCGAAGAGTTCATAAGGAAGAACATTGGGCGTCCCGGTGTGAATAGCCTTCCTTCTGGAGTGCAGTACAAGATTGAGGTCGCCGGAACAGGGGAGACAGCTGGCTATAACGATGTGGTGAGATGTGTCTATAAGGGTACATATCCCAATGGTGCCGTATTCGATTCTTCACGGGGCTTTGCTGTGGAGAAACGTGTGAGCGAGATGGCTCCCGGCCTTGCAGAGGCTGTCATGTCATTGCCTTCCGGTACGAAATGCAAGGTGTATATTCCTTGGGAGCAGGGCTATGGCGCAGAAGGTACACGACATGTTGCTCCGTACAGTGCGTTGGTATATGACCTTGAGATTGTCGAGATTGTTCCAGGCAAGCAATGAGAGCGGCATAGACGCTGTTCAGGAGTTTTGACAGCTGTATGACTTTTCCAATTAATTCAAAAAACTGATTCTTATTAACTGACTGAATATGAAAAATACAGAATGCAAGGTTGATGCTCTAGACCTTAAAATATTGAGTATCATTTCAAAGGATGCAAGAATTCCTTTCCGTAACGTGGCAGAACTATGTGGAGTTTCACGCGCGGCTATTCATCTGCGCGTGCAGCATCTTGTCGATATGGGTATAATTTCGGGCTCATGCTATGAGATTGATGTACGCCGTCTTGGCTATAAGACCTGCACGTATATTGGTGTGCGTCTTGAGCGTGGTTCAATGTACAAGGAGGTTGTAGAGCGTCTGCGCGAGATACCCGAAGTTGTTGAGTGCTGCTACACAACAGGCCCTTATTCAATACTTGCAAAGATGTACTCCCATGACAATGAGCATCTTATGACTCTTCTGAACGGACGTGTCCAGGAGATACCGGGCATTGTCAGCACCGAGACAATGATAGTCCTTGACCATAGTATAAAGCGAAATATGCCTATGGAGTAACAGCCGGTGCCAGTCGTGGCGGCTTTACTGCATGGTGAAATATAACGTCCCGTACTGTGGTTCGGCAATCACAGTACGGGGCTTTTATAATCCAGAAACGCATGAAAAAGGACAAGTTCAATTTTATGGCTGAACGTAAGGCGCTCCATTCAGCCTTCCCTTTGGCGGAGCCCCGCCCTGTAATAGGTATAACGGCAAATTTCCGTGACGGCAATGCTGCGCTTGCCGAAGCGTATTACGCGTCGGTGCTAGAGGCTGGCGGTACTCCGTTCATAATCCCGCCTTATGCGAACCGCGAAGCATTGGTTGAGACGCTTAAGCATATCGACGCCCTGTTGCTTACAGGTGGTGCGGATATAGATCCCCGTTACATGGGCGAAGCTCCGGATTACGCTCTCTTGCATGCCATAAATCCGAAACGTGACGAACAGGAGATTCTTTTGACGTGTCTTGCCGATGACCGTTCGCTGCCGATACTTGGGATATGCCGTGGAGTACAGGTTCTTGCCGTGGCTTTTGGCGGAAAGGTGTATCAGGACCAAGGTGCCGGTATGGGCCGTGAGTTGCTTGTCCATGACCAGGAACCGGCAGAACGACATGTGGCGACTCACGATGTTTCATTTGTACATGACAGCATGCTTGCCCGTCTGTTCGGTTGCGAAAGTATAGCTGTAAACAGTTTTCATCACCAGTCGGTGAGTGCTGTACCTGGTGGATTTGCCGTAACCGCCGTGTCGCCCGATGGGGTGATAGAGGCAATAGAGGCTGTTGACGGCCGTTCGATAATTGGCGTGCAGTGGCATCCCGAATCCTTCGTCATGAACGACGATCGCTGTATGATGCCTATTTTCGAGTGGCTTGTCGGTGAAGCCTCCTTGTATCGCAAGGCAAAGGAAATTCATTCAAGGACAGTTACTCTCGATTCACATTGTGACACTCCGATGCTGTTTGAAAAAGGCTATAGGCTTGAGGAGAGAAGTGAAGTTGCGCTCGTCGATCTGCACAAGATGGACGAAGGCGGGCTTGATGCCGTGACTATGGTTGCTTATATACCTCAGGGCGCACGTGACGAAAATGCACTTGCAGAGGCAACACGATATGCCGACACTTTGTTGGGGGAGATTGCAGCCCAGGTGGAAAGGAACAGAGAAAATGTAGCTCTGTGTGATTCTCCCGATGACGTAAATCTCTATAAACGAAGTGGCAAGAAAGTGGTAATGCGAGGTATAGAGAACGGTTATGCTATCGGAAAGGATATAGCCAATGTACGCCGTTATAGGGATATGGGGGTTGTATATATGACCTTGTGCCACAATGGTGACAACGATATCTGTGACTCTGCGAAAGGTAATGGTGAGCATGGCGGCTTGAGCGTTTTCGGGCAGGAAGTCGTAAAGGAGATGAACCGCGTGGGTATGGTCATTGACTTGTCACATGCGGCAGAGAGCACTTTCTGGCAAGTGCTGGAACTTAGCTCGGCACCTGTTGTCTGTTCTCACTCTTCTTGCAAGGCTTTGTGCAATCATCCGCGCAATCTTACCGATGGACAGATTGCGGCATTGGCCTCCAAGGGTGGAGTAGTGCAGGTTACTATGTACGACGGCTTTTTGTGTGAGGACGGTGAGGCGACTATCGGTGACTTCATGATGCATCTTGAACATGCCATATCTGTTGCCGGTATAGAGCATGTGGGTATCGGTACCGATTTTGACGGCGACGGTGCTGTAAAAGGCTGTTCGAGTGCATCTCAGCTACGTAACATAACCCGTGAACTGTTGCGAAGAGGGTATAGCGAAGAGGATATCAGGAAAATTTGGGGAGCCAACTGGTTGCGTGTGATTAGAACGGTTCAAACTGCCGCCGATTGACATTGGTGCAACCCTACACCGCTTCTTGTGCGGTAGTTGCCCAAAAGGTGTTGAAGAAAAACAAAAATGGTTCTACAGATATTTGTAGAACCATTTTGTTGTCGGGATGACTGGATTCGAACCAGCGACCACACGCCCCCCCAGACCGTAAAAAATGATTGTTCCAAATTTACTTTTCTCGACAGGCAAGCCATTTTCAATTCTAAAGTAGAGTAGTCGCCATTCATGTTAATTTCAATGGTAGAATAATCTTTTCATAATTAACGGCTGCGCAATTGCGCAACCGTTAATATTTAGCTCCTAAAAGAAAATTTCGTTAAATGGGACATCATTAATTTGAGATGCACGACGAGAAAAATTACCACGGTACATACCTTCACCCACAAGAAAATAAATATTCTTCGCAGCGCTTAGTACCATAAAGTCGAGGAATGTTTTGGTGTGTATCTCTTTTTCTTCTCCTGCAATCTCCATATGGCCTATTTTTCCGGGTAGAGTGCGTACAAAATCAAATTGAGCCATATAATTTAGAAAGCGGTTACTATCTGATGTTGCTAAAATTAAATCATCAGGATGGGTTCGGTGAATCTCCAAAACCTTTTCTTTGCATTGCTGCAAAAGCCGTTCAGCTTTTTCTTCGGAAACTCCGTTGGCGGCTTGGTCGCGATGTTCGTTAAAATCGCCTAATACTTCTCTAAACCTTGTAGAAACAACAATGTAACTTCCTCTGCCGCCAAGGAAAGATATTTGTTCATCTATTAATTTTTGCAGCCATTGTGCCGGGCGAAAAAGTTCGTTGAAGGCCTCACCAAAGCGTTCTTCCTCAAAACGCATATTAGTGTATATGTGTAATTGACGATAATTTCCCTTAAGAAATTTTTTAGTCATGCGTCGTTGAAATTTTTTATCGCGCTCCTCGTCATAGTTTTGTGAGGATATATATACCGGATGGCTGTCTTTTATGTTATACGATATTTCTTTATCTGCGATACGCCAATCATATATGTTTGGCTCTAAAAAATCTTCTAAATCAAATGGCGATGTAAAATGTACACGAAAGTCCAAGCCGTTATCACGACAATAACAATATGTGGTGCAAATACCTCGCAGACGATCGGCAAGTCCTCCGTGATTTCTTCTACCATCGAACATTGCTATAATCATTTTATTCTTGTTGGTTGCTCGTGGTGCATCCTGTGTGTAGAATTGCATGAAATGGCGACGTACAACGCGGCGAAAACGATATTCATTGAAAAACGCATAGTTGAAGGAGTATTTTATTTGCGCCCAAATTCTTTTTATCATATTTCTTATGCTAATCCGTTTTTATTGTTTAATGATACAAAGATAGTGAAATGCAGTCAGAATACCAATTAAAGCGCGATATTGATTTCTGTTTTTTTACTTGAATCTTCCACAAAATCCACCGTCCATAATAGGCTCATTCCCTTATATATGAAAAGCTATTTCTGACCTTAAAGAGAGGTGACTATCCCTAGAAAAGGTTGACACTTTCCTTGCAAAATCAAACTTTTTGACCACAAATCGTGCATTATCTCACTTTTTTACCTACATAATGCACTCTGAGTGGTCGAGGATTATTCCTTTTCTTGTTCCTTCAAAGCCTTATGTGTGTAATAATCAGCAAAATAGCAGAAAGAAGTAAAGAAATGATAAGAAAAGAGATAAAAACAACAGTAATAAACAATCAAAACCAATAATCAAATGAAAGTGTTAAAGGTAATCTGCGCTATTGGGATGTGGATTTAACTATCAATATTTTGCCACGTGTTAAAATCAGTCAACAATTAGTCAACAAATGCTTCAAATTACGGCTCACTTGCAAACTCTATGGGGGATTATTGGATGCAAACGTTTGTTTGGCAGAGTCTTTTACAATTAACCTTCTATCGTATATTCTCTTTTTGTCGTTATTATTATGTACTTTCTGCGCCGGCAGAAAGTACCAAAGAACTCTGCGCATGGGACGCTTTCTTAACGCAAAACGTAGTTGACGTTTTCAGGGTGCTGCGGATCGCACTGCGTGTGGCAATTTTAAATAAAGATAATTGCCACACTTCGCTTGAATGGTCCTCACACAATGGCCTGAAAACGGTGACACAAGATAATAACTCCTGGTAAGAAGCATCTATCTGCTTTATAAGAAGGAGAGCCTTTGGAGCAATGAACAAAAGGAAAGAGCCAAGATTCTTTTCCGTGAATATCCCAATATCAAGAAGGCTTATTATCTTGCAATGGGGCTCGGGCTTATTTACCATCAGGCAAAATCAAAAGGAGTTGCATATACTATGCTTGCAAGATGGTATGAGAGGGTTGAGAAGAGTGGATTTGTCGCATTCGCAAAGGTTATGAGAACCATATATATGCACTATGAGAAAATACTTAACTTCTTTGACAAACGCTCGACTAATGCTGCGTCAGAATCATTTAACTCAAAAATCAAGGCATTCAGAGCGCAGTTCAGAGGTGTGAAAGATAAAGATTTTTTCCTTTTTAGATTAGCAAAACTGTATGCCTAAAAATGAAATCCCTCAACTTTTTACGTTGAGCCGTTTTAATGCCAAAATCAAAGCATTCAGAGCACAACTCAGAGGTGTTACTGATTTGAAATTTTTCTTCTATAGATTGACTAAACTTTTTGCATAGCCCC
>JAEIGA010008744.1_pt1 | contig 15325 bp, 13 predicted proteins | sample 9270691 | NCBI WGS metagenome assembly JAEIGA01 (sample SAMN17057246, study PRJNA624740) | gut metagenome | biome: biome; isolation source: fecal sample | host: Bos grunniens | place: China: Xizang | collected 2019
CACCGACCGCGGCGTTGCGCTTGAAGAAGGTATTCTCACGGTGGATGCACGCAGCGTTGTCGAAGATGAATCTGTCCAAATACTTGTTGAGACAATTGGCGGCACTGGTATTGCCAAAGAGCTTGTTCTTGAAGCGTTAAGAAGAGGTAAAAGTGTTGTAACTGCCAATAAGAAGCTTCTCGCCGAACACGGCAAGGAGATTTTCGACGCGGCCGCACAAAATAATGTTGATATTTACTTCGGCGCGTCTGTAGGCGGCGGCATTCCGATTATCCGCGTACTTCGCGAGGGGCTTGCTGGTAACGAGATTGAATCAATGCATGGAATCCTCAATGGAACATGCAATTACATTCTTACCAGAATGGAAAACGAGGGTCTTCCGTTTGAGGAAGTTCTTAAAGACGCGCAAAAACTTGGGTATGCTGAAGCCAATCCGTCGCTTGATGTCGATGGGTTTGATACCGCGCACAAGGCATGTATTTTAGCTACACTCGCATTTGGCTTCCAGCCGAAGATGCAAGATATTAAAGTTGACGGCATTCGCGGGTTGGCGGGCGAGGATGTGAAATACGCGTCCGATTTCGGATATCGCATTAAACTCCTTGCCAGTATTGTTCGTTATGGTCGCGATGTTGCCATCAGTGTCAATCCGACGCTTGTTCCGTTTACTCATATGCTTTCAAATGTCAACGACGCCTTCAATGCGGTTATGGTTAAAGGCGATATGAGCGATTATACGATGTATTACGGAAGGGGTGCTGGCCGTGCCCCTACGGCGTCTACGGTTATTGGTGATATTGGCGACATTGCACGAAACCTTGCGCATGGTCAGACTCGTTACAGGCGTGGAGCTCCTGATTATGCGGAGAATGAAATTCGCGTTCTTTCAAATGGAGAGGTGTCATCGAAGTTTTATATACGTTTTCATGTAGCCGACAAGCCTGGGGCGTTTGGAACAATTGCCTCAATACTCGGCAAGAATAATGTTTCGATTTATGCTGCGTCGCAGAAGGCGTGTGGTGATGGCGTTAATGCCGTGCCGGTAGTGGTTATATCTCATCAAGCGCGCACTGCAGATCTTAATAATGCGCTTTCGGAAATAAAGGGAAGCGGTGTCATTGAGGGTGACCCTGTTGCGCTTCGTATTCTCTAACAATTAATCGAGGGTCTAAATGAAGGTTTGTAAATTTGGCGGAAGCTCACTGGCAAATGCCGCGCAGTTGATCAAGGTGATGGATATCGTGCTTGCCGACCCCGCCAGGCGTATTGTTGTAGTTTCCGCACCTGGTAAGCGTCACTCTCAAGATACTAAAGTAACCGATCTTCTTATTGAGTTGGCGGATACTGCTCTTAAAGGAGAGAATACCGATCGTCAGTTTGGGGCGGTCGTTGAGCGCTATGCGGAGATAGCCCAGGAGTTGCATCTTGGTGAAGAGATTGTCCGTACTATTGAGATGGATATAATTGATCGTCTCTCAAAGGTGGCAACTCTTGATCGTGCTGAGTTCATAGATTTGATGAAAGCATCAGGCGAAGATAATAATGCCAAACTTGTTGCGGTGGCTTTCACGGCCCGAGGCAAGAAGGCTCGTTATGCCAGCCCTAAAGATACGGGTATGATCTTAACTGGGCCTTTTGGTGATGCAACGCTTGACCCGTCTAGCTATTCTACATTGTCGCGAGCTTTTTCAAATTTTGAGGGTCTCGTCGTATATCCAGGATTTTTCGGTTATACAAAAGAAGGTAAGGTCGCTACATTCCCGCGTGGAGGCAGCGATATAACAGGGTCAATTCTTGCGGCGGCCGTCTGTGCTGATGTGTACGAAAATTTCACGGATGTAGACTCCGTTTATCCTGTTGATCCTCGGCTTGTTCCAGAGGTGTCCGAAGGTATCGATACGATGACTTATCGCGAGATGCGAGAACTTGCGTATGCTGGTTTTGGCGTGTTTGCCGATGAGGCTGTCATCCCCGCGGTAAGAGCGAGAATACCGATTAATATTCGTAACACCAACCATCCCGGCGAGCCCGGTACGATGATTCAGCAGTCACGTCGCATTGTGCCTGGAACTGTTGTCGGAATTGCGGTCGAAGATAATTTCTGCAATATCGTTGTAGAGAAGTATTTGATGAATCGCGAGGTCGGTTTTGGTCGCCGCTTATTGCATGTTCTTGAGGACGAGGGTATTTCCTATGAGCATATGCCATCTGGCGTCGACTCGCAATGTATTGTAGTAAAAGGGCATTGTCTTCCCAAGAGTAAAGAACTCAAGGTTATTCAGGCGATTAAGAAGGCTCTCAATCCTGACTTTGTGGCCGTAGAGCGTGATATTGCAATATTGATGGTTGTAGGCGAGGGTATGTGCTATACGCCTGGTATGCTTGCCAAAGCGTGTCTGGCACTCGCCTCTGTAGGCGTTTCAATTTCAATGATTACGCAATGCTCAAGTGAAGTCAGTTTTATGATTGCGATTCGCCAACAGGATCGCGCCGTTGCAGTTAGAGCTCTTTACAAGGCGTTTTTTGGCAAGGCTAAATAAGGCGCTGTGCGATGGAAGAGATTGACTTTGAGAGTGATACCTTTGAGGATATTGTCGCCAAGGATAGGCGGTACGATTTTAGGGCGTATGCGCTATTGATGGATGTTATTCATTTCCTTGGCACTGAAGGAAGTCACTTTAGCGCGTTTGACATACTTGAAGAATTTAAAGAGCGTGCGCTTGATCAATATGGTCCGATGGCATATACAGTTCTAACCGAGTGGGGATTGTCAAAAACGGAAGATATAGGCGAGATGATGTTTAATCTTGTTGAGGCTCATCGTGTACGAAAAGACGATGGGGATACACCTGAGAGTTTCAGCGGCGGGTACGATTTTAAAAGTGCGTTCGAGGGGCCGTATTCATTGTGAGAAAATATACTCCGTAGCTAAAAGAGAGTGAGGCGGCAATGACAAGACTCGAACAATTTGGGTGGCGCGGAGCAGTTGAGCCTGGTATTGCAAGAATCGTCAGTTCGCATGGAGATTATTACCACCTCGTGTGCAATGAAATAGGTGGTGAGATTATAGCTCGCAAGAAAAAAAGTGCGTTTACCAAGCGCATAGAATCTGTGCGCGATAAGGGCGGTGTGCGTAAGGTGGAGCGTGGAGAGATTGGTTCTGAGGTGCTCCGGCCTATAACCGGTGATTTCGTCCGATTTAAATATAATGCCCAGGGCGAGTCTATGATTACAGAACTGTTGCCGCGGTTCTCACATTTTGAGCGCAAGGATCCAACGGCAAAGCGCAAGTCTCAGACATTGGCTGTCAACTTTGACACGCTATTTATCATGATGTCGCTCAATGAGGATTTTTCAACTGCTCGCATTGATAGGTATTTAACGCTTGCTGAAGATATGGGAGAGGCACAAGCCGTTGTTGTGCTGACAAAAATGGATCTTCGAGAAGACGGAGATGAAGAATTTATAGACGAACTAAAGTCGACAATTGGCGACAGGGCGGAACTTTTGCAGATTTCAGCCTTGACATCAGAGGGAATGGATGGTGTGCTTAAATATGCTGCCGGCGGGCGCACATTGGCGTTTATCGGCAGCTCTGGTGTAGGTAAGTCAACGTTGCTCAATACTTTGGCCGGAGAGGAATGGGCGGCTACGCAAGAGATTCAAGAGTGGAGCGGCAAGGGGCGTCATACTACGACGTCGAGAGAATTAGTGATGCTTCCATCGGGTGCAATGATTATCGACACTCCTGGGATACGCGAAATCGGAATTATAGGAGAAGAGGATTTGAAGCGGCACAAGGGTGAGTCTACGCATCGATGGAGGAAATAATATTGAAAAGCCTATTTACATATATCCCATTTGTATTTTTTGTACTGCTGATGTTTGTGTTTGTTGCACCGTCTAAAATGAGGACGCGAACAAAGGCCATATGGGCGATGGTTCTATTGCTTTGCGCTTCTAAGTTCATGTGTTTTGATGCTTTTGGCGGTGATGCGTTCACGCCCAATCTTCCGGCCGCGATGGTGTTGACCTGGGGCTGGGCATACTCGGGAATGTGTATGTTATTAGCACTTTCCTGCTTGGTTGTTCCTATAAGAGCGCTTTTGTATTTTTTTGCAAAGGGGAGTGTCCCCACAGTGTTATGGACAATATTGCTGCCTTTATTGTCGTGGACAATAGCTGCATTAGGCGTTTACAATTCCATAAAGTTGCCTGAAATCAAAAATGTGGAGATTGCTTCCTCGCGCGTACCATCTTCGCTTGACGGCTATAAAATAGTGCATATAAGCGATATTCATGCAAGTTCTTCGTTGCGTAGATGGCGTACCGAGGGGATTGTGCGTCAGGTTAACGAGATTAAGCCTGATATCGTATGTCTTACCGGGGATTATGTCGATGGAATGTGCCGCCATCGAAAGATAGATCTTGAACCGATACGAGATCTCAAGGCGAAGGATGGTGTTTATTTTGTTACTGGCAATCATGAGTATTATACAGATGCAGAGCAATGGGATTATACATATCGTTTATGGGGGGTAGATTTTTTACAGAATGAAAGTGTTTCTCCCCGTAAGGATCTTGTAGTGGCAGGTGTAATGGATACGGCTTCGGCGCGTCAATATCTTCTTCCCGATCCGTCACGCGCATTGTCGTCCGCTTCCAATGGAGTTTTTAAGGTGTTGCTACAGCATCGGCCGTATGTGGATTATGCCAGTATATTCGGTAAAGATTATACCTATAAGTTCGATCTCCAGCTCTCTGGGCACACTCATGGTGGAGTTATGCCTATCTTGCGCGAATTGGTAAAGCGTTATAATGGAGGCTTCGTCCGAGGACTTTACGAGTTGCCGGATGGTAGTAATTTGTATGTTTCTTCAGGGGCGGGGCAATGGGCTGGTTTCCCTATAAGATTTTTCAATGATTCGGAAATAACGGTTTTGACTTTAAAGAATAAAACTACGAATAAATAAAGGTAATAAAAATGAGAAGTATTGTGTTGTCGTTAATAGCCGTGTTTACTACATCGTTTCTGGTTGCAAGCGTAGAAGAATTTTCTGTTGGCGATATTGTACAAACTACTCCATTTCGTCAAATTCCTTTCAAATGGTGCATTACTCCTCGTCATGATTATTCGAAAGTGTTTGTGACCAAGCTGTTCCTTGCGCAGGCTGAGTTTGATAAAGAATATCTTGGTCGTTATAAATTACGCGACAACGGAAAGCAGACGGTTTTTATGACATGCGAGTCGGCGCTTGAGGCTATTAAAGGCATGGATGCAATTTCGTTAGGCTTGCCGAAGGTTGTTTATCTTGTCGGTTGGCAGTATAATGGGCATGACTCAAAATATCCAGCATTCTTTGAAGGAAACAAACTTATTGCGCGCAAGTGCGATAAAGATCCTCTTGATAGCATACGCTGGTTGATGGCGGAGGCTAAAAAATACAATACAAATGTCAGCCTCCATATAAATCTTTTTGATGCCTTTGACGACAGTCCGCTTTTTGAGGAGTATAAAAATGCAGATGTGCTCGCTAAAGATAAGGACGGTCGATACGTTATAGGAGATTGGGGCCATAAAATCAGTTACACTGCGGAGTGGAATAAGGGGCTTCTTCAAAAGCGCATAGATAAGCTCTGCTCCATATTGCCTATCGCAAAAACTGGCACTATTCATGTCGACGCATTCCACAATCGCGCTCCAATACCTGTTGATGTCGGTGGAGGGAGAATGGCCATTAGAAAGATTACTCCTATTAGCCCATGGCATGGTTATACAGAAAAGCAGGATATGGATACTAAAAAGAAGATACTTTCATATTTCGACGCGAAGGGGATTGATGTTACTACTGAAGGTTTTGATATGGATATTGGCGCGGAAGGAGAAGGCTGGTTTCCAATGTTTTGGCATTGCATTTCAATGCCAAAAGCTCTTAAACTTAATGCATCGCAATTCTGCGGGGGAAATGTTTATGGGGACCAGCGCCTTTTTGGGGAGAATGTAAATGCTGAATCGGTTTTCAGAAATAACCGTAACATGGCAAAGGCCCTTGATGTGTTTAAGCGTGAATTCTGCAAGCGCACACTTATATGTCAGTATCTCAATAATTTTACTCGTAAGGCATATATTAAAGGTAAACAGGGGTGTATTGCAGAGTTTGAGGGTGGTGTTAGGACAATGTTGAAAAACGGGCGCTTTTTTGTTGAGAAGGACGGGAATCTGCTTGCGGCGGATGGTAATGTTTTTATTCCAGCGCTTTGGCTTGGCAATGGCTCTATTGTAGCGTTCTCGGAGAAGGGATGCCAAAACAAGGAATGGGTTCTTCCCGATGGTGTTGCTTTTGGCAAGGATGTAAAGGGATGGGTAATTGATGCATCGGGGCGTAAGCCTTTTACCTCCTTTAATATAAAGGGTCGCAAAGTAACCCTCAGTCTTGAGCCAGGGCAGATGGTTCTTCTGTGTTCATAAGTTGCGCCAATTAGGGAAATAGTGTAAAATCATTTCGTAAATTGGAATAGGCGGAAGGGCAACCTAAGCTGAAAAATAAAGGGATGAAAAAAGGACAAGCTATATTTGAGACTTTAATAGCGGTCATGGTGATAATGCTTATCTTTTCTGGAGCATTTCGCATCTCTCGTATGCTTTCTGCACGTACGCTTCTTGATTATGCCGCTGCCCGCGCTGCTCGCGCAAAGGCTGTTGGATTTAATGATTTTATGTGTCGTAAATCGGCCAAAGCGGCAATGATACCTATTGCAGGCAAGAGGTTATGGCCCACTGATCCGGATGTCGATGAGACTTCAAGAGTTCCAATCTATCTTTCTTCCGAGAACCCCTCGCGTGCTAATGCGATTCTTGAGTATGAAAGATGGGATAATATCGGCATCGATGTCGAGTCTGGCGCAGGCGTGTCCCCTATTGTTGACTCAAAAATATATCTTGAGGCTGGCGATTTTGAAATGACAGGGCGTTCGCAGGTGGAGTCGCATTTCCCTTTTTATATGTATGATTCTGGCATGTAGAGTTTAGTCAAGTACTTTAAACGGAAGGAGTTATATATGGATAATCAGAATGATAATTTGTCTAGAAGATCTTTTATAACAATGGCAGGATTTGCTGCTGCGGGCAGTCTTTTTGCAGCAAAGAAGTCCAATGATCCTGGCGTTTATTCCGTGGCTGTGCTTGGCGATACTCATTTTGACGGCGTTAAGCCGCGAGAATATCATAGGCATTATACCGCTGGAGGCAATGCCAAAGCCTACAAGGCGCATTATGCCGAATTTGTTCGCAATGGCGTAATGTGGAAAAGATTTATGCCAAGTTTGATGAAGGCTTCTGCATCATGCGTTACACCTGATACGGCTTTTGTGCTGCAGCTTGGCGATCTTATACAGGGAGATTGTGACGATGTAAAGGTGCACAACGAGATGCTGTCTGATATGTTTAAATACGTCTCGCGCATCTATGGCAAGGATATGCCGTTTGTCACGGTAGTCGGCAATCATGATATACGTGGAAAAGGTGCATTAGGCGTGTATGATGAGGTTGTGCCGCCACTGATGGCTAAGCAGATAAAGCAGCCTGTTAACAAAACGACGTTCCATTTCCGTCAGGGCCCCGACGTGTTTATTTGCATTGATTTTAACGCTCCGCGACCTGATATTAGAGATATTATAAGAATTCTTGATGAAACTAGGAGTGCCCGTCATACTTTTGTTGTGTGCCATGGTCCAGTAATTCCGAGTTGCTCAAGTCTTTGGTATCTTTATGGTCATCCGAGTTATGCGGCACAACGCCTTAGACTTCGCTCACTTTTGGCACAGCGCAATGCAATTGTGCTCTCGGGTCATACCCATTGCATCGAATATTATGATTGCAAGTTCCCAGAGGGCCGAATTACGCAGTTTGTGGCAAATAGCGTGTGGGCTTCCAAAGCGGGCGCGCCGCTACGCATCATCGATGAGGGTCCGGAATTATATGGAAAGAGAATGCCGTTTAAAAATGGCATGCCGGCGAATAAGCATCTTGAAAAATTGACGCATGAATATAGGCGCTCGGTCCAAGAATACCTTTTTGCGGGCGGAGCAGGCCATTATAGGCTTAATGTTTCTGATGTAGTGGTGTCGATCGATTTTTATGAAGGCGACAGCAAAAAGCCTTCACGCAAGTTTATTCTGCGTGGTAAAGGTTTTGAAGGTGCCTAATATTCAATATCAAAGTAGGTTGGCTAATGTCGGCCTGAGAGCATTTTTGATATAATACACCTTCATATGTCTGAGAAAATTGCAGTATACCCAGGAACGTTTGACCCCATGACAAAAGGTCATTTTGACCTTATTGTGCGTGGAGCCAAGCTGTATGACAAGTTGATAGTTGCAGTAGCCGCTTCTAGTTCAAAAGAGCGCGCAATGTTCACGTGCGAAGAACGTGTGGAAATGATTCGTAAGGATGCGGCCAAGTCGGGGCTTTTAAATGTTGAGGTAAAGCCGCTTGATACGCTTCTTGTCGACTTTTGTCGCCGAGAGGGGGCAAGGGTTGTGCTAAGGGGCGTGAGGGTGTATAGCGATTTTGAGTACGAGTTTCAGATGGCATTAATCAATAGGAGAATGGCACCTGAGATAGAAACTCTCTTTATGATGCCAAGTGAGAACTTGGCATATGTGACAGCCTCGTCAATACGTGAAATTGCGAGTTATGGTGGAGATACTTCGGCCTTTGTTACAGAAGTAGTAGAAGAATATTTAAAGAATTATCAATTAAAGAAGCAGGAAAAGTGAAAGATGAAAGTCAGAGACGATATTAAGTATGTAGGCGTTAACGATCATGATGTTGATCTTTTTGAAGGGCAGTATGTGGTGCCTCGTGGTATGGCCTACAATTCTTATTTGATTAAGGACGAGAAGGTTGTTGTTTTAGATACTGTGGATGCGCGCTTTGGTGAGCAGTGGCTTGAAAATATTGCTCGTGAGGCGGAGGGCGCCGATATTGACTGTCTTGTTGTCCATCATATGGAGCCTGATCATTCGGCGAATATTGCTAAATTCGCCGAGCGTTATCCAAATGCCAAGATTGTATCGAGTGCCCAGGCCTTCACTATGATGAAGTGCTACTTTGGCGATGATTATGCCTCGCGCCGTGTCGTTGTTAAGGAAGGAGACAGTCTTTCTACTGGCAAGCACAATCTTGTTTTTGTTGCGGCACCGATGGTTCATTGGCCCGAGGTGATTGTCAGCTATGATACAACCGATAAAATTCTTTTTTCGGCTGATGGCTTTGGAAAATTTGGTGCAAATGACGTTGAAGATCCCGAAGGGTGGGATTGCGAAGCTCGTCGTTACTACATAGGTATCGTCGGTAAATACGGTCCGCAAACGCAAGCCTTGCTCAAGAAGGCCGCTGGGCTTGAGATAAAGACCATCTGTCCTCTTCATGGGCCGGTTCTTTCAACGGAGGCTGAGATTGCTAACGCAATAGAGAAGTACGATATTTGGTCGAGTTATAAAGTTGAGTCGCCCGGGGTGCTTGTTGCCTATACGTCTGTATATGGCAATACCAAAGCGGCAGTTATGAAGTTTGTCGAGATGCTTAAGGCTCGCGGCTGCCCTAAGGTTGCCGTTGCTGATCTTGCACGTGATGACCAGCCTGAAGCAGTAGAGGACGCTTTCCGTTATGGCAAGCTTGTTCTTGCCACAACAACATATAATGCTTCTATCTTCCCGTGGATGCGCCACTTTATTGATCATTTGACGGAGCGCAACTATCAGGCCCGTAAGGTAGGCTTTATTGAGAACGGCTCATGGGCTCCAATGGCGGCAAAGGTTATGCATAAGATGCTTGAGGGCTCTAAAAATATTACATTCTGCGAAAACACGGTAACTGTAAAATGTGCGCTTAATAGCGAGAGTGAAGCGCAGCTTTCTGCACTTGCAGACGAAATTCTCAAGGACTGAAGTTTTTAGGTGGAAGTCGTTTGAAAGAGCGCATTGCCAAGCATGTTGCGGATCTTCCCAAAAGTGGGATTCGTAAGTTTTTTGATTTGGTCGCACAGTCCAAGGGGGTTATATCCCTTGGTGTGGGCGAGCCAGATTTTGACACTCCATGGCATATTTCTCGCGCGGCAGTGACTTGCCTTGAGGATGGCGGTACGCATTACACATCTAATCTTGGCACTCCTGCTATCCGTCAGGCGATAGCAAGGTATTACAAGCGCCGATTTGCTTCGGACTATTCATGGGAAAATGAGATACTTGTCACGGTAGGTGTTTCTGAGGCAATCGATCTTGCTGTAAGAGCGCTTTGCTCGCCAGGCGACGAGGTGATGTATCACGAGCCGTGCTTTGTGAGTTACGAGGCTGTAGTTAGATTAGCGCACGCTGTTCCTGTGCCTGTTTCCACATGTGTCGAAAAAGAGTTCAGGCTTACTGTTGAGGATCTTGAGCGCTGCGTGACAGAGAGAACTAAAGTCCTTCTTTTGAATTTCCCGTGCAATCCTACAGGGGCTACTCTTAATCGCTCTGAGATGAATGAGATATTGGCATTTTGTGAGCGCCATGATATTATTCTTTTATCAGACGAGGTTTATGGTGAATTGAATTACGATATTGATTCATCCGGCAGTAGCGCAATGCTTGATTCATTCGGGTCGTTTGAGCGGTATCGCGACAGGGTCGTGGTTCTAAATGGTTTTTCAAAGAGTTGGGCGATGACGGGTTATCGCCTTGGCTTTGCTTGTGGCCCAAGTGATATCATTGGCGCGATGATGAAGATACATCAGTATGGAATTATGTCTTCGCCTACATTAGCGCAAGCTGCCGGGGTAGAGGCTCTTGATTTTGGAGACAAGGATGTCCATAGGATGCGTTCAGAGTATAAGAAGCGCCGCGATTTTCTTGTTCCCGCGTTGAATAGTATAGGGCTTAAGACATTAATGCCGAGGGGTGCGTTTTATTTGTTTGTCGATATTCGTTCAACGGGTATGACGAGCGAGGCGTTTACATTAAAGTTATTGAAAGATTATTCGGTGGCGTGTGTGCCTGGGGATGCTTTTGGTAAGTCGGGTGAGGGGTTTGTGCGTATGAGTTATGCTACCTCATTAGAGAATATTAAGCTGGCGTTTGAGCGTATTAGCCGTATGGTGAGTGATCTTTGTCATAAATAGGCTTGACCATTTTGTGACAATATTCAGTAACGGAGATTTATTTGGAAAACTCCGTGATACTGAGCATAAGGGTTACGTGTAATCCGCCATAGCATCTGCGCTTGGTGATGTGTGATTTTAAAACATAAGAAAGTTTAAATGAACCTAAATTTGGCAGTTGGATGCTAAGACTCGCCGTTTGAGGCAATAAAACTGGAGCATTGTCTCTATTTTGTGTTTCACCCAATGGATAAAATAACGACTCCTTGAATGAAATATGCTTTGATTTCCCACAAGAGCCACATCAAACAAAAGGTCGTTATATTCTATCTGAGTCATTCGTGCATGTGTAAACTATCAATATTCCAGTTTTTGGCAGGCTGCTTGAAGTGAGCTGGAGCTCTATCGCACAAGTCACGCAATGAGGCGGACATACATATTGTGTATCTTACTGATAAATTTGAATTAATTGTTAACATTAGACAATCCGAACGCAGTGGAGACGACAGCGGAAGTTCATTGGTCAATGAAAACAACAACGAATCAGCAAGCATGGGAAGCAAAGACAAAGGCTATCGTTTTTTATCTAACGATAACAATGAGATGGCTTCGGATGAAGGAATAAATTTTATTGTCTGGGAATAGATGTGTTTTTGGGGTGTAGTTATAATGAGAATCTTGTGCGGAAAATTCTTAAAAGGGTGAAGGTTGGTTAGATTTGGTGTATAAAAGGAGTAGAGTCTGTTTTGAGAGGCTTTTATTTTTCTTGAGGAGGTTTGTATTTTCTTGAGAAGGTTTGTAGGTTAGAGAAAGTTTATATTCTCAGGTTTTTAAGAATTTTAGATCAATTGATATGGGCTGAGAAATTAGGCGTCTTTAAACCTTAAGATTTTTAGAGGGTGTATTCTTGAATTTTTTTTCTTTAAGAATTTTCCGCATAACATTCTCATTTTATGTTATAATGTACGTCGTTGGGTGAAGTTCTAGTTTTTGAGAAGATAAGTAGTTAAGACAGTAAACATCTTAGGCAAGCTAATAAAATCTTTAATTTCTTGAATGATATACATCTAAAAAAAGTAACTGTAATTCTTAAATATCAACTTTAGAGAAGCTATCAAGTTAGAAAAAACTGTCGAGATAAAAAAGAAACTGTCATATCTAAAAGAATAGAATTCGAGTTTAAGCAAACTAAAAAATTGCAAAAAAGATATATGCGCAAAAAGTATGAACATTCGGCTTATTATTACGCCTATCATTATGGATGGACGTATAGTGAAGCGCGTACTTATGCGGGCAAATATTTGGATATGCACACTTATCGCCCCAGGACGAGAGAGCGTACTGATGGTGAGTTTAGTGAAAAAGATTGGTTTAAGTGGCAGAGTGCGCCTAAAGAATTAGATTCTACCTTTAATCCGTTTATGCTATTCGCTTGTGCCGCGGTTGACATTGGTATAGCGATGCGAGATCAAGTTAGAAAACTATCTGATCCTATTGAGCGCGACAGAATGAAGCGCGAGCTTATGCGCGACTTAAGGCGGATTCGTAGGCCCTTTTATTATGCTCAAGAAGTTGAGAGGCGGCGTAATCTCGCTTTAGCGCGGCGAAAGATTAAGCGTAGGCGCACAAGCGCTCCTATGCCTACGAGAGAAGATATTCTTAAGGCTTGGGATGAGCGTAAAGACTCTCGTGAGGGGATGATTATACTCGGTGGGTTGATTCACGACTTAGAGTGTTATGTTGATAATTACTTGAAGATCAATGAAAATGGTGTAGTTATTGGTCGAAACCGCGGCATTCGCGGATGGATTGAGAATAATATCCCAGAGCTTAAAGATAAGTACAAAACGCTTATGAGATATAAAGCGCTTGCCGTGCGCTTAAGACAGGTTACTGAGACTAAAGATCCTAAGCCTACAGCAAAGATACTTCAAAAGCCTTTAGATAAGAAGGTTGAGACGATTTTAGATGGAGAGCCGATTTTCTCACATTTGTTCGGATTGCTGGAGTATATGCTCGCGCCTGAGGCTGTGATGCTCGATTTGCCGAAAGCATGCGAGAAGAAGCGACGACGAGGATAGTCGAAGGGATTCGTGATGAGAATGAGTTGAGATAAGGGTTTTGATGTGGTTAAAGGGGCGGAGTAGGAGATTTAGATGAGGATATTGTGTGAAGTGTTGGGGAGTGTTTGTGGTAGAAAAGTTGATTTTTTAGGGTGGAGTTGTTGAAGATGAGAGTTTAGTGTGGGTTAGGGAAAGTAAAAAGGGGTAAAAATCCTATTTTAGATTTGTACATTGAGATGGGTTAAAGAATTTTAGGGTAGGCGCAGGTATTTTATGGAGTGAAGTGGAAGAATTAGAGGATTAAGAATTTTTTATATGAGGCGAGGGATTTATCTTTATTGTGGATAAGCATTTAAAAGCAATGATAAGTACGAGGTTTTGATGATGTTTTATAAAATGAGAATTTTATGCGGAAAATTCTTGAAGGCTTTCGGGGTGTGATTTTATTTCGTTGAAAAACAGATAATCGTTTAGCTTCATCCGAGGAGCTTGCTTGTCGAACGCGCTCGTTGCGTCCAAAAGTAAACGCGAGTATCCTTCCTCGGAATGAATAAGAAGAATTATTATAGATGTTAATCTCACCCAATAAACTTTAGGAGTAAACGCAAATAATTCTTGCTTTTACATTTGGACCTCTCTCTTGTCGAACGCGCTTCGTAAGTTTGATAAATCGCTATTGACATCGGATGTGTGATATGAGATAATATCTTTCGTTGTAACATTTTGGGGATATAGCTCAGTTGGTAGAGCGCTTCAATGGCATTGAAGAGGTCAGGGGTTCGACTCCCCTTATCTCCACCAATAATTCAAAGGCCTTGCGATTGCAAGGTTTTTTTATTTTTATACCCATTGCATAAGTTTGTTGTCGGTACGAAGTGCTGTATGCGTTTTATGCGCACAATAAATAAGCAATATGAGGCTTGGCACTTCTAATGAATCGGGCGGCTATGCTATGCGCTCACCCCACAGAGGCATAGTTGCCTGAAAGCCGGCGCGTTCAAGCCCATCCTTTATTTTTAAACCGTGGTTGTATGTCCAGCGCCAGCGGTTCTTGGCATGGCCTAATTCTTGGAGGTGTCCGACAACAACTTTTTTAGGTTTGATTTTCTTCTGGCTCGCTTTGACAGCATTAAGGCCGCAATATGGATGGACTACCCAAAGGTCTGGTTGGCGTGTTACACCGATTTTGTCCATTCTGCCGCACTCGCCGGTATGATAAATTGTATAAGATCCAATATGAATTTCGTATGGAGTAGTAAAATCGATTAACTTTGCATTATGATCGCATCTCCCCGCTACAATCGTAATGTCTCCCAATGTCAGTGTTTTCTTTTTTTCAGGGACGTACCCGCATAAATTTTTTGCTCCTGGGTTTTTAAGAAAATTTGAAATTACAGTTTTCCCTTTTGCGTCCATGGCGGTATAGAGATTATTTCTCCAATGATCTCCGTGGGAGTGTGTAATCATCATAAAATCAAGAAGTTTTGCAAATTCCGGCGCTCTGCGATGGTGTAAATCAACGGCGAATAATTGAGAAGGTGTTTTTACAATAATACCCATATTGTAAAGGTACCATATAGCAGGCTTATTTAAATCGGTGACTTTTACTTCAGAGATCTCTTTTAAGACATTTTCGCACGCTTTTTCAAGCCGGTCGAAAGCGGCGAATTTTTTAGTATTGCCTGATTTTAGGTATTCGGCAAAGTCTTTCGGGGTGACAATGTCTATTTCTTTTTGTCTTGTTTGCAAAGAGTCATTGTTCAATGCGGCATTGGAAGTGGGGCTTAGGCTTGTTGCCTCTGCAGGCAAGGGGTTTGCAATAAGTTTGTATGAAGTGATAGATGTGATAAGAGAAGATGCTGCGTAAATAAAGTCGCTGCGGTTGATTGTAGTATGGCTCATTGCTATATACCTTACTTGTTGTGTGCCGTTGTACAAAAATAGAAGATGCCAAAAGTATATCAAAAGAGGAAGATGTAATTCCATTTGTCAGCCCTGGGGGTAATGTTGTGTAACGATAGAAAATTTGGTAATATACGGAAAATTTGCTTTATTGTTTTATAATTTGGAATATGCTTACTCGGCTTACAATTTCAAATCTTGCAATCATTGATAACGCTGAAG
>JAEIGA010008745.1_pt1 | contig 15325 bp, 8 predicted proteins | sample 9270691 | NCBI WGS metagenome assembly JAEIGA01 (sample SAMN17057246, study PRJNA624740) | gut metagenome | biome: biome; isolation source: fecal sample | host: Bos grunniens | place: China: Xizang | collected 2019
ATCCAACATCAAATCGTTTGTTTCTTGATTTTCTCTGAATAATCTTGATTGGTGTAGAATACGATCTACTAAAGTTGTCTTGCCATGGTCAACGTGGGCAATAATTGCGACATTACGAATACTATCCATCTATTTATATTTTTATTAGAACTGTTTTATCTCCTTTTACGGGAATACCGCTTCAAAAAAAGCGACTGCAAATTTACAAAAAAATGGTTTATGTTTAGTAAAATAATCTGTCTAAAAATACAGGTTCAACCTCATTTTCTTCGTCAAGATAAACAAGATATAACTCAATGTTTTTGCTGACGCCCATTTGTTGCAAAATCGAGGCATATTCCTTCAGCTGCAATTCGTATTTTTCGTTCTTTTTTCCCGTCTTATAATCTATCAGAATAACTTTATCATCAAGCTCAGCATATCTGTCAGGACGTTTTTTCACGCCATCCTCTGTCAAAATATCCATCTCGTTTCTTACGATAGCCTTATCGGAATATGCGAGTCCAACTCTTTCATCTGCAGATATTTTCTCAAACTTCTTCAAAAGCATTTCAGATTCACTTTCATCAATGCTTCCATTGTTAACATAAAAACAAAGCACTTTCTCAGCATCTTTCAATGTGATGATTTTTGAACATATCTCATGCAGCACTTTTCCTCTTTCCGTAGATTCGCTATCATCATCATTATCATCTTCTTTGAAGACCATATATTCCGACCAATCAATCAAATCCGGCACAGGATTATCTGGAGAGAGTTTTATTTCATTAGCGTCTATCTTCTCTTCTGAAGGGATATATTTTATCTCACCGAACTGATATTCTTCATATTTACCATCAGAACATTCTTCCCAGTCTTCAAACTCTTTTATTTTATTAAATCTGACCTTCAACAAATCATCATGTTCTATGCTCTGACAGCCCGTCTTATTATCAAAATAATCGTTGAAAACATTGCCTTTTTCTTTTGAGACCTTGTTATGAGTGTAAAGATAAAGAACATCGCGTGCACGAGTCATAGCCACATACATCAGATTGAAGTCATCGAACGACTGTTTAGCAACTTCCTCATAATAATAGCGTTCCATAGCTGTATTTTCAAGAGTACTACTTATTGGAAGTATGAAGCTGTCGAGATGTGGCATATCACTCAACAATTTAAAATCCTTCTTGAATTCGAGCCACTTCTCGCTTGGACGGAAACTTCCACCAGGAAGTGTCGTATATACGTAAGGATACATCACTATCTTATATTCAAGGCCTTTGGATTTATGTATTGTCAAAATCTGCACAGCATTGATTCTACCAGAAATCTCCAAAAAAAGATCCTCTGACTTTCTATCCCAATATTCAATAAACGCATTGACACCATCATTGTCTGCATTTTGCCAGTTCTGAACCAAGTTCATGAAATATTGCAAGAAAACATCATCAACAATATTAAATCCATACATCTTTACTATCTTGACGCACAAATCATAAAGACTCAAAGCACTTGTTCTAAGTTCATTAAGCTCATCATATTTTATATCATACTTCAGAGCCTCACTTAAATCACAAGCGACAGATGTTTTTTCGTTCTTGCAAATATCCTGATAAAATGAAAGATTCAATTTATTCACCTTATTCTTCTCATCCATCATATATTTGAGCGTGCATATTATAAGCAGAATCTTATTTGACGATCTCAACAAAACAGAGTCAGAAGAAATTACAGGAATATCATTTTTAGAGAGGAACTCAGCTATTTTTGTTCCGTCTTCTTTATTTCTTACAAGAATAGCGATATCGCTATATTTGAAGTCTTTGCTGCTGCCAATACTCTTGATATCGGCCAACATAGCTTCTTTAACATTATTCTTATACGTCTCAGCGTCTTTTACATAATCGAAGACTTTAACATTTACACAGCCTTCATAAGCGCCTTCTTTTTCCTTATATCTCTGAGGCTTAGACTTAGCATACACCTCTTTATAATCATCAGAAAGATAATCCTTTGCAAAGTTGAAGAAAGAATTATTGAATACTATCACATTCTTTTTAGAACGATAATTTGTCTCTAGTTCATGTTCAACGAAGCTATTAGCGATACCTCTTTCATATTCGTCAAAAGGTGCTGCCACCACCATATTGCCATCAACAGATTCCATAGGCTTGTTATGAATTTCTGGCAGCTTTATGATCTGCTCTACCTCACCGCTCCTGAATCTGTAGATAGCCTGTTTAGCATCACCAACCAGCAAGGTCTTATTACCATTGGAGATACTGTTAGAAACCAAAGGCAGGAAGTTAAACCATTGTAAGAGAGAAGTATCCTGAAACTCATCTATGAAGAGATGCTCATATTTCGAGCCTATTCTCTCATAAATGAAAGGCACGCTGCAGTCTGCAATGATATCAGAAATCCTCTTGTTAAATTCGGATATATGCACCTTGTTAGTCTCATTAATATGATGGTTGATAATACCCATCAAATCGGCTCTCAAAATATAAAGATAGATGTCTTTGTTGATAATATTAATAAGGTATAACGACTTATTATTTTCCAATATATTTTTGAAGTAGCCAACAAGTTCCACGTTATCTTCTTCAGGCCACTCATTCTTACCTTTATTCCATTTCTTATCAAAAGCGAGAATCTCAAGCAGCGTTTTTCCTGTCACCAGCTTGTTTGGAGGAATACAAAAATCTTTATTAATATTATTGAAGAATGTTACAAGCACTCTATTATATTCATCGAAGCCTATGCCTCTAGCATCATTGAAAGCATTTATTTTTTCAATGCTTTCCTTTATTTCAGCCTTGCACTTTTTTATCTTTTCATTAAGATACAGACTTACCTCTTCATACTGCTGTTCGTCAAAACATTTGTCAGCATAGCTCTCGCCTTTCTTATAGGCGCTTTCTTTGATAAGTTTTTCAACGAATTTCTTTATTGAAGAATCAAGTCGCCACTTTCCTTCTTCTATCAGCTTATGCTTAATATATTTGGTAAGAGTTCTTGTGAGTGTACCACCATCGTCGCCAATTTCCCTGTCAATCTGTTGGATAAATTCATCAAGAAACTCACGAGTATCAAGAAGCAGTTTATATTGATTAGGGAGATTGAGTTCTTTGGCAAAAGTACGAGAAACCTGTTGAACGAAACTGTCTATCGTAGAGACATTCAAGTCAGAGTAATTGTGTATTATATTATTATATAACTTCACAGCTCTTTCTTTAAGTGTAGATTCCGGCAGTCGTGTAGCTTCGCACAAATCTTTTTTCATATCTGAATAATCTGGGTCATCTATAATTATCCCTTTCAGATTATTCAATATTTTGGCTTTCATCTCATTGGCAGCCTTATTGGTAAAAGTAACAGCCAGAATATTGCCATACGTCAGGTTATCTGACGAGAGGCAAAGTGTCAAAAACTCTCTTACAAGGGTATATGTCTTTCCCGAGCCTGCCGATGCTCTATACAATATAAAGTTTTCAGCACTCATTTTCTGTTAGTTTTATTCTTCTTGTTTCTATTTTTTCTTGCAAAGACTTCTTTTATGTTATCAAAACTTTGCGAATATGACAGACCGATACCTTGAGTATAATCCGAATATGTCTCGTAAGAATAAATAGAATAATTACTATTCAAATTAGAATGATTATATATCTTGAGACTCAACCTATTGGTGAACTTATATGAAATATCAAAGTCACCAACAATACTATTGGCGCCACCAGCCACGTCACCTCGAGAGCCTGTGTACACACCCAAGTTTGTCTCAATTGTAAGTCTGTCATCGAACAACTGTGTGGAAAGAGCCACCTCAAGTTCTTCCGCTGTGATATTATCTTCAGGCGTATAACGCACACCGACGTCAAAGTCCTTGCTAATCTGCGACAGCCAGCTACTCAACGAACTAGTAAGCACGTTATAATAGTTGGAAGCGCCAATGCTATAAAGGCTTGTATTAGCATAGGAGAACGAACCCAAGACAAGAAGCGAGATGATCTGCTGTGACATAACTGCCTGGTTAGTAGTGTCTATGACAGAGAAGACTGTATTCTTAATATCATCAGTTGCATTTGGCAAATCCAATCCGAATGTGATTGTTGGGTTGTTAAGTTTTTCCTGCAGACGCAATATACAGTCGACGTTGACATTATTAACCAATGATGTAGAGTCGACCTCAATACCCAATGACGATATCGACGACTTTGTTCTATAGCTACCCACAACATTGATATCCGCTTCACCAGCGCTGCCTGTCCATGAAATAGTACCGCCCTTCTTGATGTCGAAATTACGTCTTACAAGATTCTGGAAGTTGAAGTTAAATGTACCATCATTGATAACGTAATCTCCATAAAGAGAAAGCTTGTCATAAGCATATCCAAGACGTATGTTACCGACACCATTTGCGCTGATATTACCCATATTCGAAGGCAGATGTATGTTCACATTAGCCGTTTCAGAGACATCGGCGCTAAGGTTAAACGTGAATTTCTTATCCTTTACCTTTTCTGGGATAATCGTCTTAACAGTATCTTCTTCAACGCCTTTTCGTACAAAAACGATGAAATTATCATTTATAGAAGTACCGCTCGTCAACAAAATGTCAAGTACAGTTCCTGGCATCGAGACCGCATTGATGTCCATCACTATATCTTCCAAAGGACCATCGATTTTCAAATCTCCATCTGCTATGACAGTTCCGTAGAATGTCGAGCCATCTTTATGCAGCATATTCATTCCCAAGAAGTTATTGAGAACTGCATCTATATCGAAGGCAAACTTCTTTAAATAATCGTGTGTCACTACACCATGAGCGACCGCATGATGATTCAGGGTATCAACAAGCACTATATCTTGAAGATCTATTCTGTTTTCAGAGAATCTGATATAAGGCTCAACATTGTCGAGTTTCAAATTAGATGGATTGACTTTATAGTATGTATTGAGGTAATCTATCTGACAAGCAGCGTCATACAAGTCAGCCTCTCCTGTTAGAACCATTTCCTTCAGCGAACCGCTTATCAGCATATCGCCGCTAAGGTTGCCACTCACCCTACTCAACGTTCCTTTTGTAAATGAATTGACGAAACCTATATCTATACCATTCATGTCTAGGTTAAAATCAAGATTATCATCATTTCTAGAGGTGTAATAATTACCGACAAGCGACATTACCTTATCCGTAGAATTTGTTCTAATTATTTCTGTATCAATAAAAACAGAGGTATCAGCAGCATTCCAGCTTGCATCAACAAAAGCATTTCCAATCAAATGCCTATTCAATCCCAAGCCATTAACATCCAAATTAGAGAAGAACGTGAACTTATCAGATATTCTGGTAAACTGAAGGTCTCCTTCAATAACGCCGTCAACGTCGATTCCATATCCAGATGTAAGCAAATCGAAGTTGGAAATATTCAAGTTATTGAATTTCAAATACAATGTATCATTATTTGTTTTTGGCAAGTTACCTTTTACAACCAAAGACTGGGTTCCTGAATAAATCTCGAACTCATCCATCATGACTTTATTCTTCTTGAAATCGATAAAACAAGTTGGAGAAATATTCCATAAACTGTCATTGATAATCACGTCAGAAGAAGTAATATGAAGATGTCCGCCTTTACCCTCGCCTGGGATAAATGTAGCGTTGAGATTACCTTTGTTCTTATTTTCCACCAGTTCGTCAGTCCAAGAGAATCCGAACAGAAGACTGTCATTATGAGCATCCATAAGGAACTCAATGTTTTCCATTCCGAATTCAACCGGATTCTTCTCTGTAGCTTCTTTAATGATAAAGTTTTTCAGTTTAAGGTTTGCCGTTGTCTTATTACGTTCTGTCTTGTTTTTTAGATAAAGATCATTAAACACCAGGCCGTTATACATCAGCTGATCCGATTCAAGAGTCGAATACAACTGATAATTGCTAGAAGTGAATGTAGCGGTGAAGTTGGTATTATTGCTTACCATAAGATCAGGCATCAGCAATCGTGACAGTGTTTCTGTGTTTTTAAAATTCATATTAACATAGAAATCCTGTTTTTCATCATCGAGTTTAACGCCTTTGCTGCCCCACTTGTTGATATGGTAATGATTTCTAACATAGTTCTTGAATGTATTTCCAATATTCTTGAAATTAAAAATACCATTGACATCAAGGTCAAAGAAATCGCATATCACGCTGACATCCTTAGAATCAAAATGATTTTCAGTCATCACGAGATTAAGCGAATCCATAAAATAAGAGCCTCTGCTATCGTGATATACTGTGCTGTCGAGTCGTACATCACCATACATTCTGTCGATGTTATTTCCTCTAAGATTTGCCATCACTTTTGTTGAGAGCAGCATCTTATCATCGAGGTTGAGAAGCTTAAGACGATACAAATCAGCGTTTTCAACATTCATCCTAACATCAAACGATGGAACCTGCCCAGAGACGTCAAGCAAACCATTTACATCCAGTTTTATCAAATCTGAATTTATATCCGTATGAGCTATAAGACGCTGATTCTCCATATCACATGAAATCACAATGCCTTTCAATTCATTATCGTATAACTTCATTTTTTCGACATCCAACTTCATTTGCAAATCCGCATCTTCTTTAGTCATTCCTTCACCAGACATATCTGAAGCAAAAGTAAGCATGAGTTCATCCTTCAAACCCAAAATCTCTTTAACGTTCAGTTTGTTAGCAAACATCGTAAAGAAATAGTATGGTTTAGGCACTAGAAACAAGTCATTATTCAGTGCGCCGTCAAAATAAATGTTACCAATATTAGTGTGAAGATTGAATTTCGTATTGAAATTATTATGGAATCCATAGAATTCTCCAGACATCACCGCCTCCTTAACACTTGACAGTATTTCTGGGAGAGGAATCTTTGTCGTTGGAGTTGGCACCGCGAATTCAGAAATATCCTGATAAGTGAAGTTCATCTTCTCGACATTACCAACGATGTGAGTCTCAAAGAAATTAGGAAGGCCTCTCATTTTTATCGTACCTTTGAAGTCAGTACTGTCTTTAAAAGAGAAGTTAAAGTCTTTAGCCACAAAATCCCTCACGAAACCGTTTATCAGACCTTGTATCTGCAAGGTATCGGTCATTTTACCCATCACCGGTGAAAAATATTTCAAGTCGCTGAGTGTAAGCTGTGAAGGATGTATGTTAGCAATGATATATATCGAATCTACAAATCTGCGATAGTTGCTATATCCATTATACAAAAACTGCAGGTCAAGGTCGAGCAATGTAGCATGACTATGAAGCTTAAGGTTTCTAAAACTAAAGCCTTGTGATGAAACTAAAAATTTTGAAGGAGTATTAAACTCATCTATGACAAAGCCAGATCGGTCTTCACCTCTAAGGTCGTGAATATATCCGGCGATAGTATCGCCATTGAATGATACTTTTGAAAGCGACAGATAAATACTATCGATATCGAGATGAGCATAATCCATGCTCACTTTTTCAGGCTTATCTTTGTTTTGGTTCCATAAAACGAAATGACCTCGGCTGAGATTCAGCTCGTCAAGATAGATCATCTTAGATTTCGATTTATCTTTATTTTCCTGTTTATCATACTTATCAGATGCAAACAGTTCCGATATATTCATGTTATAATCATCTTCATACTTGACAAGATTGATAAGAAGATCATCAATGTTAACATTCTTAGCTCTGAGTTCTGTGGTCAGATCACGCAAAGACAATTTAGCATCGAACTTACCGACATATATCATCGGGTTTTGCATCTTGTCGTTAATCTGAACCTCTTCAGCGTGGATTCTCAAGTCAGGATTGATATAAAAAGTCCTGATTTTAACTTCTGATTCCAACGTGTTTGAAAGGACAGCAGCAGCGGTACGAGCGAGCATACTCTGGACATTTACGTCGAGAATAACGGCGTACACACTCGCTAACAGAGCAAAAATTACCGTAATGATAATTAAAATGCTATGTATAATTGTTTTCTTCGTATTTTTGTCCTTTCTTTTTATGATTATGAACGAATATATATTAGCTATCGAATCGTCATGCGACGACACTTCTGCAGCGGTGCTTAGAGGTACTACTGTATTATCAAACATCATTGCTAACCAAGATGTTCACCGTCAATATGGTGGCGTAATCCCTGAATTAGCATCACGCGCTCATCAACAAAATATTATACCTGTAGTTGACGCTGCTTTAAAACACGCAAATATAACAAAAAATCAGTTATCCGCAATAGCTTTTACACGCGGTCCTGGACTTTTAGGCTCACTTTTAGTAGGCACTTCATTTTCAAAGGCTTTCGCGCTCTCAATGGACATTCCGCTCATTGAGGTAAACCATACAAATGGACACATTATGGCATTGTTCGCACAAGAAGAAGGCGAGACCACAAAAGTGCCTGATTTTCCATTCTTATGTCTGGCAGTTTCAGGCGGCCATACTCAGATAATCAAGGTCAACGACTACTTCGATCTAGAGATTATCGGCAAGACCATCGACGATGCTGCTGGCGAAGCTTTTGACAAGATCGCAAAGATTATGGGACTGCCATATCCTGGTGGACCTATCATCGACCGTCTTGCAAAAGAAGGCAACCCTAACGCATTCTCTTTCAGCAAGGCAAATATAGCAGGTCTCAACTACAGCTTCAGCGGATTGAAGACAAGTTTCCTTTATTTCTTGCGCGACAGACTCAAAGAAGACCCTGATTTCGTAGAGAAAAACAAAGCCGACCTCTGTGCATCAATACAGAAGGAAATCATCGAGACTCTGATGAAAAAGCTCATCAAGGCAACAAAGGAAACCGGAATTAAACAAGTAGCTATCGCAGGAGGCGTCTCTGCCAACTCCGGATTGCAAAAGGCAATGCACGAAAACGGCAAACGCTACGGATGGGAAGTGTTCATACCTAAATTCAAGTTCAGCACCGACAACGCTGCTATGATAGGAATTTCAGGTTATTTCAAATACAAAAGCGGACAGTTCGCATCACAAGATCTCACACCTTACGCAAGAACAACAACACAAAAATAATAGCTATGGAATGGAAATCATTGCTTTCTGCCGAAAGAGAATACAGCGAATACAAAAAGTCAGATATCCGCAACGCTTTTCAGCGTGACTACGACAGAATCATATTCTCAAATATATTCCGCCGTCTTCAGAACAAGACCCAGGTCTTCCCTCTTCCAGGAAGCATTATGGTCCACAACAGATTGACACACAGTCTAGAAGTCGCAAGCGTAGGACGCTCTATCGCTAGAATTGTCTCTAAGAATCTAACAAAAAAATTCGGCAACGATTTCCTTAATGAAATTTATGACATCGACACTATCGTTTCGGCAGCCTGCCTTGCACATGACCTCGGCAATCCGCCATTCGGTCATTCGGGCGAAGAGACGATAAGCAGCTACTTCAAAGAAGGCCCTGGCAAAGATTTAGAAAGCCTGATTCCTGAAAACCAATGGTCAGACCTTATATCCTTCGAAGGCAACGCCAATGCGTTCCGTCAATTGACACACCAGTTTGCAGGCCGCCGTCAAGGCGGAATGTCGCTGACATACGCAACACTAGCCACTTTGATAAAATATCCTTACCCTTCTTACAACAAAAACGGAAGAAAGAAATACAACATATTCCATTCTGAATTGGATACATTCAAGAAAGTCATGGATGGATGCGGAATAAAATGCCTCGATGAAAAATCATTGATATATGCTCGCCACCCACTTTCTTTCATAATGGAAGCTGCTGACGACATCTGCTACCTCATCCTAGATATGGAAGACGCTCAAAAAAGAGGTATTGTATCAACGCAACAAACAGACTTCTTCTTCAGTTCATTTTTTGATAAATCAAATGAAAACGACTCTTGGTTCTATAAAAGAAAAGATGAAGTTTACAACAACGTAACCGACGACAACGAAAGAATGGCATTCCTCAGAGCTACAGTAATAAACAAACTAGTAGACTGCGTTTCAAATGTCTTCATCGACAACTACGACACGATAATGAGCGGAGACTTTGAGAAAAGCTTGGCTTCACATCTCCCCGATTTCGAGAAAAACGCCCTCGAGAAATGCCGCGAGTTTTCTCTTAAAAACATATACAAACACAATTCAGTAGTAAAAATCGAATTGACAGGTTTCAATGTCATCGGCGAACTCATCGATGAATTTGTTCAGGCAATCTTAAATCCAGAAAAGACATACAACAAAAAGCTTCTCTCTATCATTCCTGAACAATTCAAAAACAACGACAATGATTTATATTCACGCATACAAGTCGTCCTCGACTACATTTCAAACATGACCGATTTGTATGCAGTTCAATTATATAAAGATTTAAGAGGAATAAAATAATTGATATTCAATTTAACAAAAATGAAGAAAAATATATTACACATACTGATAATCTTTCTATTATCAAACATTTTATTCACTTCTTGCGAAAAATTCAATCTCTTCTCAAAAACAGAGACTCCTCTTCACTATGGCATCTTTAAGAAGATAAACGATACCATGACATCCAATCACACCCTTGCATTGGATATGTTGAACGATTTTAGCGACAACACCGACATCAACTCATTATCACAAAAAGAATTTTACGAATACAGTATACTTTTGGCAGAGGCTCGCTATAAATGCGACAGCACGATAACAAACAAGAAAACATTCAACGACATAGTAATATATTTTGACAGCCTGACCTCTATACACCCCAACAACACCGATGTACTTTTTCAAAACTCAAGAGCTCATTATTACAGAGGCGTTGGCTTTGAAGAAGATAACAAATACAAGGAAGCATTCAACGACTACCTGGAATCATTGAAGCTCATTGAAAAAATCAGATTCTTTAACAACAACAATAACATAGACATAATACATTTCAACGCACTTATATACGTACGACTCAGCGATATCCTATATTGGCTCGACGTTTATAACGCTTCCATAGAATGCCTAATCAATGCTAACCAACTGTTCGAGATAGAGAACAACTTGAACGCGACAACACGCAACAACATTGTTATAGCCACTATGTACGCACATATGTACAATTATGACATGGCATTAAAGCATCTGACTTTAGCTGACGCAAGCTTGCAAGAAACCGGCAACGACTCACCTTTGAAATACGTCATCGAAAGAATCAACTCCACCATTATGTACAATATGGGATACCACGAAGAGCCTTTCAAGACAATGATAAGGCAATACAAAACACTCGACATCCCTAATTTAAGAATGGAAGCCGCTGGCGTTTTAGGAGACATATATTACGGGAAAGGCATGCTCGACTCCGCCATTTATTATTATGAGCAATATTTCCCAGACAACAAATTTTCAAAAATCGATGCTGCCAACCACATTATCGAAATCGGTCTCAAAACCAACAACAAAGATTTGATTACAAAATATTCTCCTATTCTTGCCAAAGAAACAAACGAGGAATTGCTGCTTTCCACAATCAAAACCGACATCTCTTCTATATATGAAAACTACAACACTAACAGAAACAACACAAAGGTTCATAAACAAATAGCGACTTTATTCATCCTCATCATTTTCATAACCATTTCTCTCCTTTTCTTCGGATTATATTTGTTGAGTATAAAGAAAATAAAATACAACAACGAAATAGACAAAAAGAAATACTATATCAATACGTTACAGGAAAAGATAGACAAGAAATCATCTGAAAACAAACATATAAAACAACATATCAAAAACCTTGAAAAAGAGCTCCAGGACATCAAGACAAAAAAATATCTCACCCACGCTCCATTTGATATGAAACTCAAGAATCTGATGGAAATACCATTGTGCCAGAAACTTGTTGAAATAAGCCACGACAATGCCATCAAAACCAACATTGAATATCCAGAATTGCAGCTCAATGAGGAAACGCAAAAAGAACTTATTGAATTGTTCAACAGAACATTCGATAATATTTTCAACAAAATCATTTCAGAACACGAAGGATTGAAACATCAGGACAATTTATATTTCTGCCTTTACTTATTAGGGCTGAACGAAAAACATATTTCAGCCGTTACCGGCAAGACATATAATACCATTTACAATCGCACAAAACGTATCCAAGAAATTCTCGGCAGCGAAAGAAGCATCAGAGAAATATTAAGAGACATGGCATAAGTATTTACGAACAAAACCGAACCATTTAGGGATTCGTGTGTTTGTCTCTAAAAAAATGCGTGTCACATATAGATTTTATCTTGCAAGTATTTTCATTGGAATCATAAGCGGATTTGTATGCGTCACTTTCCGATATCTAATATATTGGGCCGACAATATAAGAATCAGCCTATTTAAAACCAACAATTTCAGTGATTTCCAAAGAATACTAAACCATGGATCAACTTTTCATGAGACATTATTCCTAATCATAAAATATCTCATTTTATTTCTTTTGACGATATTATTTTTAAATATCATCTATCGCCTAGTCCAAAAATTCCCCACAACTTCAGGCAGCGGCTTGCCTCAGACAAAAGCGCTATTAGAGAAAAAGATGGAATACAAATCCCCTTTCAAGAACATACTCGCAAAATTCTTCGGAGGCATTTTAAGCATATCTTCCGGCTTGTCATTCGGACGTGAAGGTTCGTCGGTGCAGATGGGGTCACTGATAGGATATATCTTCGGAAAAAGCTTTAAGGTTGAGAATGACAACCAGAACTATCTCATAGCCGCAGGTGCGGGTGCAGGAATTTCAGCGGCATTCACTGCGCCTCTCGCATCCTCAATACTAATACTTGAAAGCCTGAAAAACGATTACACAGAAGATTTGAAGAAACTCACAATATCGACATTATTATCAGGACTATGCGCAGGAATAATAGCAATATTATTCTTCCCAACAAACACTTATTCCTCGATTTTAATAGTCAAGCCCGAACTGAAAGAATATCAGATGTTAATGATTTTAATAATAATGGCGATTATATTTTCAATTTTAGGAAAGTTATTTTCCAACTTATTTATTTTCATAAAATTACATTATGAAAGATTCCAGAGAAAATACGACAAACGCTACATAATACTAGCCGCCTTGATTGTCATAATCACTTTTTTCTACCCTTCACTCGTTGGCGGCAACCAGATTTTCACAATAGAAATAATTGAAAACAACAGTTATAGCCTATTCTTCAATTTATTGATGTTAGCGATATTAGCGACTCTTACAATAATTTCAAACGCTACAGGTTTCCCAGGAGGTCTTTTCATTCCATTATTATCAATGGGCGGGCTTCTAGGCAAAATATTCTGTATAGCTTTAGCTCATTTTGATATCATAAGCCTAAGCAATACAGGATATTTTGTTCTTATAGGAATGTCGGTATTCTTCATTTCTGTCGTAAGAACGCCATTAACAGGATTCATCCTCATCAGCGAAATGACCGGCAACTACGACGTCATGTTCCCGACTTTAGTCGTTGGCATACTTACTTACATATTTACAGAAATAATGAAAGTAAGACCTTTAGACAACATTCTTTACGACTTGATGATGAATAACAGGATCAATATTGATTCCAACTGCTCATAACATCCAAAGGCTTTCTCACCTTTTCTCTAGTCGGAGCATCAGGATAACCAACACTGATTAACAAAGGGATGCGTCTTCTTCTTACGCCGAGAATCTTCTTTATCTTCTTCTCGTCGAACCAGCCGATGATACAAGTTCCAAGACCTAAATCCGCTGCTTGAAGACAAAATTGATTAACTGCAATACCAATGTCAAACAATCCGTAATTCTTGTTTTTTATCATACTGCCTACTGTTGACATAAAGTTCTGCTGTTCATGAACCACAGCCACAAGAACAGGACATTGATGTGTAAACTTATTCATTCCCAATCCTATGGTGCATTCTGCAATCTGCTCTTTCTTTTCCGGATCATCAACAACGACGAATTTCCATGGCTGAGAGTTATTCGCAGAAGGAGAAATACGAGCCGTCTCTAAACATTGAATAAGTTTCTCTTTTTCAACGGATTTATCTTTATATTTTCTGTCACTTTGACGAATCTTTGCCAAATCAGCGAATCTTAAGTTTTGTTCCATAGTATAATTAGTTTAATATTTTTTAACTTTCAAATAAATATCACGCAATCCAGAAATATGCCTGTCTATACAGAACATTTCCCTACATTCTTCCTGTACGGTCTCAGCTATAAGATGATAATCCTCGATATCATTTAAAATTCGACGTGTTTTATCAGCAAAATCATTTATATCCTTTGATTTATATAAACTTGCATATTTGCCGTTACGTGTTATTTCCTTAATCATCTCATCGTCATTGACAATGACATTAACGCCAGAAACCAAAGCTTGCATAACTGGAAGAGATATTGCATCATTATCAGAATGATAAACGAAAGCATCCAGTTGAGACAGATAATTAGCAGTATCATATCTACGGCCGACATAATTTATATAATTATCAAGTCCTTGCACAAGATAATAATATTTACAATCATCAAAATATGAATCATACTCCTCTATCTGTTCGCCAGCAATCAGACATGTGAAATTGCGACCGGTTTTTTTCAGTTTCTTAACCATTTTCAACACATTCATCACATCGTGCTCTGGAGTGAAGTCGCCTAGAGTACCTATTAAATACCTAAAGTCATCGATGAAGAACTCATCACGCAAAGAATTGAATCTATACTTGTCGAATCTTTTAAAAGAAAAACCATGATAAAGTCTGAAATGCTTTTGCGCATCAAGATTATATTTGGCAACAAATCTATTTTTCTGGACATCAGACTGGAATATTATAGAATCGACATTTTTAAGAACATATTCGAATGACTTTTTATCAAAGCCTTTCAAATCATCATGATAAAAATAACATGAGTATATCACTTTTATCCCAAGACCTTTAGAAGCCAACATGGCATAATAGGCATCACGATAATTATATGTATGAATTAAATCGATATTGTTTTGTTTGAGGAAACAGCGAAACTGCTGCAGCTTTGATATCTTATACCATTTAAAATCAGAGAAATGATATTCAAACAGTTTAAAATCATTTAATTTAAAATTGGAAACAATATCGAGGATGAGGTCTTCAATTTCCTGATGGAATGGGTTTGTATGTAATAGCGTAATCCTCATAGTACATATAAACAAAAAAATCCAGCTGTTAACCGGATTGCTTGTGCCCATGAGAAGACTCGAACTTCCAAGAGCTTAAGCTCACTACACCCTGAATGTAGCGTGTTTACCAATTTCACCACATGGGCTTTAAGCTTTTGGTTTTTTGTGCCCAGGACAAGAGTCGA
>JAEIGA010008746.1_pt1 | contig 15322 bp, 14 predicted proteins | sample 9270691 | NCBI WGS metagenome assembly JAEIGA01 (sample SAMN17057246, study PRJNA624740) | gut metagenome | biome: biome; isolation source: fecal sample | host: Bos grunniens | place: China: Xizang | collected 2019
GCGTATATGTCCAATTCCTCTTCTACTTTGTATGCATGTGGGTCTTCCGCACAACTAGAAAGTAATATTAGTGATAATATAAAAAATATGTAGTTTTTCATTTTTCTAGTAAATTATATAGTTTTTCTATAAATAGTGCAATATCTTTATTTTGTGCCGAAAATTCTATCGCCTGCGTCGCCCAATCCTGGTAGGATGTAATTTCTTTCGTTTAGACCTTCGTCTAATGAAGCAAGGAAAATATCCACGTCTGGGTGTTGGGTAGTTACAGCTTCCACGCCTTTGGGCGAAGCCACAAGACACATCAGGCGGATATTGGTGTAGCCGTCGTTTTTTAGTCGAGTAATGGCATCACAAGCGCTCCCACCTGTGGCAAGCATTGGGTCTGTCACTATCACAAGGCGGTCTTTGTTGCTCGGCATTTTGTAGTAATAAAACACTGGCAGGCTTGTTTCCTCGTCGCGATACATGCCAATATGGCCAATGCGTGCCGACGGAATAAGTGTGGTAAGTCCATCTACCATGCCCAGTCCCGCCCTAAGAATAGGGGCAATCACCACTTTCTTTCCCGAAATTTTAGGAGCATTCATCTTCATAAGAGGAGTTTCAATTTCCTCATACTCAATAGGAAAATCTCTCGTTACTTCATATCCCATCAACATAGAAATCTCTGTAAGCAACTGCTTAAACTTAATGGTAGAAGTCTCTTTGTTGCGCATAATACTCAACTTATGCTTTATAAGCGGGTGGTCTATAATATGTAGTGCCATAGTTTCTTTAGTTTTTATATATTGATTTACTAAGGTAAGAAAAATATTTGAGAATTTTACTTTTTTTTGCAACCTGTAGCAAAAAATGATACACCCTTGGTAATATCTTTGCACCAGAATATTAAACACAGAATAACACTCAATGAACGAAAAACTAGGACAGGCAGAAATGTTTGTCCTTGTTTTTGTTATTGTGTATGGCAATTGTGAACGCACCGCGTTCACAATTAAAAGTAGTAGAAAAGTGCGGATTATGTAAAATCTACCTCAAAAAATAGGTGGAAAGTGTGAAAAATGTGGTGTAAAGTTTCAAAAGTAGGGAGAAAATATTATATTTGCATAATAAAGTAGGGTGTAAATATATAAAGTAGGGAGAAAAACTTTTAAAGGCAAAATATGTTAGAAACATTGATCACAAAATATCGAGCATTAGGAATAGACAAGCAAATAGACTATGATAAATTCTATCTCTATTCGTTAGTGACCCATTCTACAGCAATCGAAGGTTCTACCATTACAGAACTGGAGAATCAGATATTGTTTGACCATGGCATAAGTCTAAAGGGTAAGAACCTTGATGAACAACACATGAATCTAGACTTAAAGCAAGCATACGAGAAAGCGATTGAGTATGCAAAACAGCACAAACCTATTACTACAGAGATGCTGATTTCGCTTGCTGCTTTGGTGATGAAAAATACTGGTAAAGAGTATCAGACTATGTTGGGAGACTTTTCGTCGGCACGAGGTGAGTTGAGGTTGCTCAATGTTACTGCAGGTGTGGGTGGACGCTCGTATATGAATTATAGTAAAGTGCCAATGAAATTGGCAGAGTTATGTGATATGCTCAATGAGCGAAGGGCAAAGTCTGCAACAATGTCAGTTGATGAACTATATCAGTTGACTTTTGATGCTCATTATCATTTGGTTACCATACATCCTTGGGCTGATGGAAACGGTAGGATGGCCAGATTGCTTATGAATATGTTGCAGATAGAGTTTGGACTTATACCTGCTAAAATACTTAAAGAGGACAAGGAAGAATATATAAAAGCTTTGGTAACAACACGAGAAGAAGATAACATGGATATTTTCAGAACCTTTATGTCTGCTGTGATGCAGAAGAATTTAACCCTTGAAATTGAAAATTATATTAGCAGTGTGGGCGAAGTACACGATGAAGGTGTTGAGTATCAAAAATCTAAACCGAAAAAGATAAAAAGTAGGGATAAAATTGTTGCCTTACTAACAGAGAATAATAAGCAGAGTGCCGTGGCACTTGCCGAGAGAATAGGAATTTCTCCCAAAGCAGTAGAAAAACATCTATCCAATCTCAAAGCCGATGGCATCATCAAACGCATCGGCCCAGACAAAGGAGGTCATTGGGAAGTGGTGGAATAAAAAATAGTCTAAAATAATAAATCCTCACAGGGTGTAGCAAAAAATGATACACCCTGCTTTTATTTTTGCAGTGTGAAATATAAAATGTTAGACTATGAAAATAAAGCAGTTCCCTGAACTTGTCGAAGGGGTAGTTCATAAACTTACTGACTTACCGATGACCAATGTGAACAACAACCCCTTAAAACAAATTATAGAATTTCAAATACAACGCGATACCGACGAGCTCCTGCGCGAAGGTTGGACCATGCAAGAAATAAACAAATTGAGGTCAAAGATTAGGAGTTGATGTCAGTTGTCGCAAATTTGCGACAACCAATATTAAGTTATTTCTTTGGATTTTTTCAAAAAACGGTAAATTATTTGTTTGGATAATTTTAGTTTTAAGCCTTTATATTCTGAAATAGAGGGGTTTATGCATCTATGCCAAGTGGCGAATACTTCAGACAAGTAGAATTCTACAAATATGCAGCCAAATCCGGTATGAACAAAACCATCTCAATTGTGGAGATTAAGGAATAAAACTAATTCAGCATAGATGAAAGGTTTTCCTCAAGGCTGTACATATAGAGTTGATGTTAAATTTAAAATAGCGGATTTTTTTATTAAGAATACGTGGTTTATTTTAATAAAAATTCGTATATTTGCTGTAATATCGGAATATATTAACCTCTAATGGTAAAAAGAAAAAAATATACAGTAATTGACCTATTTGCAGGTTGTGGAGGCTTGTCGTTAGGTCTTCATCAAGCAGGTTGGAATGGCTTGTTCGCTATTGAGAAAAATGAATTTGCATTTGCCACTCTAAAAGCAAATTTGATAGATAATAAGAAACACTTTGATTGGCCTAAATGGTTGCCTATGACTCCCCATGATATTAATGAAGTATTGAATAATTATGAGACGGAGTTACGTGCGCTTAGTGGGAAAGTTGATTTAGTAGCAGGAGGCCCCCCTTGCCAAGGATTCTCTATGGCGGGGAAGAGACTTGAGGATGATGTGAGAAATCAGCTTGTGTTCTCGTATATTAAATTTATTGATATAGTTAGGCCGCATGCTATTTTATTTGAGAATGTTAAAGGGTTTACATTTGCATTCGACAAGAATAAAAATGAAAATGCTGAGCCTTATTCTGCTAAGGTTATTCGGCAGTTGCAAGAACTAGGTTATAATGTTAAACCACACATTATTGATTTTTCAAAATATGGAGTACCACAAAGGAGAAATAGATTTATTCTTGTAGGTATTCAAGAAGGATATAGCTCACCGGAAATTTTTGAATCATTACTTGAAACAAATAAATCTTCTTTTCTCCAAGAGAAAGGATTGTCAGAATACACATCTTTAGAGGAAGCTATATCGGACTTATTGCGTTCCAATGGCGAATGTCCTACACCAGATAGAAAAGGATTTATGTCTGGTAAATACGGGAAGGTAGAGTCGAATTATCAGAAACTTATGCGAGGTGATTATGACGAATCACATTCTCTGCCAGATAGTCATAGTTTTGCGAAACATACTCCAGAAAAGAATGCATGTTTCAAACGTTTATTGGAGCATTATCCAGTAAAGGGAAAGCGAATAGATGGTGCTGCAAGGCAAGAATGGAATGTTAAGCAACGAGGTATTACATTATTAGATCCTAAAACTATATCTCCAACAATCACAGGGCATCCTGATGACTATTTGCATTATAGTGAACCACGAATTATGACTGTTCGTGAGTGTGCACGTATACAATCTTTCCCAGATTGGTACGAAATCAAGAAAAAATATACTACAGGTGGAAAAATGCGTAAGGTGGAAGTCCCTCGTTATACACAAATAGGAAACGCTATACCTCCTTTATTTGCGGAGTTAGCTGGGGTTGTCCTTAAACGAATGATTCAGATATGAGCAAATTACACTTTAAAACGAATGTTCAATTAAAGAATATTATTGGTAAAGATCTTATCAATAATGATAATATTGCTATCCTTGAACTTATTAAGAATTCTTTTGATGCAGATGCTAAACGTGTTGATGTTTCTTTTGTTAATCTAAAAGAGAATGATGATGCTAATAATCTATATTATACTGATAAGACATCCCGTATTATCATACGAGATAATGGTGTAGGTATGGATTTTACTGATATTAGTGATAAGTGGTTAAATATTGCATATTCGGAAAAGAAAAATAAGTCACGTCAGTTCAATAGAATGATGGCAGGAGCCAAGGGTGTAGGTCGCTTTTCTTGTGATCGTCTTGGGATGTATCTAAATTTATATGCCAAAAAAAATGACTCAAAGTGTATATTATTATCAATTGATTGGAAGAAATTTGAGATTGATGATGAATCAAAAGAAATTCAATCAATTGATTTGGAATACTCGGAGCTTTCTAATGAGGAACTATTAAAAAAGGGACTTGCTAATTTTGAGCATGGTGTCATATTAGAAATTATAAAGCTTCGAAGTAACTGGGTTTATAACCATGGTAATTATTGGGATACGAATAAATTATTTGAGTTAAGGAAATATCTTGAGAAGCTTATAAATCCTAATCAGGCATTTGAGAAAAATGATTTTGGCATATTTCTTAATGCAAGTGAATTTGAGGCAGAGAATTCAAGCAGACCAGCCAATGAAAAATTTATAGGGAAAATAGAAAACACTATTTTTAAAAAGTTGGATTTTAAGACCACAGCAATTGAATGCGAGATAGTAGATGATGGTAAATGTCTATTAACTACTTTAAGGGACAAGGGAGAAACTATATATTGGATTAAAGAGTGGTTTGATCATTATCCATATATAAAGAATGTAAAAGTTACTCTTTACTATCTAAACCCTTATGCTAAAGCTTTTTTTACAAAGCAAACAGGTGTGCGTCCGGTTCAGTATGGTTCAGTGTTCTTATTTTTAAATGGTTTTAGAATTTCCCCCTATGGAGAAGTCGGTGATGATTGGCTAAAGCTTGAACAAAGAAGAACGCAAGGATACGCACGCTTTATTAGTGCAAGAGATTTAGTTGGACAAATTGAGATATTAGATGAATGTAACGATTTCCAGATAGTATCTAGTCGAGAAGGACTTGTTAAGAATGACAACTATGATCGACTTACTGACAAGAAAGATGGAGTTTTTTATAAAGTTCTAAAACGATTAGAGAGATACGTTGTTGATGGCTTAAATTGGGATAGTATCCCCGAGTCTGAAAAAAGACGCATTGCAGAGATAGAAAAGAAAATCATTGCAGGAGAAGTAAAAGAACAACAATTATTATTCCAAGAAGATCCTAAAACAAAAAGAAGTCGAATTTATGGAAGTATTCATTCAATTATAGGAGCCTCACCTCAAAAAACAATCGAACTATACATTAATGAGCATTTGATTTCAGAGAAGATTGAAGAAGAAAAGTTAATTGCAGAAAAGGAGTTTGCTCAATTGTTAGAGGACTTTAAGGCGAAGAAAATATCAGGTGACCTACTAGCCCAAATCATCAAAAAAAAGGCTGATGAAAGCAAGGAACTCGATAGACAACTTAGAGAATTTTCACGATATTCTGTTAATGATGCCACAACAATGGCGTTAGCAGAATTGCAAGCGTTCAAAAAAACGGTAGAAGAGCAAACCGGAATAATAAGATCGCTTCATAAACAATTGGAAGAATTTCAGCAAACATCGCAAAGGCAGGTGCAAACAATTAAACAGTTAGAAACTGCTAAAAGAGAAGCTGAAAAAAAAATAGAGCAAATTGAAATAGAGAAGAAGATATTAGAAGAAGAGCGAGACTTGACTCAAATTCAAAATAGATATCTAGAGTCAACACGAATGCTTACGAACGAAGATGAAGCGTTAATTCATCTTATAAATGTATATTCCGTAGATATCAAATCTGCGTTTAATAGAATATCAGATATCATATATACTCAAAATGTATCTAGTGAGTTACTAGAAGAAATTGATGTTTTAAAATTATTCTTTGAGAAAATACGGAAGGTCGGTTCTTTGTTATTAAAAGCTGATATAGTGAAATTATCAGAATCTAATATTATAAATATTCCTGAGTATATAAATCAGTATTTAGATACTTGTAAGAATATACATAAAGATATTAAGATCGTTGTACATAATAAGAAAAATGTTCGTTTTGCTAGAGCATGTAGTTTGTTGGATATTTCTTTGATAATCGATAATCTTATTAGTAACTCAAAAAAGGTTAATGCAACGATAATTCAAATTGACATAATAAAAGACTCAGGAAAACTAATAATAGATTTTTCAGACTCAGGAGACGGAGTGCCTCAAACATTGGTCAATAATCCGAATAAAATGTTTGAAGTTGGAGTAACTACAAGATATCTTGGCTCGGGAGTGGGATTAGCCTCAGTAAAAAATATATTAAAAGGTATAAAAGCTAATATATGTTTCTTAGGTAATGGAGTTTATTTAAAGGGTGCAACATTTAGAATAGAATTTGAATAATGAGTATATATTGTCTAATAATTGATGATGATAATAATCAAATTAAATCGTTTGATACAGAGATTAAAAAAGTACTGCGTCGTGAAGGTATAGAGGTTGAACAGATATTTGTTTGGACTAAAGACCCGAAATATATTAATGAGGAAGATGAGACGCTAAATTATGCGCATATTTTATCGGATTGCAAAACAATAATAAAGGATAATCACATTTCAGTTATTGTGTGTGATTATGGTATCGCTACAAAAAAAGATAATTTTACTGGAGTAGATCTTTTAGCAGATTTAGCGGATAGTCATATCGGAATTCACAAGATTTTATATTCTGGTACAATTCATAAGGTACTTAAAGATATCAAAGATAGGAATGATGAACAGATTGTAACACATCTATTAAAATTACAGAAGATAGACGATTTTAATGGAGGTAAAGGATATGCTCCAAAGGTTATTGAACTATTACGTAATCCAGAGGTAAAATTTCAACAGAATATATTACACATATTAAAAAGCAAATATCCCGAACTGACATTTAAATCATGTTATCCAGACTTTGTTGGTAAGAGATTGAAGGATGTTGCGAATGAGATAGAGAAAGATACTCCACGAGGTAGGTCGTTTCAAAAAGCGTTATTAGATCAAGTAATTTCATATTTAATAGAAATAAATGAAGAATAATATTATATGTATTTATCCAGAAGACCCTACTACAGATTTTCTCTTGCCAGTATATGAAAGATTGAGTCGCTTGTCAAACTTTGTTGGGTATCGAAAAAATACTATCTCGCAAGATACTAGAACGCTGATTGTTGATGCATTAAAAAATACAGCTCCATCCTCAATTGTAGTATTTATGGGTCATGGAGCAAGTAATCGATTATATGGTAGTGTAGATATTGATGGCACGAAACAGATTTTATTAGATGATAACGATATAGAACTATTTGATAATTTTAATACTATATGCATATCTTGTAGATCCGCAGAATTCCTCAAGAAATGTCGTGGACCATTTATTGGTTTTGGAGATATTGTCAGCGATTTTTCTGAGGTTTTAGAAACTCGACAATTTGAAGATGCTTATTATTTGTCGTGGGCATCGGAGGCAGATATAGAATTATTCAATAACCTTTTTGTTGAAATACTAATAAAAACAATTGAGTATACTAAATGTTCAGATATTTTATTGACATATAGAATACTACAATTGTATATTAATAAAACTATTTCACATTTGCTAATAGAAAAAAATCATAATAATTATCGACATATTGCAGATATGTTTTATAATTTATTAGAAGATATTGTTTTCAATTATAGATTTTAATTTAATATTTTAGGCAACTTATTGAATGTAAACCACAAAGAACTTAGATAATATAATAATGAATAATATATACGAACTAGCGAAAGAACTCTACGATTTAGTAGAAAAGTCAAGAAATGGAATCTATGTTGATGATTTGATGATTGAGTGCATTATGCAAAAAATCAAAGATGGACATGATAGAAGTATTGATAGTGATGCACTATTAGATGATATCCAAAAGCATCGTCGTAAATCATTATATGCAGATGCAATTAGAGAAATTAAAAAGTATTGCAAACAAGCAATTGAGGACAATAAAGAAGTTCGAGACAAGATTGCAGAGCTAAAATTATAGGGGAGGCAAAAATATGACAAAAAGAAATACGATAAAAGTTTTTGAAGGATTTGCTGGTTATGGAGGAGCCTCTTTTGGTCTCAAAAGACTAAAAGAGAGTATGCCTAATATTGATTATAAAATAGTGGGTTATTCTGAGTTTGATAAGTTTGCGTCCAGTTTATTTGATGCAAATATTAAAGATAAAAGTGGTAAGTGTATAAAAAATTGGGGAGATATAACTAAAATTGATCCTGATAAACTTCCGGATTTTGATTTGTTTACTGGTGGATTCCCTTGTCAACCATTTTCCTCTGCAGGAATGCAACTAGGAATAGATGATCCTTATGGACGTGGTGCGATGTTAGGACATATTATCCGCATATGTAGAGTCAAAAAGCCAAAATATATTTTGCTTGAAAATGTAAAAGGATTTGGCCATGGAAAGTTTCAACATATTCATGATCAACTAGTAAAGGACTTAAGAGAAATGGGTTATGGTGAAAATCCTTTAGCAAAAGCAGTGTTGAATTCAAAAGATTACGGAATACCTCAAAATAGAGAAAGACTATGGATGTTTGCTCAACTAGGTGGACTTCCAGATAACTTTACCATGATTCCTGATAAGGTGGAAACATCACTTCGATTAGGTGATTTTCTAGATTATGAACCAGATAGAAGTTTGTATCTTTCAGAAGAACAAATCGCTCATCTAAAAGTGAAGCACAATATTGATTCGTTTGTTGTAGATACTCCGTTATGTTTTGATGTCTACAATAAAAAGATAAAACGTGATGGATATAGTATAACGATTACACAACCAGAACATAATAGTTTGCGCGTTATTGAAGTCCCAAAATCAGAAGGAAAAGAAATTGTCCGCAAAATGTCTGTACATGAACAATTTCGTTTAATGGGTTTTCGTATATCGAGAGATCTAAGCGAATGCGAAATGAATTTTAATGGACAATCTTATTCACAACTCTCAAAACGTGCAGGTAATGGTTGGGACGTTAATTTAGTAGGAATATTATTAACTCATATATTTAAACAATTATGAAATTAGATTTAGGTTCTTTTGCTTTTGGCTCTAGTATAGTGACAGGTGGAAATACACCATCTTGGGGAACTTCACTTGGTCAACAGAAACCTGATTTAAAACTTACATATCCAGGTTATGATAATGTGATTATAGGTATGTTATATAAATCAATTCCAGTGAATAAGGTTTACATTCCTTTAGGTAAAGGTGGGCATATTTGTAATTCATTAGAGGATGATGGAATACAACTTGCAGCACTCTTTGATAAAGTTTATATAAATGAGGTACGTGTAAATGCTTCTTTTATTATGCTTATATATCAAGAGAGTTCAGATAGTTGGAATGGAAGAAGAACACTAAAATATAATCCAAAAATTGAATATAGAAGAACAGAAAATGATATTGTTTATAATTCAGATTTTGTCTTGGCAGTTCATGAAGCTCTTCAGTTAGAAAGTGAAGCTTGTTGGGTTGTGAGTGATTTGTATATAGTAGATCAAGATGAATTGCATTTAATAGCAGGGATTGTAAATCCAAAGCATGCTGAAATATATACAGATGCAGATTCTAGAAAAGTTGCTTTTATAGAAGCAATAAATACAACCTATGAAAATAATTCTCATTTGAAGAAATATTTGTCTGGTGATTTACAAACAATAGATGAAAACAAAAGTTATAATATTACCCTTCAAAAAATCTACTATGGTTGTCCTGGAACAGGTAAATCTTTTAATATTAATAAAGAGCTAGAAAATATTTACCCAAATGAAGGTGAAAGAAAAGAATATGTTTATCGTACTACTTTTCATCCAGATACGGATTATGCTTCTTTTGTAGGCTGTTATAAACCATGTACTAAAGAAAAAAGTTTATTGTCAGAAAAAGGGTTGAATGAAGATCAATTACTAGCGAAGTTTTTTGATAGCAAAGATGAAACTAAATATAAAGGACAAATTAAAGCTCGTTATTTATATGAGTCATTAATTAATTATCCAGATATAAAGAAGCTAGGATTAGATTTCAGTACAATAGCGGACAAGTTAATTGCACAAAAATTTGACAAAACAGCATACACAGGTGAAGCTAACCATATGCAAAAAATTTATGAATGGTTAAAATCAGATGGATATCTTACTGAATCACAGATTTCTTATCAATTCATCCCTCAGGTATTTGCAAATGCATATGTAAAAGCTTGGGAAGATACAAGTAAACCAGTATATCTTATTATAGAAGAGATAAACAGAGGTAATTGTGCCCAAATATTTGGAGATTTATTCCAGTTGCTGGATAGAGATAAGGCAACTGGTAAATCGGAGTTTCCAATAAAGGCTGATAGAGATTTGGTGGCACATATTGAGAGTGTATTAGGAGTAAATCACGAGGGAATTAAGAATGGAGAGTTGTGTTTGCCACCTAATCTCATCATCTATGCTACGATGAATACTTCTGATCAATCATTGTTCCCAATGGATAGTGCATTTAAGCGTCGTTGGGATTGGGAGTATGTACCAATTGATTATAGTAAAGATATTGATTCTTGTAAGTTTACTATTAAGTTGGATGATGGAACAGAGTATCTATGGGTTGAATTTTTAGAAAAGGTTAATGATAAGATATATGATACAACAAACTCTGAAGATAAGCAGATGGGTAATTTCTTTATTAAGAAGAGCATCAACACTAAAGAGTTTGTAAATAAGGTGATGTTTTACCTATGGAATGAGGTCTGCAAAGAAGAATATGGAACTCAGCGCAACTTCTTCCGCAAAGGCAAAGAGGGAATGATTGAGTTTAAGTTTATAGAGCTATTTGGTAAGGATCAAATGTTAATCATAAAAGAGTTTATGGCAAGTTTGGAGGTTGAGCCTATAGGGAAGAAACAAGAAGAATCTGCAGCTGAATAATGATACTTTTATTCGAAGAATACCACTATCCCAAACAACTCCTAAAAGATGTGTTAGGCAGTTATAACTACATGGCTACTGAACTTAAAAAAGATAAAGCAAAAGTTCAGTATGTGGGATACTTTTTCTCTAAAGAACAAGATGATTCGGTATTTATTCTTCCAAAAGTATTTATAAAAGAGGAGGGTTCTTCTAATAAGGCATTTGGTAGATATCAGCCAGAGGATATCATTTATGTAGATAATCTAAAGAAGGTAGATTCTAAGGATAAGATAGAAAGTGGTACTATTTCGCAGTCTGATTATTCTCTTATTTACGAACATTCTGTATGGATTTATCGTGCAATTTCGCAGTTCGTGAAAAGAAATTCCGGTACGGGTATAGTAGATGATATGCTTGTGCAAAATCCAGTTGATGCCAATGGTGAGAGGTCACAAACTTTTATTGACATTATTCTGCAATTGATAGATTTTCATAAGAATCATCACCACTTGTTCACTTATATTGCCATAATAAACTCTAGTGGTAATAATAAAATTCATTGGCCTAAAACTATAAGTAAAACACAACCTATAGTTAAGGATAATACCCCTTACTATATAGACTTTAAAAATAAAAACAAGGTTTTAAACTTTGATGAAGAACTAATAGTTTTATTTTATTCTGCTCTTAAATATATTTCGGTTAAGTATAATTTTAAAATAAAGAGTGATGTACAATACAATTTATTGAACACTCGGAAAATAGAAGACTTAATTGAAACAAAACGTGGTACTCGCTTACTTAAGAAAATACGTAGAAAGTATTATTCTGATGAACTAGTAAAACTATGGAAACTGCTATATATATTCTTCGATATGGCGGAGAATATTAAGAGCCATAAATATCACGAAGATAAATTACTCGTAAGAGAATTTAATAGAGTGTTTGAGGATATGGTGGATTTCCTTATTAGTGATGATAGGAAAAATCTTCCTTCAGAACTTTATAATCAGCAAGATGGTAAATTGGTAGATCATATCTATAAAGGAACTTCACTACTAGATGACAATAATGATATTTATTACATAGGAGATAGTAAGTATTATAAGGACACTACAAATTATAGCAAAAATTCTATTTATAAGCAGTTTACTTACGCAAAAAATGTTATTCAATACAATATAAATGTATTTAATAATAAAGAAAATGTTGGAAAAATTCGTTATAGAGATCCTTTGACGGAAGGTTATGATATAACACCAAACTTTTTTATCAGGGGGGAAGTGGATTTTGAGAAACTTAATAATAAGGATAGTAATATAGAGAAAGTAACATTAGAATTTACTAATAAGCATTTTCTAAATAGACTCTTTGATAGAGATACGTTGTTTATACAATCTTATAGTATCAATTTTTTATACTTGTTGAATATTTACTCTACAAATGTAGAGAGTTCCGTTAGAACTTCTTTAAGGAATAGAATAAGAGAGGATTTTATTTCTTTTTTAGAAAGTAAATTTGATTTCTATTTGTTAGAACCATTATATGATATACATGATGCTATAGAGAAGAATTTTAGGAGATTGAATGGTAAAATGTATAAACCTTCCAGTAGTGGAAATCTGTTGGTTATGGCTCTTGAAAAGAAATATGTATTAGATAATCTTATTCTATTATCAGAAATTGAGTCTGATTTTAAAGTGCATGAATACCATTTAGATGAACAAGAATATAAAACAATCAATAGTTTTTCTTATTGGAGTCCAACTTTTAATTCTGTAGCGGAAGAAGAAGTGCCGTATGGGAATAATAAAAGTTCTAGCGCAAAATATGAGATTATAGATTCTAATTCAGTCTTATTGGGTGTTTATAAAAATGAAGACCATAAAAATTGGATATTAGAAAAGAAAAAGTATAATGTTCGTTTGGGCAATCGGGTAGGTGCAGTAAAGCAAAATCGTCAAGTTCTTTTTGCCAAGTACTTAGTCTTGTATAATATTAATGATGAAACTGAATTTGAGATTTATGAATTGGGTGACAATCATAATATTATGACAGGTGAGCAAATGAATTCAGAAGGATACCCTTTTGAAGAAGATTTTAAGGATAAAGAGTATTATGTTTATACTTTATTAGAAAAAACTACTGACATAGAAATAAAAGATTTACCAGAGTTCTTAAAGAAAAAACGTCAGGAATTTTATTGTTCTACAAGCGAGAATCTAGCTCTTGGAGCGCCTATTTATGTATATAAAACTGAGTTGTTGGCTTAGTTATGCCACAATACTTAAAAGTTTATGGAACATAAATCTGCCCGTTGACTTACTAAAGACACACTAAACGACGTTGATTGGTTACCTGCGGATTTGGAGGTGATTGAGAAAATTAAAAACAATTTATAACGTAAACTTCTATGGAAACCCAGTTACTTCAAAATTACATATACTTGTTTCAGAACCTTCATGTCAATAAACAGAAGGGGAAGTGTGCGCGGCATAAGGCGGTGATGCTGATAAGTGTAATTGAGTTGATTGGCGAGGGAAGTTTTAAGTCTAATCAGATTGAGTTTTCGGAGGAGTTGGAAGGTAGATTTAAGAGAAATTGGCAAAGGTATGTAGGTGAATCTGATGTGTTTAAACCAAATGCGGGAACGCCATTTTGGCACTTGAGGTCTGAACCGTTTGGGACATTGATTCCTTTTATTGGTGGTGAGGATACTTTGGAGTCGCTAAAACGTACAAATCCGTATTCCCCTGGCACAATTAGACAGCACATAAAATTTGCTGTTATCGATAAGCAGTTGTTTGAGCTGATGTAGTATGTTGAAACGCGGGTATTGCTCATAAATACATTGGTTGAAACGTTGAAATAAGTCTTTCACCCCATTTGTCCGAATGACTCCAAATTTTTCGGATAGCATTGGACAAATGGATTTCTCCACTGGCTTCAATTTGTTGTAGAGTGTTATAATTTTGTTTAACAGAAAATAAATTTACCATGGAAATCATAAACCTACTACACTATAGTACTCGCGCAGAACTTAGGCGATGGCTTGAAGAAAACCACAACAAAGAGAAATGTTGTTGGGTGGTGATGTATCGCAGTAAGATGCCTGAGTGGCCGGCTATTGCGTACATTGATGTGGTGGAGGAGGCGCTTTGCTTTGGGTGGATTGACAGCACGCTAAAGCGTTTGCCCGATGGGCGACTTGCGCAGCGTTTGTCGCCTCGCAGAAAGAAAAGCCATTGGACGCAACTGAATATTGAGCGTTGCAAAGATTTGGAATCAAGAGGTCTCATGACCGATGCGGGTAGGAGAACTCTGCCAAATATTAATTCTATTTATAACTAAAAATACTTTATGCTAAAATCTTTGCTGATTGTGGGTGCGGGAAGTTTCGTTGGGGGTGCCTTGCGATACTTGATTTCTACGTATATGAAGAATATTTGCGGTCAAGGTTTTCCGTGGGGGACTTTGGCGGTTAATCTGTTGGGTTGCTTCATTATTGGCATTTTGTTTGCGGCGTTCAGCAAGCATAGTGCTACGGATAACGCATGGTATTTATTGCTCACTACTGGTGTTTGTGGTGGGTTTACTACTTTTTCTACGTTTGCCAACGAGAGTGTACAGATGCTTCAGCAAGGCAATACCTTTGGATTTCTCGGCTATGTTGCCGCAAGTATTATACTCGGATTTCTATTAATTGCCTTGGGATATTGGCTTGTTTCTAAATTCTAGTTTTGTATTACTTCCTTTAGTCTTCCAAATTTCAAAAACAAGTCAACAGGTTTTTGTTTCTAAATACAACCTAAAAGTTGTAAAGTAAAAATAATGTATTATCTTTGCAAAGTTGAGGAGAGGTAATAATACAACTTCTTGGTTGCGAATATATGCTATTAAATTGATAAGTGGTGTGTATATAATAACAGGTGGAACTATAAAGCTAACATTGAGGATGGACGAGAGAAAACATACCAGAGAAGAACTAAAGAAACTAGAAATGGTACGTACATTTCTTCTTAGTGAAAATATTATTGATGATGATAGTTTTATCGAATATATGAATGTAAAATAGAAGAAAGGAGTATTTATGAATTCTACTATTGAAA
>JAEIGA010008747.1_pt1 | contig 15321 bp, 16 predicted proteins | sample 9270691 | NCBI WGS metagenome assembly JAEIGA01 (sample SAMN17057246, study PRJNA624740) | gut metagenome | biome: biome; isolation source: fecal sample | host: Bos grunniens | place: China: Xizang | collected 2019
CCAATGTACCAAGGATAAGTGTTCTAGGTAGTACACAAAGTGGTAAGACATACGATATTTGTGCTGCGTTAATAGAATACGCATATAGACTTAGTGAGTATGAAGAAGAACAAAGAAAGAACCCAGAATATGTTAGAAGAGAGTATTATGGTGCGATAGTAGGTTGGGATACTAGCACTATTAAGGGAAACATAGTAGATAACTTAGTAAGCATATTAAAAGAGGGTAATTTCAAAAGTGGTCGAGATTATATCCTTAAGTACGGACAAAGTGAAAAGTACTTCGAGATAAAAGGAATTAGATTTTACTTCTTTGGTTTTAATACATATCTATCATTCAATAAGATACTAGGTAAGCCGTTGATATTCTTATGGATAGATGAGGCAGCGAGAATATACTCAAGCGACAACCTAAGAGCTAGTTTTGATGAGTTCCCAGGTAGACAAATGTCTTTCGTAGGACACCCATACTATAAAAGGATAGATAGTTTTAACGTAGAGGGAAACGAAAACCACCCTTACAAGCTAAAATATATAGATAATTGGGAATGCGTTAAATATACATTCTTTCCTTATGATAACCCAGTATTAGATAGTTGGGAGAAAGTAAAACTAGCAAGTAATTCGTTTACTGGCACATTAAGAGAGCAAAAGGTATTTAACAAATGGGTAGTAGCTGAGGGTAGAGTGTTCGATAAGGTAAATAAAATAGATAGCTTAGATGGTTTAATAATACGAGAAATAGGAATAGGTATAGACTATGGCTCTGTAAACCCTACTACATTCGTACCAATAGGACTAGCATTACACCAACCAACGAACAAGTGGGTGTTAGTTAGATTAGAATGTTATTATCATGATAGTAAGAAAGAAAACGATAACCCTACAACCGAGTATTACTCATTACAATTAAGAATGTTTTTAATGTACTTAAAAGATAAATACCCAAATGTACCTATAACGGAAATAGTTATAGATAGTGAGGCCTCACACTTTGACAATAGGTTAATAGTAGATGGTATAGATCATAGGATAAGTAAAAAAGGTGCTGGTAGTGTAGATAGTGGTGTCCAATACTTACAAAGTTTATTGTACAAAGATTATCTATTCATATATAACAAACCAAGTATAAGATACTTCTTACCAGATGGGCATTATGAAGAGGATACGATAGATAGAAGTACGATGGAATTAGAAAGTTATCAATATGACAAAAACAAAAGTGAGACAACAGGGTTAAATTGTTATAAAAAAGAATTAGACCATAGCATAGACGCTATGAGATATATAATAGAAGAATTTAAAGAAACTGGACGTGCTCCAGTAGTGTAGGTGGTACTAATGAATAAAGATGAAAAAAAGCTTAATGAGATAGTTAGAATGGTATTAAAAGATATATACCCAAAACTATTAGATTTAATGTTCCATTATATAGAGGTTTAAAATGATATGGAATTAGTTTATAAATATTATTTTTTAAAGTGGTTGTTAGAAAACACCAAAGATGAAGAACTTAAAGAACTAATAAAAAAATGTATTGATGAAATAGAACAAGGTGTTTCTAGGGCGTACGAGAGGTTATATGATAATAAGATGTAAGAAAACAAAAAGGTTCTTATGTGAACTAAACATAGAAGATTATTTATTCAACCTAGAACAACTAGTTGTTAGTCAAGAAATACCATTAAAGTTAGTAGTACCATGTAGACTTTGTAAACAAGTAGAAGAATACTATATTTACAAGGATCATTACACGTTTATACAAAATGTAGATAGAACAAATGTATTGACAAAATAGTGAATGTGTAGTATAATACGCATATACTGAAGTGCAAGAGTTGGAAAGCAAATAAGAAGCACATATCCAAGAAGGGTGTGTGCTTTTTATGTTGGATAAACTAAAGGACAAATGGTTGCACAAAAAATGGAAACTTTATTTATTTTACGATGGTGTATTAATCAAGAGAATTAAGGTTGACGAAAACACGATCATTAATGAACAAGTCTTAAACATAAAAGTACATGGACACAAAAACCTTTTTGGGAAAAACAATATAACTTTAATGGTTAGACCACTAAAACTATTAAGAACAGATGTAGATACAAAATGCACCTATTGGGGTGTAGGTTTTGAAAAGGGAGTTGATGTTTAATGAATGGCAAAATAAGACAAAGTAGTATATTACAAGCCCCTTTTATTAAGGTTAAAGTTAAAGTAAGTATGCCAGGTTATACAAACGGAATACCTAACATAAAAGAAGAGGATAAATATGTTCTAGCACCCTCTGCTAAAAAGATAGGTACTTATATAAGAAACCAACTTTTTGGTAGTGATTTACTAACACAAACCGAGGGGTTAGACATTAATTGGTTAATGCCAACTTTAGGACAAGCACTAGAAGAGAGCGTATATTCTAAAGAGGCGTTTATATATATACATAAGTTTGATAACAAAGTGTATCTAGAATGTTTAAGAAAGTGCGATATACATAACTTAGTACAAAGATATGACAAAATATACGAGGCCGAGATCATAACTGATTTTGAAAGCGAGGATAATGTATATTCTTTAAATAGACATATTAAGCAAAATGATGATGGTACGGCAGTTATCACTTATAAAGCTTTTGAAAAAATAAAAAATAGAAACGAATGGGTAAAGATAGACTTAAGTAGATTTAATTCTATTACAGGTAGTGATTATAAAGAAATATATAATCTACCATACCACCCATTAATAAATATAGATATTGGACAAGAGTTCTTTAAGGATAGTGAAAAGTTCTTAAATGAAGAAATGAAGATATTTAATGTTTTTGCTGAAGAAATAGATAAGACAAAAACAAGGATCGTGACGACACAACATTATCAAACAGGTGATATTGCTAGTGGTTGGAAACCACGTTCCAATATATATGAAGTAGAAACATTAAGTGTTAATAATATAGCCGATTATTTCACGTTATTACCTGGAGACAGGGAACACCAAATGTTCGAGTTCTTACAAGGTGATATTAGAGTTCAGTCTTACATAGATAGTTTTAAATTTTGTGATTACCAAGTAATTCAAATGGCGAACTTATCACCAGCTACTTTTGGTTATGAGAAAGACACTTACCAAAATGTAGCTAGTATTGACTTAAACGCTAACTTAACGGAAATGACTATTGAGGCAATAAAGAAACAAATAGAGCCACAAGTAAACAATTTAATATTAAATATAGTTAAGTTGCAAATGGCATTAGGAATTGAAGAAAATAGGATACCAGAAAATTTAGTATGGGACTATGGAGATAACGAGCGTTTAGATGATATGAAAAAGCTTGAAGTACTACAAAAGATACAACGTACTACTGGCATTCCTTATTCTATTAGAGCTAAGATTATCACACCAATGCTAAATAAATTGATAGACGAAAAAGTAGAAAGTGATGCACTTTTTGAAGAATACCAAAAAGAGCGAGAAGATATCAAATTAGAATATGAAGAAATCTAGTGAGGAAATAGCTGAAGATGTTTACTTAACAAATGTCAAATACTCTAATAAGCAAAATAAAACAAAGATATTATTCTTTAGATGTTTAGAAGAGGGGCGTAGTTATGAATACTTTGAAGAAGAGTTAAGTAAGATATGGGATAACGTAGACCATAGGTTTATGAATAAACAAATTAACAAACTTCAAAGGATAGTAAACAAAGAAAACATATTAGAAGCTATCAATTTAGGTAGACTAGAAGAAAAGTATAAAGAAACCGACTATTGGGTAATAGATGACGAGTTCTTTAAATTAACGCCAGAGAGTGATTTTAAAGAGTTTGAGCAAAGGTTTAAACGAAATGTATTAATGAATTACAAAAACGCCCAGGTAAGCTTAAAACACGCTGATAAAGATGTGTATTTAGATAAGAAGATAGATACATATAACAAGAACGTAAATCAAGTAGTATCTTACTTCAATAAAAAGGGTGCGATAGTTAGAAAAGTACAATTAAGTACTTATCTATCAATGATACACAACGTAAACCTAACTAGAAGTGGTTGGAACCAAACTATGTCGGATAGCGAAAAGCTAGGACAAGATATGTTTATAATTCCTTACCACCCATTTAGTTGTCCATATTGCCAGTTATACCAAAATAGACCACTAAACAAGGTTGAGGTAGAAACAATTATAGGAGTAGAGGCAATAGAACAAGAGGGAGATATCCTACACCCTAATTGCAAATGTACTTTATCGATATATTGGAGTTCAATGCAATTAGATCGTGAGAGATACACACCTTTTGAAAAAGACAACTTCTATAATATAAGGCAAAAAGTAAATAGCTTAACATTAGAGAAATCTAATTTAAGAACTGATATGAAGATAGCTAACTCTTTAGGTAATGAGGGTAAGGTTGATTTACTTAAATCTAAAATATCAGTTATAAATCGCAACATAAGAGAATTAAAAAAGCAACTTCCAGAAGAGTTGCAAAAACAAGTAGTAGCGATAAAACGCTAGTCCTGGTGATGACTTGAAACCCACTTGGTACCAAATGCACTCCAGTCTAGAATGGAGATGAAAGTATGGATATTTCAAAATATCTAACAAACAAGGATATCCAACTATCCAATGATGATATAAACATCGAAAAGTTGGAAAAAGACATTAGAAAAGGTTATGTATTAGAAAGCGAACAAGAAAGTGCTATTAAAAACGCTCTAGAAAATTCCAACAAAGAAAGCACTTCTAAATATGCAGAACTTGAAACAAAATATAATGAAATAGAGAAAAGTTATAATGCACTAGAAGAACGCAATTCTAATTTAACTACTTCTAATGATGACTTACGTTTACAAGTTGAAATGGTAAGTCAAGGGTTCGACAAAGATAAGTTTGGAGAAATAGCACAATTAAGAAAGACGCTTTACGCTGAAGAAAAAGATAACGCTAAGGCAATTTCTATGATTAAAGAAAAGTTTGGTGCTACCTATTTCCCACAAACGAAACAAGTTGAAGTCCCAAACGAGGGTTCTTTTGGTAATACTAGTACCGAGAACCACGAGATAAATATAACAAGAAAAACTAGTGTTAAAGAATTAATGAAATAAGAAAGAGGGAATAAAAATGAACGCTGAATTAAATATTGATTTACAAGCTTTCGTAAAAAGAACATATTTTGCACTATTATACAATAGTACATTCTATAATTTCTTAAATGAAAACTATATTGGTGCTTTAAGACAAACAGGAGCTCCAATTATAGAAGTAATTAAGAGCAACAATGTTTCTGTTAATGTACGTTCTACTGCTGAAATTGCAAACGCATTAACACCAGCATTAACAACTTATGGATCAGTTAAAGTTGATTTAACTGATTTACCAATGGACTACTCATTAAGAGTACCAGTTGCAGTAGTTGGTAGTGATATTACTAACGCACTACAAGATGCTATCGACCAAAAAGATAGTGCTATTGCAAAACAAATTGATACTTATGGATACGCTTTACTAAAAGGTGGTGTATCTACTGCTAAACAATGGAACCCATCTAACGCAGGAGACACAATTAAATTATTAAATGAATGTAGAGCTACATTATTCAATAATGATGTTTATGGAGAATATAGATTAGGTTTAGGTGCTACTCAATACGCAGGTTATGTAACTGATTTAACATCAGTTCTAAAATATGAAACACTAGCAGGTGTTGAGGGTGTAGATAGAGGTATTATCGCTAGAGCTTATGGCGTAGATGCTTTCGAAATCAACGATAACTATATCGATCCATCAGTAGACGGACATAGCGAAACAGTTGTAGGATATTTCTTCAACCCAGTAGCAGTTGTTGGTGATACATTCTTCGATAGTTTCGTACAATACAATGGCAACTATCCTGGTTTCCCTGGATACTATGTAATTGAGGGAAATATGATGTTTGGTGCTAAAGTTGTTAGAGGCGAAGCTATCATCAAATTACAATCTGGAGCAGTTTCAAGCTAATTAGAGAGGAGGTCAGTGTATGACTTTCTTTACACAAGCAGAATTTAACACCAAATATGGTGCTAATAGTTTACCAAATAATAAAACGTGGTTAATAGAGGTCGCTAGTGAAATGATATATTCCCAAGTAGGTACTCGATATAGAGGTGCATGGGATAGCACTAACGTGCCTCTGGCCATTAAAAATGCTAGTATGGAACAATGCCGTTTTCTATTAGAATACGATATACCTTTTCTTGATAATAGAGGCGAAATAAAAGCAGGTTCTATGACTAGTGATTTAAAAACCGATTATTCTACACTTGCATTAAGAATACTTGCAAATGCTGGTTATATGTATAGAGGAAACCCAATAAACTACAATATGGGAATGGAGATACCATTCTAATGTTTAATGTTAATGGTATGGACGCTATTCTAGTTCAACGTAATAGGGAAACTTATTCCGACTATGACGATGAATACGAATGCGAAATAGATATCAAAGTATGCCCTTATAATGTAGACCAAGCTATCCAGTTTGGGATATATACGATACCAGAGGCAACAGGATATTTCATCATTAAACCAGATGTTGATGTAAGAGAGGGAGACCAACTATACTTTAACGAGCATTTATATACAATACTAAAAGTTCAAGATAATTGGTTGTGGAATAAAAAGGCCAATATAGGAATAGCCGTTAAATGAGTAATGACACTTTTCATATATCTTTTAAAGTTATTAAACCTTTACCCGTTAAAGAAATAAGTAATTGGGAAGATAAAGTAGTGCAAGGCATTGCTAGAGCCACTTTAGACTTTACCAATACAAGAAAGCATTTCCCATACTTAAGTGGTGAACTTAATAGAGCGTCAATGAGTGAGGGTGTTGTTAGAGATGGACAAGGCACTTACCATTTAGGAGCTAGAGGTGTCGAATACGCACCAAAGGTTTGGAACTATGGTAGAGGTACTAACTGGACTAATAAAAACACCATACCTCAATGGTATAAAGGGGTTTACCAAAAGTATAGAAATGAAATTAACGAACTAGCTTTAAAAGGTGCTGAGGGTGAGTTGAAATGACGGAAGAAGATAGAAGATTAAAGAACCATATTTTAATATTGTTCTTAAAAGATTTATTTAGTTATTATAGCTATAAAATAAAAGCCGAATATTCTACGGACGATAAAGATATGAACGTAATAGTAGTGCAAGAAGCAAGTGGCCAAAAGGAAGTATTTTTTGGTACGGATAACCCATTATATAACTATTTCAATATAGAGATATATGGAGATGGTATCAAAACAAATTATGAAATGGCAAATAAGATAAACGATTTAATCGGTAAAACGGAATATATAGAATATAAAAACTATATAACTGATAAACAATATGAAACACAAAAATGGCAAATTATATTTAAACAATACACTAACCCTAGAGCCATTGAGTATATGGATATTAGAAGAGTTGCATACTCTTCTACATATCAATTAGTAATAAATAGAGTTAGTTAGAGGAGGAATTATATGGAATGGTTTATTAATAACCGAGACTTAATAAAAGGTCTAGCATTTAATACTGGTACAACTTCAAACCCAACATTTACACCAGCGTGTACTAGTACTGAAATTTCATTAGACACCGAGTTCGTTGAACAAACATTCTATGTTTTCTGCGATGCAATTCAAAGAAAATTATTGACTGGTGGATCATTAACACTAAATGGAACACTTAAGCTAGATGTAAATAATGATGCAGATATAGCGTTATTAAGTAAAATACATACTTTTATTACAAGTGGAACAATTAGTCAATTTAATGATAAAATTCAATTCCAATTATTAAGTGGTGTATCAACAAATACATTAACTTATACAAAATATCAAGCCGATGCCACTATTAAATTAAGTGGTTTAGGTGGTGCTGCCGAGGAAGTTAGTGAGTTCGCATACGAAATCACAATTAACGGAACTGCCTCAGTAGTCGCAAGTGCTTAATAACCTTTTGAGGTAGGGGTGGTGGAAACCTCTACCTTTTTTTAATAGAAAGGAGAGAAAAAATGACAGGAGCTGAAATACTAACTAAGTTTACTGCCGATACTTCTCAAGTAGACAAAGCTACTAAGAACTTTAGCAATTCGGTATCAAGTTTAACTAAGGCGTTTACACTAGGTAATTTAGCTGCCAAAGGAATATCAAAGGCAATTAGTGTGTTTAACTCTAGTTTAGATAGTGCTATTAAACGTACCGATACACTAAACAATTTCCCAAAAGTAATGTCTAACCTTGGTATAGGTGCCGATGATGCAGAAGATGCTATTAAGACTTTGAGTGATAAACTAAGTGGTTTACCTACTACTTTAGATAGTGCAGCCAGTGCCGTTCAAAGGTTTACTAGTGGTAATGGTGATGTTAAGAAATCAACTAAATATTTCTTAGCCGTTAATAATGCTATTTTGGCAGGTGGTGCAAGTGCCGATATACAAGCTAGTGCGTTAGAACAATTATCACAAGCTTACTCTAAAGGTAAACCAGATATGATGGAATGGCGAACTTTAATGATGGCAATGCCTGCTCAATTAAAACAAGTAGCTACGGCCATGGGGTATGTAGATGCTACGGCATTAGGTGAGGCGTTAAGAAAAGGCGATGTCTCTATGGACAAATTCATGCAAACCATAGAGAAAATGAATACCCAAGGTGTAAACGGCTTTAAGAGTTTTGAGGAACAAGCTCGAAATTCTACAGGTGGTATCCAAACATCTATCCAAAATATGAAAACGGCCTTTGCTCGTGGTGTAGCTAGTGTAATAAGTTCTACCGATGAGGCTTTAAAAGATTTCGGTGGAATAAGTGGCGTATTAAATAAAATAGGTAAAGTTGGTGAAAAAGTATTCAAGGCATTAGGTAAAGGAATACAAAAAGTAATACCAATTATAGCAAAAATAGTTAATTGGATAAAAGAACATCATAAAGTATTAACTGCCATATTAGTACCTTTAGGAGTATTTATAGCTACATTTAAAACTATAAAAGTAATAATCGGAATAATAGCAAGTGTTAAAGCTGGTATGGTTGCATTGTTTACCATAATAAAAGCGAACCCAATAGGACTTTTGATTTCTGCTATCGCTGCCTTAGTAGGTGCATTTACTTACTTGTGGAACCATTGCGAGGCATTTAGAGATTTCTTTATAGGAATGTGGGAAACAATAAAGCTTAAGTTTAAACTTACTCTAGAGGCATTAAAACTAGCTATTAAAGGTTTTGTCGAGGGTGCTAAAGTAATATGGCAGGGTATGGAGAAATTAATCATTGAACCAATTAAAACTGCCGTAGAAAAAGTTAAGAAAGTATTAGGAACTATTGTAGATTTCTTTGGAAATATATGGAAAAAGATTAAAGAGAAATTTACCGATATAGGTACAAAGATAGGTGAGAGTGTAAGTGAGGCATTTAAAAATGTTATCAATGCGTGTCTAGCAGCCGTAGAAAAAGTAGTTAATTTTCCTATTAATGCGATTAATAAATTAGTAAATGGTATTAATGATTTACTAGGTACTAATATTAAGCCATTAAATACTATTGATTTCCCTAGACTAGCAACAGGAACAAACTATGTACCAGAAGATATGTTAGCTATGATCCATAAAGGTGAGGCAGTAGTACCTAAGAAATTTAACCCTTATGCTAATGGCGTAAATACAAACACAATAAATAATATGAATGTACCAACACCAGAGATAACAATTAATATAACAAACGATATGAAGTTTGATGCACTAGGCCAAATGGTAAATAAAATAAAAACATTTAGTGGTGGTGCTAAAAACGATTTCAATTATGGAATGGGGAGATAATATATGTTAAAAATGACAATAGATAATGAAGAGGTATTAAGTAATAATAACTTTTCAATAAATGAAGAGATATTATCTCCATCTTCTACTATATTAAATAATGTCTATCCTAAAAGTTGGGAATTAGATAAAGACTATACATCAAGGTTTTATTACCCAAAAGATTATAGTAAATTCGAATTAACGAATATAACCCATATAGCACCTATCGAGGGACAAACTACCACGATAGATGGAAATGGAACAATAGAAAACGTAGATAAATCTAAAGAAAATCATTTTATTAAATTAGATGGTAATATAATACAAGACGGAACACCAAGTCCAGACTATCCACAACCAATAAACATAACTACTGGATTACAAGAAGTAAATGTAGTAGGTTCTAACCTAATTGGGAATGATACGAGACAATACCCAGTAAACTTACACGCGGGGGACAAAATTACATTTAAAAATAGTGGTACTTCAAATTGTAATTTAAACTTATATACTAATTTAGGTGATAGTACAAGAAATGATTATTGGAGTGCAAATGTAGGAACTGAAAGAACAATAACGGTAGCAAGAGATAGTAAAGCAATAGCATGGAGCACTTCACCTAATGGAAACGCACAAGTAAACTATGGTACTACTTTATTAACTTACGAACCATATAAAGGAAATACATACGAGGTTAATTTAGGGAAGAATTTAATAGAACCTATTTTTGATGAAATAATAAGTGCTTATGGTGTAACATATACTTTTGAAAATGATGGTTTAATTGTTAATGGTACACCCACTTCAAATACAAGTGTTATTATAATGAATAACAAAAAATTAGGAGCAGGTACTTATTCAATAAATGGTATAAGTGGTGCTGGTAATAATCAATATCAATTAGTAATATATAAAAATAATACTATTATAAGATACCAAACTACATCTGATTATACATTTACATTAGAAGAAGATGATTTACTTACTTTAAGATTTTATGTATATACTAATCACGGAGCATTTAATAATTTTAAAGTTCAATACCAATTAGAAAGAAATGGAAAATGTACTCCATATAGTCCATATTTCACACCAATAGAACTAGGTAAAATAGGAAACTACCAAGATAAGATATTTAGAAATACAAACCTATTTAATTTTAGACAAACACCTACAATGCAATTAGGAGATGTCAAATTAAAAGATAACGGCGTGTATATAGATTTTCAAGGTGAAGAAGAGGGCGTAGGAATACAATACACACTTAATTTAACACCAAATAAACCTTACCGATTAATATGTGATTTAGTAAAAGAAGATGTATCAGCACCTTATTTATTCTTGTCTAGGACAGGACATAATTATTATATAAACGATTATGGAGAAAATGCTCACGTTGATGTAGTATTTACACCGACAACTAACGAAACAACCTTATCAATTTTCTTAGATGAAGAAGTAGGAACACACGCAAAAGGAAGTGTAAAAAACATCTACATAGGAGAGGGAGAAGAATTTATCCCTTATGGAGAATATGGCGACTGGTACTTACATAAAGAGATAGGTAAAGTGGCTTTTGATGGAACAACAATTATTGATATAACTTTAAGTGGTACAACTTATAAAGGACTTTATCGTAGTAGTTATCCACCAAATAAAATTAACACTTCAGAAATAACTGCACCTCCTGCTTATTATGAAAGAGCTAAATATGTTAGAACAAATAGTGAAAAAGGAGAAAATACATTTTATGATAACCCTACAAACTTTTTAATTATTGGAAGTACTACTGATACGTTAGATACTTTAAAAGCTAAATTCAATGGTGGGTTATTATATTATGTACTAGCAAACCCTACTAATACAAAAATAACAAATGAAAATTACCCAGAGTTATTAAGTGGTTTAAATGAAATAGAGTTAATCGATGGGCTGAACAACATTTCTATTAATGGTGATTTAGCAGGATACATTACATTTAAGTATAACTTTGTTAATGAAGATGAAATTATTGATACTATATTTAGTGGAATGGTTAAAAATACTGGTGATATATCTTTAAACCCTAGAGAGGCAAAATATTGTTCTTTAGAGGTGTTAGATTATAAAACCCTATTAAGTGAGGGTGATACATTAGATTTCGTTATATCTAATAAGACGATTAACCAAGCGATAGAAATGGTAGTAGATGCGATTTCTAAATATGGTTTTGAATTAGGAAACATTAACATTAACAATGGTGATGAAATTATCGGTGCTTATTCAACGGATAACAAAACGGCTTACGATGTATTACAATATTTAGCCGATATAAGTGGTGCGAAATGGAATTGTAGAAGAAAAGACGATAAGTCTATGTATATAGATTTCTACGATCCAACTTTATTACCAAAAGGTAAAGCCATAGAATACACTACCGAATGGGCGTGTCAAAATAACTTAGTAAATTTATCATTTAACTATGGAACTAGAGATTATCGAAACAAACAAGTAATTATTTCTAACGAGGTTTATGGTGATATAGATTATACCGAGAATAAAGCAGGTGATGCTTACACAAGAGAATTTATCTTAGCTAACAAGATAGGTGCTATAAAAGAAATTCTAGTTAATGGGGTACCTGTAAGCTATGCTACCGATGTAGAGAAAGATATGGGTGTATATGCTGAGTTCTACTACAAAGTAGGAGATAACGTGTTGACTTCTAATACTAACAACCCACCTTTAAATTTTGGTAAAGAAATATCTATTACTTACACACCTATAATCAAAGGTAGAGAAGTAGTACAAGATGATATCGAAATAGATAGAATAAGTAATCAATTAGAAGTAAATGGAACTATTGCAAGGTATGAAGAGAGAAACGATGAAACCGAGACTAGCAAATTATTATCAATAGGTGAAACTTACTTAAAATATAAAGGTGAGGCCGAAATAAATTTAAGTGTACAAACTAAAGACAATGACTTATACGATGTCGGACAAATGGTTTATTTTTACGCACCTATTCCAGAATTAGCTAGAAATTATTTAGTTAAATCTAAGGAAATAAACATTATATCAACCGATGGTGGTTTAGACCATATCTTCTATACTTACGAATTATCAAGTTCTTTCAATAGCGAGAAAGCCGTCAACTGGTTTGATAACCAACGTAGTAAAGCCGAGGGTAATATTAAAGATGGTGAATATATTACAAGAAACATTGATATATCTAGCGATGCAACAGTTGTTTGGGATAACTACTTAGTAGTTGAATTACCACCAGTAGATACTGATAACGAATTAAATGCACCATTAGATGCACCATTAATGAAGTAGGAGGTAAATCATGAGAGAAGATTATACAATGGGGCTTTTAAATTATTTAACAGGTAATTTAGAGCCGACTGCTCAAGGAACCGAACCATTTTTGCTAGAAACAAATACCGAGAATGCCGATTTATTAACACAATTATCAACTAAATATGGTAATTACAATATAGAGGGTTCTATTAAATGTACTAATGGCAACGGAGAAGAAAATGGTAAGATATTATTTTATGGATACTACTATGGAGATAATTATGGTTATTTTATGGTATTAACCGATGAAAACTTACAAGTAATTAAAATAATGGATACCTTTTCTTCTGGTACACCATTGTTCCAAATTCTAGCGTTAGAAGTAGACGAAAACGGATATTTCTACGGCATAGACTATGACGAAGAGTATAACCGATTTAGAATTATCTTATTAAATAATATAAGTGAAAAAGTTAAAGAGTACAACGATTATGTAGTTGTATTAAGAAATAGTTATAGAGTTCAAGGATATACCGAAGATGATGATGTAAGCCCATATCAACCAGCGTATATTAAGAAATCAAAACAAAGTGCAACTTATTATTTCGCACTAAGTGATAGTATCAACGCTATAACATATCCTAGTACATTTACTATTCAAGTAGGTTCTACTAATGAATGGAAAAGACTTCCTGAGATAGTGTGGGGTTATGATGTTAGACACATATTCCAAAATATATACTTTAATACACAAGATCAGCCAGTAGCTGAATACCATTTAATAGAAGAACTACCAAGTGGCATTGACTATGCAAAAGTAGAATGCAATGGAGAAAATGAGCCAACACTTACAACCATAGTAAATAAGATAGACAATTATGTTGCTAGTGGTACACAAGATAGTCAAATATCTTACTATGGAGCTATGGCAAATAATGGCGATGTATATATGGTAATGTCGGCTACTTACTCAATGAATGGTACTACATATACACCAAAAGTAATTGGTTTATGTATTAAAGGTTCTAACGTAGAGACTTTATTTGAAAAAGTAGGAGACGCTGAGGATATCGACAACTTACATTTTCCTTATGTTCAAATGTTTACTAAAGATAGTAATTTATTCGTTTATTACTTATGGCAAAAAGATTTTACTCAAGCCGATGCTTTAGATGAATTGTGGTTAGTAATAGTACCAGAGAAAAGAGATTTAACAATTAATCAAAGTACTAATGTTAATATTGAATATAACGCCGTTAAAGGTGCTAGTGTATTAACTAAGAAATTTAATTTATATTATTTCAACTTCATATATTCCGAGCTAGGGAACGGATACAATATAAAGACAATGCTTTTATATAATAACAATAACTATAATAGTTATGATTATATAGCAAAAGATATGTTTGTACCTAAACAATGTATCTTAGGGAACCAAGATTATAACGTCATTTTAGCACGAAACTTATATAACTATAAAACGTACAGCAATACTACTAAAAGTACTTTAAACGTGCCAAATAATATGTTAAACGATGAAACAATAAAGTTTGTTAATTTATTAAGTAAAACAAGTTGGAACTTAGGTTTTCTTGAAACCGACATAACTAAAAACGTATATGAAGATTTATATATCAATTTATTTAATTCGATAAAGATGGTAAATAGAGATACTGATATAGAAGTTAATAATAAAGAGGGTGCTATTAGATTAAATGATAGTGTTAGTAAAACTAATGACTATGAAAACGCTAAGGCAACTAAAATTAGGAAAAATTATAGTGATGGATCAAGCGATATAACATCTATATCAACTTACACACTACAATATGAAGATGATGTTTGGACGGCAACTTATAGAATGGTATTCCAGAACCCTTTAGATAAAGATGTACATTCAATAGATATACTAAGCAATGACGAAAAGACATTATATACAACAATACCATTTTATATACCAGGTGAAAGTTTACCATTAACACCAGGTGGTGTATATCAAGTAGTTCAAAAATGCCATGTAGAATAGGAGGGGGTTTTATGAGTTTTATAAAAGAATATTGGACACAAATACTTTTCTTCTTTTCAATGTTGGGAATAGTAAAAGCATTTATCGCAGCTACTAAATGTTCATTAAGAAACGATATGTTGCTTATATGGGACACAACAAAAGATAAGAAACAAATAAGTAAATACCAATTAGAGAGCTTTATGCTTTCAAGAGA
>JAEIGA010008748.1_pt1 | contig 15320 bp, 8 predicted proteins | sample 9270691 | NCBI WGS metagenome assembly JAEIGA01 (sample SAMN17057246, study PRJNA624740) | gut metagenome | biome: biome; isolation source: fecal sample | host: Bos grunniens | place: China: Xizang | collected 2019
GCTATTGTAGAATTTACCCAGGAGGTATTCTTGCCGTCAGTCACATCTGCAATATCCATCACAAATATTCCAGGAGTAAAGTCCATCGGTCCTCCGTTGAGACGTGTGAACGGCAGGACTGTAACATGATGAGGCCTGTTTCCTCCGAAAGCCTGATATTCCGTTCCACGGGCCGATTCGTTGCCGATAAGGTTCGGATATGTCCTGCACAGGCCAGTAGGACGCACAGCCTCATGGGCATTCACCATAATCTTATGCTCTGCAGCCTTTTTCAAAGCATACAGATAGTGGTTGATTATCGACTGGCTGTAATGATGTTCTCCGAGAGGGAGAATATCTCCTACATATCCGCTCTTTATGGAATTATAGCCGTATTTGTCCATCAGGTCCAGAGCCTGATCAAGATGACGCTCGTAATTACGTACCGACGAAGATGTCTCGTGATGCATCATCAGCTTGACTCCTTTCGACTGCGCATACTTGTTCAACTCCTCGATATCGAAATCCGGATACGGTGTCACGAAGTCGAATACATAGTCCTTGTTGCAGTCCGCCCAATCTTCCCATCCTTCGTTCCAACCCTCCACAAGAACCTGATCGAAACCATGCTCGGCAGCGAAATCAATATAACGGCGCACCTTCTCGTTGTTTGCAGAGTGACGTCCGTTAGGAGTAGCCTTAGAATAGTCGGTCTTGCCGAGCTGAACAGAAGAGAAGTCGTCTGTATAGTTCCATGAGCCCTTTCCTGTAATCATTTCCCACCACACACCGATATACTTCACGGGATCGATCCAGTCCGTGTCTTCGTATGCACATGGCTCATTGAGATTGAGGATAAGGCGTGATGCCAGCTGAGCTGTTGCGCTCGGGGCCACATGGATTGTCCTCCAAGGCGTAGTACATGGTGTCTGCATACGTCCCTTCCACCCCTGAGCGTCCGGAGTAAGATGAGAAGTGAAGGTCATGGTCTTCGGGTCGAGCTCAAGGTGCATACATGGGTAGTCCACAAGAGCCGCCTCATGAATATTGATATAAAGACCGTCGTCCGTACGCATCTGAAGAGAGGTCTGTACACCGTTGACCGAGAATGGCGTCTGAGACATATTGCCATATATTGCGGAAGGCATAAGTGATGCTATTTCCGAGAGACGGCTTTCCGTATAGTCATACTCCTGCGTATCATAATCTCCCGGTATCCACCATGCTGTATGGTCTCCGGCAAGGGCGAACTGGGTCATCTCCTCCTTGATTACAAAATAACTTAGATCCTCCTGATACGGGAACTCATAACGAAATCCGAGGCCGTCATCATACAGGCGGAAACGGATATCCATCTTCCTGTTCGTTGATTTCTGTATCAGACTGACTACAAGCTCATTGTAATTATTTCTTATTTCCGCTTCCTCACCCCACACAGGTTCCCACACCTCGTCAAAGCTATCTGTAAGCACTCCCTCGACAGAGAAGCCGTCATGGAAGGAATTGCTTGGCTGCGCATCCTCCTTGGAAATGGTCCCGTCTGCATTGTATACAAGCTCCTGAGCCTTGAGCACACCACGGAACTCGAAACCCAGGTCAGAAGGGAGTATCACCTTCCTGTCTTCATAATTGAGAGCATATTGAGGGGTTCCTGCCTCAGTCAGCTGGAATGTCATTTCCATATTTCCGCTTGGAGACTGAAGTTCATACACATCTGTCACCTTCTTTGAGGGACAGGAAACACAGCCCATAACAAGGGCTGATATTGCTATTGCTGTCAAGATTCTATTCATATCATTCTGATTTTATTTGACATGCAATTTCAAATTCAGTTCCACATATGAATTTTTACATGACATACGACACAATAAAGAATCCCTGCCGTTCCGATTTAGAAGAACAGGCAGGGACGATATGTCAATGATATTCAGTTCAAAGGTAGTCTAATAAGACTCAGCCAAGATTGTCGCAGAGATGGCTCCGGCAGTTACACTGCTGCCCGAGAAAGCTCCAAGTCCGCCAGCATCTGCCTGGCCGTTTCGTGCAAGATAAGTATACTTGCCGTTCGGAATATTTACCTTCACCGGTGCCTTGGATCCGTTCAATACGACAACAAGAGATTTTGCAGTATCGATGTCCTCAAGGCCGCCGATACGGAAAGCCACAACGCAAGGGTCATCAATCTCGATGAATTCAAGTTTTTCACGCACCAGTTCCGCATCACCGAGACAGAAGCCAGGATGCGCGTGACGGATATCTGCAAGAGCTACAAAATACTCGAAAAGATCCTGGAATCTTGTCTTGTATTTCCAGTCGATTCCATTTATAACATCAGGAGAATTGTACGTATTCTTCACGCCCTTCTTATGTCTGTAGATCTCCTCACCATTGAAGATGAATGGTATTCCCTGAGATACATAGACTGCAGTCTGAGCAAGTTTTGTCATCGCAAGACCCTCAGCATCAGTAACTTCCTCAGCAAGATGAAGTCTGTCACGGAGGCAGTGATCATCATGGCAGCTCACATAGCTGATATGCTGAAGCGGGTTGGCAGCCCATGCCTTTACTGACACCTGAGGATGCTCGATACCTCCGACAATACCGAACTCCACATTAGGCTTGTTTCCTTCAACGCCTGCAATGAAACCGGCATCTGAACAATCAAGCGGTCCACGAAGGGCATCACGCATATTGTCGCTGAATGCACCGATACGGTCAAGCATGTGAGTATTGATCTTGAGAGCGAGATCTTCCTTCGGATGAGCCGGAGTCTCGGCCGCCCAGCCTTCGCCATAAAGAAGGACATCAGGATCTATGGCATGAAGCCTTTCGCTGATCTCGTTCATCGTAGCGATATCATGGATAGCCATAAGGTCGAAACGGAAACCATCGATATGATATTCCTTCATCCACCACTCGAGCGACTCTATCATATATTTGCGGAACATTGCTTTCTCGGAAGCGGTTTCATTGCCGCAGCCTGAGCCGTTGCAGAATGTTCCATCATGCTTCATTCTGTAGAAATATCCCGGCATAGTGCGCTCGAAACCGGTCATGGAAGCCTCTGTAGTATGGTTGTATACCACGTCAAGGACCACACGCATACCTGCCTTGTGGATAGCATGAACCATCTGCTTGAATTCCTTGATACGAACGACAGGATCGTATGGATCAGTTGAGAATGAACCTTCAACAGCATTGTAGTTAAGCGGCTCATATCCCCAGTTGTACACATTATCCTGAAGACGGGTCTCGTCAATTGTTGCGAAATCAGTAGAAGGCATAAGCTGGATATATGTGACACCCAGCTCCTTGAGATGGTCTATTCCGGTAGACAATCCGTCGCTGTTGACAGTTCCTTTCTCTGTCAGCGCAACGAATTTTCCCTTGTTGGTCACACCGGACTCTTCATGAATTGAGAAGTCCCTGTGCTGAAGTTCATATACAATGATATCTGAAGGATCGATCTTCGGACTCTTGTCCTGATCCCATCCTACAGGATCGGTATCATCCCAGTCTATAATCGCACCATGTGTGCCGTTTACGCCTACAGCCTTGGCTGCGATTCCTGCTGTTTCATCAAGCCATTCCTTTCCTCTTCTTACCTGGAAAGTGTAGAAATCTCCCTTCAGATCCTTATGGACGGTAAGTTTCCAGACACCACCGGTAGGGATAGTCATATTAAGTGTCCTATATGGCTTCTTATCCTTCGGTGAATGGTACAGCTTGACCTGAGCCACCTCTGCTGTCGGAGCCCAAAGTCTGAAAACCGTCTTATCACCCATATATACGCACTCCTCGAGTGGAGCATCAGGAATTACAATGAATGGTTCCTCCGCACAAGACGCGAAGGTCACTGCCGCTACTGTTGACATCAGTATTCTCTTTATCAATTTCATACGCTCAAATTCCATGTCACAATACAAATCTGACGAATATAGAAAAAAATCTTCACATTTCTAAAATTTTTGCAACGAAATAACAAAAAATCACCTATAAACGACTCATTTTCATCAGTATCCCGGATTCTGCGTCAGTCTGTCATTTGTCGCAAGTTCGGTCGGCGGAAGCGGGAAAATGCACTTGTACTCCGGAAAAGGCTGGCCTTCGAATGCATCTCCACCCTTGTAAGGCCACAGGTATTCTGACGTATGATACAGGCCAAATCTTATCAGATCTGTTCTTCTGTGCGCCTCCCACATCAGCTCTCGAGCCCTTTCCGAGACAAGGAATTCTTCAGTGATTGACACAGGCGGCTGAACTCCCGCCCTTTCCGACAAGGCTTCGAGCATCGGCAACGCCAATGACTGCATCTCGAGATTCATGCATGCTTCCGCATATATGAGATATATCTCTGCAAGTCTGATCATCGGAAAGTCGATATCGGAAAAATCTTTCACAGCCGAAACCGGGAGGAAGGATTCATCCGTCTGTCCTGACGGTATATTGTTGAATTTCAGGCACGACCATCCGTTCATAAAGGAGTATAATGCTCCTTCCATAGACTCTTGGCGTCCCTTGATATAGAATACCTCTCCGCGCTTGTCTGCGACTTCGTATTCTCCTGTATCATAATCTCTTGCACCCACATTGAAGTATCTTTCAACATATTCGAACGGGACACGAAGGCCGGCCCATCCGTTCCTCTGGCCGTTCGGGCGGGAGAGATCCGTTATATCGGTAGACGCGAGTGTGGCACTGAGCAGATATGAAGTTCCGCCATATGACCTTGTCTTTTCCGCATCATACGCTACACTCCAGAGAATCTCTCCTCTGGCCAGCGGATTTTCGCCGTTATCGCCCCTGAAAAGAGCGGAATATTCCGGACTCAAAGTGTATCCCATTCCGAATACAGCCTCACAGGCAGATTTGGCTTCCTCCCATCTCTCGACACCTGTATAGACCTTGGAATTCAAGAACATACGGGCGAGGAGACCGGCTGCTGAACCCTTGTCCGCCCTTGGATAATTAGAGCGCGGTTCCGGCATCGGGCTTTCTGTCGACATCAGATACGAAAGTTCGGAGATGCAGAAATCATAGATATCGACGCGCGAGGCCTGTTCCGGGAAGTAGCCTCCTCCGAATGGCGATTGCTCTGTTGTGAACGGCACACTGCCGAAGCAGTCGAGGGCCATCCAATACAGGTACGCTCTGATGAATCTGGCCTCGGCACGATATCCCTCTATCCTGGATGCGAGCATGGCGTCCACGCCTCGATCCGCAAGCTTGTCCGGCGCGGTCTGGCGAAGATACTCATTGACGAATGCCACACCCTGCAATGTCCTGACATAGACGGCATAGAGGGCATCATTCTGGACATCGGACCATGTATTAGTATTCAAGGCTCTGACCCATGCATCATTTTCCCATGAGCATTTGACGGCATCTGCAGTCGTTTCCTGCACCGACCAGAAGGCCCTGATCAGCTCCGACGCACCTCCATCCATTGACTGAAGGTCAGTCAGGTCATTAGTGACGAACTGATAATACAGACGCGTGAGTCCGGAAAGATATCCTTCCTCGTCCGCCCCGTAGACATATTCGGAAACGGGGTCGGTGACATTCAACGGCAGGGTGTCCAGGTCCTTGACGCATGAAGCACAAACGGCTGCAACCGCCGATATGTATATTATCTTTTTCATATTGCTGTTCTTTATATTCTTAAAAATTCACATTCAGGCGGAAAGACCATGTACGCGGACGAGGCCACATTGTGCTGTCTATTCCGTTCTCAGACAAGACCTCCGGATCCATGCCGCTGTAGCGGGTCAGGACAAAGACATTCTGCACACCTGCGGCAAGACGGATATCTGTTCCCCACTTGCCGACATTCCTGAATGTGTAGCCGGCATTGATGTCGTCCATGCGGAAGAAGGATGCGTTTTCCAGGAAATAGTCCGAGTACCACTGCTGGGCGCTGTTCGGATCGCGGAATCCCGTCTTCTTCACAAGCAGAGCCTGATTTGGAAGACTTCCGGAGTTAAGGTCAAGACTGGAAGTGGAGTTGGCTGATGCAAAGTCATTGAATACCCATGTTCCTGCCGAGCCATGTCCGTTGAATCCGAAGTCCCAGTTTCTGTATGAAACCTTGACGTTCAGTCCATAATAGAATGCCGGTGATGCACTTTTACCAGTCATGTACCTGTCGCCTTCGGTGATTTTTCCGTCTCCATCCAGATCGACGAATTCATTCTGGATGGGATTTCCGTCCGAATCATATTTCTGCATATAGGTATAGTAAGTGTACGGAGCATATCCGACCATCTGACGGCACAGGTATCCTCCTGTTCCTCTGGAAAGGCCACCGGTCTCGATATAATAGTTCTCGTCCTCTGTCGGATTCAGCTTGGTGAACTCCGTATTCTGGAAGGTTCCGTTGAAGCCCACCTGCACGCTCCAGCGTTCTGTCTGTACCGGTATTCCACTGAGTGAGAACTCGATTCCCTTGTTGCGGATTGAGCCTATGTTGGTCATGAGACGGTTGCCGAAATTCGATCCCATCGGCACCTGGACTGAGTTCAGAAGATCTTTCGTATCTCGGATATAGGCATCTACGCTACCCGTAAGCCGGTCATTGAAAAAGCCGAAGTCAACACCCAGATTATATGTCATCGTCGTTTCCCATCGGATGAGAGGATCATAAGCCTGTGGGGTAAGCATATTCATATATCCTGCTGCTCCCATGTCATAGGTATGATACGGATCGTTGGACATATTGTAACGGGCGAGATGGACGTAGTCTCCGATTCCGTCCTGCTGGCCTGTCATTCCGGCAGAGAGTCTCAATTTCAGTTCTGAAACGGCTCCCAGGCCATCCATGAACGGCTCACGCACTATATTCCACGCAAAGGCTCCTGACGGGAAGAAGCCCCATCTATGTTCCTTGGCGAACTTGGATGAGCCATCGCCTCGCGCCGTGAATGTGAACACATATCGGGAGTCTATCGAATAATTAATTCTGCCGTAGAATGAGACAAGATAGTTCTCACGGCGGTATGTAAGGTAGCGGGATTCGGCCGTCTCACCCGGCTCGAGCTTGATCTCGTCCGTCACGTTGAAGTATGTCACATCCCTGTCTGACCACCAGTTGTTCTGCCATGAATATCCGGCAAGTATGTCAAGATTGTGAATGCCCCAGGTCTCATTATAATCTGCATAGGCCTCAATCAGGGAGCTTCTGCTGACATGACGTCCCTTTGTATGCTGGCCTATCATGAGATTCTCGGTATCGGAGTATGCCTGGAACGATCCCGGACGGACGCCATTGTACGAATCAGTCGCTGTGATGTCAAGTCCTGCGCTCACATTGAATCGAAGGGACTCCAGGCCATGAACTTTATAGTCCGCAGCCACTCGCCCGATGAAACGCGATGAATGCGCATAACTTATATTGTCGTAAAGCTGCGAAAGAGGGCTTGGACCGACGAGCGTATTCGGTATAAAGGCCGTGCCTCTGCCGTTGCCGTAGTTCCAGTAGCCGTTGGTGGTCGTGTAATCGATGCTGCCGTCACTGTTTCGCCAATACGGGTCCCTTGTCGGATTGAAGAAGGCCGCACGACCCACTACACTGCCATCCGCATAATCCGAATATGAGTATACACCTTTGAGGTTTACGTCAAATGAAAGATGCTCGTCCAGAAATGACGGAGAGATGCTGATATCTGCTGTTCCACGGTCGTATCTCGATTCCCTCAATGTGCCTTCCTGGCCACTGTATGCCAATGATGCACGATATGGCATCCTGTTCTTCAGATTTCCGTAAACGCTGACATTGTGCTCAGTAGCGAAAGCCTTCCTGAAGATCAGATCCTGCCAGTCCGTGTCGGAGTTGCCCATCAGCGCTGCGACGCCCGCTCCGGTCGCCGTTCCTGGCGGATATACCCGAGAATAGAATTCACGAAGTTGGGCAGATGACATCACCGGAACCTTCTTCGAAATGTTCTGGAGGCTCACCGAGCCGCTGTATGTCACCTGAGGGGCTCCTCCCTTGCCCTTCTTGGTCGTGATGAGGATGACTCCGTTTGATGCACGCGATCCATATATGGCCGCAGACGAAGCATCCTTCAAGACGGAAAAGGATTCAATATCATTCGGGTTGAGAAGATCCAGAGGATTCGACATCGCCCCTCCGGCACCTTGCGCCACCGGGACTCCGTCTATGACTATAAGCGGGTCATTGGAGGCATTGAGCGAGGCTGAGCCACGGATGCGGATTCTCGCCCCTGATCCCGGGCCGCCATCTCCGGGAGTGACCAAAAGGCCTGCGACCTTACCCTTGAGCATGTCCTGCGTATTAACGACCGCTCCTCTGTTCAGGTCCTCGGCCTTGATGGCTGATACCGAGCCTGTCATATCATCCTTGCGGACAGTTCCGTAACCGATCACAACCACTTCGTCAAGAAACTCGCTGTCTTCCTGAAGGGTCACGGTCTGAGGTATCATTGCCGCTTCAAAAACCTGCGATGTGTATCCTACACAGCTGATTTCCACAAGCGCAGATGGCCCAGATACCATCAGGGTGTATTCTCCGTCAAGACCCGTCGAGGTACCCGTTGAAGTCCCCTGCTCGATGACTGCCGCTCCGACCACCGGTCCAAGCCTGTCAACCACAATTCCCTCGATCCTGTAGCCACCCTGGGCAGACAAGACGGCACAGCTCAGGCAAGCAAAGGCCAAAGCCGTACATATATTCCTGATTCCATCCATAATTCTTTAATTTTAAATTTTTCCAAATTACAGATGCAATAAGCAAGCCTTGTTCCAAGCGGATATGAAAAACGGTCGGATGAGCTTGAACGGAGTTCCCGTTACATCAGCTCACCCGACCGGCAATCGTATTCATATCTTATTAACAGCGTCCGCTGTTGCAGATCATTCCTGTAAGATTCTCATTGAAGTCTATCTCGTCCATCAGCTGTTCGATGGTGAGATGCATGCGATAACGCCAGTAGTGGCGCGAGTTCGCCGGAACGTTGATTCTCTCAAGTGTCGGATCTTCCAGACGGATGTTGAGGTCCATCGAAAGCCAGTCCTGAAGAGGAATGACTGTCAGCATCGCAGGCGAAGTAAGATGTCTGTCAAGGACATATCTGCAGACCCATGGCTCACAGAAATAAGGAGTGTCTCCCTGTCCTCCGACAACCTCATGGAAGAATCTGTCTGTCAATTCCCTATCCTCTTCCCACCATGCTCTGATAGGAGTCATGTCATGCGTAGAAGTTGTACATACGCAAAGGGACGGATATCTTGATGTATCAGCGAATGTCTCATAAGATGTCTTAGGCATTCTCTGGATCTCAAGAGACAGGATCTTAAGGTCACGCATCACATCAGGCACGCATGCCGGAATCATTCCGAGATCCTCACCACATGCAAGCATTCCGGTAGAGCCCAGAAGCTCAGGAAGCTTCTTCATTGCAGACTCCCTCCAGAGTTCATCATGACGCATATAGAAGAAATCGCTGTAAAGCGTATCAAATGCGCTACGGCGGTATGCATCAAGCGAACGATAGATAGATGTCTGCTGGCCGCTGATGCGCGGATGGTAATATCCCTTCTTGCGCGGATCCTCGATGAAGAGTACATCGTCGATCAGAGCAAGAAGACCTTCTCTCATCGCAACGCTCTTCTCGTCATATCCTGTGATCTTCTCCACAACCTTCTTCTGAGTGTTGTATGCAGGAAGAATGCGTCCGTTCTTGAAATATGTATTCTTCGCCTCCTCGGCATAGTCACCGAAGATACCCCAAAGAACCCAGTCACTTGTCAGAGGAGTGGTCCACTTGCCATCCTCCATATCGAAGCCGTAAGATTCGAGTTCTTCAGCAGAATATGGAAGAGCTGGATTGAAGTATCCGAGAAGTCCGTGAACGGCATCTACAGGAATTTCCCAGATACGGAAGAATCCAAGGACATGGTCAATACGGAATGCATCGAAATACTCCGCCATCTTTGCAAGACGGGCCTTCCACCATGCATAACCGTCCTTTGCCATCTTCTCCCAGTTATATGTAGGGAATCCCCAGTTCTGTCCGAAATTCGAGAATGCATCAGGTGGTGCACCAGCCTGAGAATTCATATGGAACAGTTCCGGATGCATCCATGCGTCCACACTTGTGCGGCTGATTCCGATAGGAAGGTCACCCTTGAATATCACGCCATGCTCATGGGCATACTTGCACACCTCTGAAAGCTGGGCATCAAGATGATACTGTACAAAGCACCAGAAATTGACTTCCTTCTTATGATCATCGCAGAAATCCTCAACCTTTGCTGCGTTGTACTTGGCATAGGCCTTCCACTGAGAGAAATCAGGGGTACCGTTCATATCACGAAGGACGCAGAATGCCGCATATGGGTAAAGCCAGCTGCCGTTCTTCGCAATGAATTCCTTATATGATTTCTTATGTACAAGCTTGATGAAAGTCTTGTCATAAGCCTTGCGGAGCATCTCGAGCTTTATTCTGTTGACCTCCACATAATCTATCTTATCTAAAGCATTCAGCTCCTCCTGAAGGGCCAGGTACTCATCATCCACCTCAACTCCTGCTGCTGGGAGATTGATATACTGCGGATGCAGAGCGAAAGTGGAATTCGGATTGTATGGGTACGAGTCCTTCCATGTTCCTGTCATAGTTGTGTCATTGATAGGCAGCAACTGGATGATGCACTGGCCGGTCTCTACAGCCCAATCCACCATTTTCTTCAAGTCATAGAACTCGCCGATTCCGAAGTCTTCTTCACTTCTCAAAGAGAATACAGGGATTGCAGTACCGGCTCCCTTCCATTCCCTGCCACTGAAATGAGGCTCGATTGACGCCTCAACGGCAAAGCCATCATTCGGAACAGAGACATTGAACTGTCTGTTGTCACAGTTCTCCCATGCAAGCGGTCTGAGAGTGTCCTTATCTGCAATAACCAATTTGTATGTAAACGGGGCAGTAACCTTGAGAGGCAGTTTCCATACAGGGAATTCCGCAGAATCGAAAGGAATCACTGCATTCCACTCACCAAGCTCTTCGCTGCTTCCGGCAAGTGCAAGAACTTCATCCGGACGGATAACCGGAGCCATAACCTTGAAAAGGACATTCGCATCCTTCACAACGGCTGCAGTCTTCTCTGTCTCCTGACGTGCGAAGATTGCTCCTGTAAACGCTGATGAATAGAAAGGTGCGTCATCTGGACATGCAAGCCATCTGTCTGCAACCACCAGCACCTTAGGTTCTTTTCCTTCCGGCATTTCCAGTACATGCTTTTTCCACTCTGTACGTACTGTTGCTCCATCGGATACAACCTCATATGAATATTCAGAAACCTTATCTGGATTGACGCGCGGAATCTCCACGCGCCATAGGCCATCTTCTACATAAGTGAGGGGATATCGCTTTCCTCCAAGACACAGAACGAGTTCCTCGCCCCAGGCTGTCTTGTATTCAATGCTGATTTGTAGTTTCATATCATATGTTTTTTGTTAAGTTTTTTCTCATTTTCTTCCAGTTCATGACCGGCAGCATAAACGAAATCAATGCAGCAGCAAGCCAGAACCATGATACCGGACCAAAGTCATATACATCTACACCATCCACTACTGTAGTATTGTACTGGATCAGATAACCGCTTGTTATATCCTGCAGACCGGCAGCGACATAACTTGAAATTCCGACCACGCCCAATGCGGCTCCTGTAGCCTTCCTTGGGACGATGTCCACAGCCATAAGGCCGGCGACGATACAGTACAGCACTCCCACTGCAAGGCTGAATATCGAGACGTACACGATATTGACAACATATCCTCCCTCTGTAAAAAGGAACAGCGCGAGTGAAGCGAGGCTCAGCATGCCGGAAAGGACAGCTGGCTTGACTCTGTCGCCATTGAACATCTTGTCAGAAAGCCATCCGGCCAGCACGGTACCGACGATTCCGAAAGCTGCGGAAAAGGCAATTATCTGTGTGGCATCCTCGAGAGAGAAACCTCTTGCCTTCTGGAGGAACAATACTCCCCAACCGGCAATTGCATATTTTGTGATGTATATGAAGGCACTGGACAATGCTATGATCCAGATGCCGGGGTGTTTCACTACAAGTTTCTGAAGTTCGCGTGTAGGCATACTGTCCTCACTCCTCATCTGCTCTCCGGAAAGTTCGTATACAGACGGAAGTCCCTTGCTTTCAGGAGTATCCGACACGAACATAAGGATTACCACAGATCCGATAAGACCCGCAATCGCTGCGACGATAAAGCCCGCCTCCCATCCGAGGGCACCGACGATGACTCCGGTCATTATGAATGAAAGGAACTCGCCGACATAAGGAGTGGAACTGAAAATGCTGTAATAAGTTCCGCGCTTTGAATGCGGGAACCAGCGGGAAAGGCTGATGACACCCGGAGGAGAGCCCATTGACTGCATCCATCCGTTGATTCCCCATAACACAGCAAACGAAATGAATATCAGCACTGTTGAAAGGCCGGCTTCACCTTGCATAAAGCCCAGAACACCCATAATGAGGTTCACAAGAGCGGATACGCACAGACCTGTAGCCATGAATCGGCGGATATTGCAGTAATCGGCTATGAAGCCGTTCATGAACTTTCCGACCGCATAGACAAAGAGAAGCGCCGAACCTATAAGTCCCAGCTGACCTGCGGACAGGACTCCCTCGTCAATCAGAGGCTGCTTGACGACACTGAGGCTCATACGACATACGTAATAAAGACTGTATGCGACAGTCACCCCCCAGAAAGTCTTATTTCTGAGAGCTTTATATTCCTTCTCCACCATCTCCTGCGGCACTTTTTCCGCAGAAGGCTTACTGATCCTATAGTACGTATATAACCCCATGCCAGCCTACCATTTCCTTTAAAAACAATACGTAACTGACAAAGTTATAAAAGAAAGGGGAAATAACGAAACTTTCTCCCGTGTTTTTTTGCATCAAATAATTACAGTCTTTCTGTATTTGATTGATAGATAGAGAGTTCTGGCAAGAAGATGTGCAAAATATGCTGCCATGAGAATATGCATGGAAATAACCCCGTAGTCCTCAAATCCCGCAGAGCCAATTCCAGAAGCGCTTGGATAGATGAAATTCAGCACTTTAATGCCTATAAACCACACTGCGGCAAACGCCACGACCGCCCAAAGCATCGAGTTGCGGATTTCGCGGGATGCTGTCGCACCGATATATATTCCGTCCCAGGTAAAGGCTGCGCAACCGATTACCGGCATCAGCAAAAGCCAAGGCAGATAACCCATAGAAGCTTCCACCACCTTCATATCGGAGGTCATCATCTTCAGCAGAGACAGCCCTCCGAACTGATAGATCAACATGAATATCAATGCGATACTCATACTCCATACGAAGGTCCACTTGACTGTCTGTCGAAGGTTTGCCTCGTCCTTTGCACCAATGAATCTTCCCGTCATGGCCTCACCTGCATAAGCGAACCCATCCGTAAAATATGAGAATATCATCAGAAGCTTCATCATTATCGAGCTGACGGCAAGCAGAAGATCGCCATAGCGTGCCGAGATTATGGTAAAGCCGATATATATCGCGATAAAGCATAGAGAACGGACAAAAAGTTCCGTATTCATGACGAAGAAACGACGGGGTTCCGAGCCTTTGAAAAGATTGCCGAGGTCATTCCTGTCCATGAGGGAGATGGTCGTACGATAGTATTTGAACAGTACTATCAGCAAGGCCGTAAGAAGTCCGGAATATTGGGCTACGACAGTGCCTGCCGCAATACCGCTGAATCCGATTCCCTCATATCCCAAGGAGGGTATTCCTAAGGCCAGGACAAAGCTCATGAGGATATTCATTCCATTGACTATCAGATCGACAGCCATCGGGCTCACGCTGTCCTGCATACCGATGAACCAGCCCTTGAATGCCATAAGTCCGAGAGTTGCGGGAGCAGCCCAGATACGGATGAAGAAATATCTTGAGGCAAGTTCCTGGACCTCCGGAGTACAGTCCACGACCAGAAAGGCGGCCTTTACGAAAAACCATTGGATGGCTATCAGAAGCAAGGCACATGAGAATGCGATTCCAGCGGAACGTGTCAGGATTCTGGCGCATTCCCTTCTGTCTCCACGCCCGTACGCCTGAGCCGCAAGACCTCCGGTTCCTACGCGAAGGAAGCCGAAATTCCAGTAGAGCAGGTCGAAGAGCATCGTACCGATCGCGATTCCACCTATCAGGGTGGCCGCATTCGTATCAAGATGGCCGGCTACAGCAATATCCACCATACCGACAATCGGCACGGTAATATTGGCCAGGATGCTCGGTATGGCCAGTTTAAGTATTCCTTTGTTGATTTGATCCACTACCTGTATTTTCCTTCTTCATCAAGCATTCCGAGATATGAAGAATAGCGCTCATAGCTGATTTCACCATTCTCCACCGCCTCCTTGACTGCACAGCCCGGCTCGTGAGTATGTGTACACGGAGCAAAGCGGCATCCTTCTGAAGCCTTGTGCATTTCCGGGAAATACAGCGCGATTTCCTCCTTCTTCAGATCGACGAGACCAAAGCCGCGAAGACCCGGAGTATCCACAATGAAGCCGCCGGAAGCCAAAGAGTACATTTCATAGAATGTAGTTGTATGCTTACCCTGGACATGAGCCTCGGAAATTTCTCCGACACGCGGATCGAGAGACGGATCTAAAGCCTTGATAAGCGACGACTTACCGACTCCTGATACACCTGAGAACAATGACACATGATCCTTGCATGCCTCTCTGAGCTCCGCCACGCCTTCACCCGTCAGAGCGGAAACCTCCATAACGGTATAGCCTGCACCTTCATATATCTCATGGAAGGCCTCAAGCATCTCCTTGTGCGACTCACGATAAAGGTCGACCTTGTTCAAAACGATTGTAACGGGCACATTGTAGACCTCGCATGTCACGAGTATTCGGTCAAGAAACGGAAGCTTGATTTCCGGGAAATCGATTGTAGCGATGATGAACGCCCTGTCGAGATTTGACGCGATGATATGCGACTGACGCGAAAGATTCGTTGATTTACGGATGATATAGTTCCTGCGTGGAGATACAGATGTGATTACCGCAGGATTCTCCGGAGTCACATTGGTAGCGACATCTGCCGCTGCAACGCCTTCCGGGACCTCTGCCTCAAACGTCACCTTGTCACCTACAGCTACAGGATTGGTCGCATTACTGCCTTTCAGGCGTATCTTTCCTCTCAGCACAGCGGGAAAAAGATTCCACTGCGGAAGCTGGGCCAGCAGATAGTGGCTTCCCGTATGCTTAACAACTGTTGCTTCTCCTTTTATCGTCATATTATCATCGTGTCAGGATTGCAAAGATAATGAA
>JAEIGA010008749.1_pt1 | contig 15318 bp, 10 predicted proteins | sample 9270691 | NCBI WGS metagenome assembly JAEIGA01 (sample SAMN17057246, study PRJNA624740) | gut metagenome | biome: biome; isolation source: fecal sample | host: Bos grunniens | place: China: Xizang | collected 2019
GGTATTGGCGTGCTATATGGCAAGCAGTCATTGCTTGAGCAGATGCCTCCATTCCTTTGTGGAGGAGATATGGTCGATAGGGTATCATTCGAGAGGACTACCTATGCCCCTCTGCCACTGAAGTTTGAGGCTGGTACATCCAACTATATCGGCGCCATTGGTCTGGGCGAGGCGATAAACTATCTCCAGACACTCGATCTGAAGGCTGTGGAGGAGTATGAGAAGAGCCTTACTGATTATGCTACGCAGCTGTTGCAGGGCATTGATGGCTTACGTATTTACGGCACTACCGAGGATAAATGCTCTATCCTCTCGTTCAATGTCGAGGGCGTTCATCCCTACGATATGGGAATGATCTTGGATAAGCTGGGCATTGCCGTTCGTACGGGACAGCATTGTGCCGAGCCTGTTATGGCGCACTATGGCATTACGGGTATGTGTCGTGCGTCGCTTGCGATGTATAATACCCGCGAGGAGATTGAGGCTCTGCATCGAGGTGTTGAGCGTGCGGTGAGAATGTTAAGATAGAAACCAAACAAAATAAAAAATATGTTTATAGTCCTTGAAGGCGTTGATGGCTCTGGCAAATCAACGCAGATTGCCAATCTGCGACGTATGTTCGACGAGCTGGGCGTTGAGAGCGAGTATCTCCATTTCCCACGTTTCGACGCTCCCTATTTTGGTGATTTGATTGCTCGCTTTTTGCGTGGCGAGCTTGGTACGATTGATCAGGTTGATCCATATATTGTTGCTCTGTTGTATGCAGGCGACCGCCGTGATGCAGCTACGATGATTAACGGCTGGCTCTCGGAGGGTAAGGTGGTGCTGGTTGATCGCTATGTGTATTCCAACGTAGGCTATCAGTGTGCCAAGGTTGAGGATGCTGCGGCTCGTGAGGAGCTTCGCAAATGGATCCTGAATCTTGAGTTTGACTATTTTGCTATACCCAAGCCCGATGTGTCACTCTTCCTGGATGTTCCGTTTGCCTTTACCGAGCGTAAGCTCAAGGAGCAGCGTGAGGGTGAGGATCGTGCCTATCTGCAGGGCAAGGAGGATATTCACGAGCAGTCTATGGAGTTGCAGCGCAAGGTGCGTCAGGTATATATCGACGCTGCGGAGTGTGACGACAATATGCACGTGGTGGATTGTACCGAGGCGGGCGAAATGGCATCGCCTGAGGAGATATTCTCTCGCATTATGAAGGTCGTGAAGCCTTGTCTTAAGACGAAAAATAATGAGAAATAGACGATTAAAAATATTATCCAATCTCTTTTGCGTCATAGTTGGAGCTTTCTTCATCTTCTCGGGCTTTGTCAAGGTGGTTGATCCTTGGGGCACGGCATTGAAGGTGAATGAGTATCTATCCATCTATGGTCTGGAGTGGTTCTCTCCTGCATCGATGACCTTTTCAATATGGTTATGTGGTGCAGAGCTGATGATGGGTTTGATGCTTCTGTTCAGGGTGCGCACACGCCTTGTCTCAATCTTTGCGTTGGTCTCTATGTCATTCTTTACGGTGCTAACATTTTTAAGTGCCACGTGGATACCTGTCGAAGATTGCGGTTGCTTTGGTGATGCCATCAAACTTACGCCTTGGGAGACCTTCTTCAAAAATCTGATAGTGTTACCAATGGTCTTTGTTATATGGTATCGCTATCGCCCCGATAAGATATTTGTTTTCCGTGGACGTGAGTTGTTGCTTACCTGCCTGTTCTTCTCTATTGCGATGGGTATTGGTGCATATTGCTATTACCGTAAGCCACTGATTGATTTCCTGCCATATAAAGAGGGCGCAAATATCTATGAGTTGATCACTGCGCAGCACGACACTGGTAGTGAGGAGTTGTCGGAGGAGGAATATGTTTTGGTCTATCGAAATCGCCGTACGGGTAAGTTGCGCGAATTCTCTATTGACGATAAGGAGTGGCAGAATGACAAGAAGTGGGAGTGGGTTGAGACCCGCGTAGATAACGAGACCTCTCCTGTGCAGACTCTTTTGAGTGAGTTCTCTATTTCAGATGTTGAGGGCGATGTCACCCAGCAGATGCTTACCCAAAAGGGTAAGGTCTATTTTGTATGCGTTACTCGCTTCGATCGTGTATCCCGTCGTTGTGCCGAACGTCTGCATAAGGTTATAGATTTCGCCGAGCAGGAGGGTAGTCTTGTAATATGCCTTACGCCGCAGCCTTTGCGTTATGCTACATGGCATTCATTCGATGACTCGAAGCAGATACGCTGCTACAATATCGACGCCACAGTTATGAAGACTATGCTTCGTGCCGAGAATGGTCTGGTGGTGTTGAATGATGGTGTTATTGAGGCTAAATATAATTGTCGAAGTATAGATTTTATAGAGTAATACCTTAGAATATATCTGTTTGGTATAGAAATTGACTTTCCGAGTAAGGGAAGTCAATTTTTTATTTATGTGCAGACTATTACTCTATTTATTTGTGATTGCCACCCTCGTTTCTTCGTGCGGTGTGCAATCTGCCGATCACACAAACGATGTTCGTGTGGTTAAGGTTACATCGGTGCGAGAGGTTAATTATGTCGATCGCGATTTTGCGGGAATGTCCACTGCCGATGATGCCACTATGCTCGCCTTTAAGCTCTCAGGACAGGTTGCGAGTGTTGATGTCAGCAAAGGTGATTTTGTCCATCGTGGCGAGCTGTTGGCTCAGCTTGATCCACGAGATGTGGAGCTTCAAGTCGCGTCTGACAAATCTCAATTTGAGCGAGCCACCTCGCAGTATGAACGTATGCGTCGCCTGCTGGAGCGCAATGCCGTATCGCAGCAGGATGTCGAGGCGGCGGAAGCTGCCTATGTGCAGGCTCGTTCAACGTATGAAAATTCACGTGATCTGCTTGCTGAGACCAGGCTGCGAGCTCCGTTCGATGGTGTTATTGAACGTACCTATGTCGATGCTTTTCAGCGAGTGGAGTCTGGGCAGACCATTCTGCGATTGGTTAATCCCGCCAGCACAACGGTGGAATTTACTATCTCAGAGAAGAGCATTGTACTCTTGTCTGATACCACCACTCGCTATTATGTTCGCTTCGATAACTATCCTCAGCATCAATTCTCGGCAAGGCTTCACACCTATGCCAAAACTGCCTCCGATGCGTCGGGGTTCCCTGTGTCGTTGAAGCTGAACAAATCGGAACTACAAGGTTTTAATATCTCTCCTGGTATGACGTGTCAGGTGACAATACGTAGTGCTGATGGTGCAGCCAATGAGGTTGAGATACCTCTCACGGCACTATACACTCCAGCGCAGGGTGGAACCTTTGTGTGGGTTGTTGGGGAAGGTGATCGAGTTGAACTGCGTGCTGTAGTGCTTGGTGAGTTACTCGGCAAGGATATGGTTAGTATTAAACAGGGGCTTCAACGGGGCGAGAGTGTTGTCTCGGCAGGCGTATATCATCTGCGAGAGGGGGAGCAAGTGAAAATATTAAATCGTTAAGCCTATGTCTATAACAGATTATTCATTGCGCTACCGCAGTATTGTGTGGTTTGCGCTTATGCTTTGCCTTGTGGGTGGAGTGTGGGCATTCGTGAAGATGGGCAAAAAGGAGGACTCCACCTTTATTATAAAGAGTGCAGTTGTCACCTGTCAGTACCCCGGCGCTACACCCTTTGAGGTCGAGCAACTAATCACCGAGCCAATCGGGCGTGAATTGCAATCGATGCGAAAGGTGAAAAAACTCACCTCGGAGTCCTATTATGGCATATCTCGTATCATTGTTGAGCTTGAGCCTGATACACCATCTGATGAGGTTCAGCAATTGTGGGATGAGTTGCGTCGAAAGACCTTGAATATAGCTCCTATGCTCCCCTCTGGTGCAGGGACTATTGTTGTGAATGATGATTTTGGCGATGTCTATGGACTCTATTATGGGTTGGTTGCCGACGATGGCTTTTCGTGGGGCGAGATTCGGGATTGGGCACAACGCATCAAACGCAATATCGTACCTATCGAAGGGGTGCAGAAAGTTGCGCTTATGGGGGAGCAGATGCCTGTGATAAATATCTATATTACACGCTCTGCATTAGCCAATTTTTCGGTTACTCCAGATATGATTTTATCGATGATCTCGCAGCAAAATAGCGTGGTCAGTACAGGAGAAATTCTGGCGGGTGAGGAGCGTGTAATAGCACTGGAGGCAGGCGTTTATGCCTCTATTGAGGATATATCCAACCAACTTCTCACAGCTCCCAACGGTCAGCAATTCCGTTTGGGCGATATAGCTCGCATTGAGCAGGAGTACATCTCACCTCCTCAGACCATTATGAGTGTTGATGGGCAGCGTGCTGTGGCGATAGGTATCTCATCAGATGCCGAGACCGATATTGTGCGTTTGGGGCGGGTGGTTCAGGCGGAGCTGGATAACTTACAGTCGCAAATGCCTGTCGGTCTGGAGATCATATCGTTGTATCCCGAAGATCAGATTGCTCGTGAAGCAAATTTTAGCTTTATGCTCAATCTGTTGGAGTCGGTAGCCATTGTGATATTGGTAATAATGCTCGCTATGGGGCTGCGTAGTGGTGTGCTGATTGGTTCGTCGCTGATCTTTACCATTGGCGGCACAATGCTCTGTATGTATCTTATGGGCGAGGGTGTCAACCGCACATCGTTGGCAGGATTTATTATTGCTATGGGAATGTTGGTTGATAATGCCATTGTCGTTACGGATAATGCTCGCCTTGCAGTCTATAATGGCAGTTCATTGCGTCAAGCCTTTCTTTGGGGTGCTGATCAACCCAAATTGGGGTTGTTGGGTGCCACGTTGATAGCTATATTCTCCTTCTTGCCACTCTATTTAGCACCCTCATCGGTTGCCGAAATTGTAAAGCCGCTTTTTGTGGTTATTGCTTTGTCGTTGCTCATAAGTTGGGTGCTCTCTATCACGCAAGTGCCACTCTTTGGCGTTAATATGATGTCCAATGATCCTGCCGCTACCTCCGTACAACAGTTCCCGTGGTTTGGGAAAGTGCTGGAGTGTGCGCTTCGCTGTCGATGGGGCGTTGTGGCTGGTGTTGTGGCGCTGTTTGTTGGGTCGGTAATAGCAATGAGTCTTATGCCGCAAAACTTCTTCCCGCAACTTGATAAACCCTATTTTAGAGCCGATGTCATTCTCCCTGAGGGGTATGATATATCTTCGACGCAACGTAATCTGGATAGTATGAACGTGTGGTTACGTCGTCAGCCTGAGGTTGTCAGGGTCTCTACTACGGCAGGAACGACTCCGCTGAGATACTATCTGGCAAGTGGAAGCGTGGCTCTGCGCCCCAATTATGGAAATTTGCTGGTGGAGGTTCAGCGTAAAAAAGATAGTGAGCGCGTGCGCCAACGTTTTAATGATTATGTGGAGGCTACATATCCCGATGTATGGTTACGTTCATCCTTGTTTAAGCTCTCGCCTGTGCCTGATGCCACTATCGAGATAGGCTTTATTGGTGAGAATGTCGATACGCTTCTTCATCTCACAAATAAGGTTGAGGAGCTGATGTGGCAGATGGATGAATTTACCAACATCCGTAATAGCTGGGGTAATCGTGTAGCTACATGGTTGCCTATATATTCTCAAATCAAGGGACAACGCATAGGTGTTGGTCGTAGCCGTATGGCGCAGTGGGTTACGCTCGCCACCGAAGGGTATCCATTGGGGGAGTTTCGTCGTGACGATGAGGTTATGCCTATCTTGCTGAAGGATGACGATATTGTTTCGTATAATCTCTCCAACCTGCAATCAATGCCTATATTCTCGCAAAGTGGTAACGTATATTCTATCGAGCAGGCAACAAGCCGTTTCGATTTAGACTATCGCACAGGTGTTGTGAAACGTTATAATCGCCAGCGGGTGATGAAGGCGCAGTGTGATCCAAAGCAGGGTGTGAATACTATCCGATCTATGAATCGCTTGATTAGGCGCATAAAACAGGATTTGCATCTACCAGAAGGGTATCGTATGAAGATTTTTGGAGAACAAGAGTCTCAGGAGGAGTCTAATCAGGCGCTTGGGAAAAATATTCCATTGGCGTTGGTGATAATTTTTATTGTGCTATTGTTGCTATTTAATAATTTCCGCGACCCTATAATTATTCTCCTTATGACACCACTTGTCTTTATAGGGGTTGTTATAGGTCTATTGTTTACTGGTAATCAATTCGATTTCTTCTCCCTGCTGGGGTTGTTGGGATTGGTTGGTATGAATGTGAAGAATGGGGTAATCTTGCTGGATGCTGTTCGGTCGTTAATATCGGTCGGCGTGGAGCCTTATCAAGCGGTAGTGCAGGCAGCCGAGAGTCGTTTAATGCCAGTATTGCTCGCCTCTGTTACAACTATATTGGCACTTATCCCGCTTCTGTTTGATTCGCTCTTTTCGAGTATGGCATCTACCATAATGGGTGGATTGTTGGTTGCTACAATCCTAACTATGGTAGTGCTGCCAGTGGCTTATGCTATCGTTCACGGAGTTAAAAATGAAAATAGTAATTCTTGATATGAAAAAGAAGATATTTTTTCTCCTCATCCTCTCTGTGGTGGGTTTGCGTGCTCACGCTCAAATCTCCATAGATGAGTATCGCCAAATGGTACTTAATCGCAGTTTGGAGTTGCAGAATGTAGAAATAGAGTCTGCAAAATTGTTGTCAGAGAGTCTCAAGGAACGTACCGAATTTCTCCCTTCGCTCTTGGCTGATGGTCGTTTCACTACTTCGTTTCGACGCAGTGGTGATGCCGACCTGTGGGGATTTAGCTTAACGCCTCGCATCGAGCAGACCCTCTATGCAGGAGGTGGTGTGCGTGCTGCCTATCGGCAGGCTCTTGTTAAGTACAATGCATCGTTGGATGATCAGGAGCAGGTGGCTCTAGAGATGTTGTTTGCTGCCGATAATGCCTATTGGATGGTGTCGGCTATGCAGCTCTATCGGGCGGCAACCGAGGAGTATGTTGCGCTGATTCGTTCGCTGTATAATGTCGTGCAGGAGCGATATAGTGAAGGTTATGTTGCCAAGAGTGATTTGTTGCAGGTTGAGGCGCGTTTGAGTGATGCGGAATTTTCGCTTATTGCATCGCAAAATAATTATGAGGTGGCTCTTCATCGTTTTAATAGTCTGCGACATGAGAGTGATGCTGAAGGTGTGATATTAACAAGCTCTATTATAGATAGTTTGGGGATGCCACTTCGTGTGCCACTTGATGATATTATGACTCATCGTCCCGATGTGCAGATGGCAAAAAAGATGATTCTCTCGGCTGAATATGGCGCGGATGTTACACGCGCAGCATATAATCCATCGCTTTCGGCAGGCGTGAGTGGCTCGTGGCAGACCTATTCTCCCAACCATTCTGCAAAGACCTATCTCGATGGGGCATTGGTTGTGGGCGTTAGTGTCCCTATTTTTCACTGGCGAGAGCGAAAGCATGCAGTCTCGACGGCTCAACGAGGCGTTGAGCAGGCAGAGGTAGCTCTTGAGCAACTTTATGAAGATATTTCGCACGAGGAGGCTGATGGCTGGAGTGCTTTGGTGAGTAGTTATTCGCAGATGCAGTCATCTCTAAAAAATGTTGAGATAGCAAGTGAAAACCTCTCTATTTCAACCTATTCCTATCAGGAGGGTCAAGCAACCGTGTTGGATGTGTTGCAGGCGCAACTTAGCTGGATACAAATCTACACCAATGCCATCTCTGCCCGCTACAACTATGCCGTGGCGTGGTCGGCGTATAGGCGTATTTCGGCAGCGGAGTTATAACGGTAAGCGGGTTGCTCTTAATGAACAACCCGCTTAGTTTATACCTCCACGCTCTCGGTACTCACCACCTCAATCACGTGCGACACAGGTGCAATCTTGCGCAACATTGCCACCATTCCGCACGAACGCTCCTGCGCACGTTCCACAGCTGCCGATATAACCTCCTGATCCTCCAGACGCTTGCACTCCACATTGTAAATCACCTCAAAACTCTCAAAAACGCTGTCGCCACGAAGTGTCGGTGTGTTAAGCACGCCCTCCACCGTAATCTCCATACTTTTGGGCTTCGCCTCGCCCTTCTTCTCCAGCAGAGCCATAATCGTAAGACCCGCACATTTTGCCGTTGAGCATAGCAGGAGCGCCTTTGGATTTAGTTCGTCGGCTGATGCGCCCCCTGCAAGGCAGAACTTACCATCTTTTAGCTCTACCGTCACTTTTTGTAGATTGTTGTTCATCGCTGAATATTTTTTAGTTAAGAAATTTGTGCAGCCACTATGCTTTGCACATTTATCACAATTTTATGCCGACAATAATCGTTCCTTTATTGTGTGGTTTCATCTAAATTTTGTAACTTTGTCATATTAATGTAATGTGTAACTATGCAGAGGAAAATTTCGATATTATTAGTCTTGCTGGTGGCTGTTGCTTTGCAGGGGTTGTATGCGCAATCTCCGCAACATAAGCAAGAGCTTAATCGTGCTATATCGTTGTATAATTTTGGTCATTGTATCGAGGCTCGCACGGAGTTGCTGGCGCTTCGGTCGGTGTTGTCGCCTGTCACTGATCGTCAGCTGATTGAGCGTGTTGATTACTATCTGGCGTTGTGCGATACCGAGTTAAAGATGGCTGATACCGATTGGCGTTTGAAGCGTTTTCTTGCCGATTATCAAGGTTCAATTTACTCTAATGAGTTGCAGTTTACGCTTGCAACACGTGCCTTTGCGATAGATGATCCTCTGCTTGCCGAGGCAGAACTTGCAAAGGTGAATTATCAGACATTGTCTCCTCAGCAGCGCGATCGTTACGATTTGCGTATGGGCTATACCTCGTTCTTGTCGGGTGACTATCCCAAGGCGGAGAGCTATTTTAGTCGTATCACCCCCAATAGCGAATATACCGAGCACGCAACCTACTACAAATCTTACATTGCCTATACGCGTGGCGAGTATAATGTAGCTCGCGATGGCTTTAACTCTCTACTAAAGAGCCTTCAATATCGTGACCTGATGCCTTTCTATCTGATGCAGATTGATTTCAAGGAGGGGAAATATCGCGAAGTGGTAGATCGAGGTGAGACGTTGGTTGCCAATACTACAAGTGATCAGATGGTGCAGATGGAGCGCATTATGGCAGAGTCTTGGTTCCAGCTCGATGACTTTAGCCAGGCGGTAGAGTATATGAGCAAGTATAAGGTTCATGGTGGTACGATGGGGCGTGTTGAGAACTATATTATGGGATATTCGTTGCATCGCAGAGCCTTTTATGTGGAGGCTGTGCCTTATCTCCGAGAGGCGTGTGGTGCTGATGATATGCTTACTCAAAATGCTTCATACCATCTCGCTGATTGTTATCTGCGACAGGGCGATAAGACCAACGCTATGCACTCGTTTGCGATGGCTTCAAATGCACAGTTTGACGCCTCTATTGCCGAGGATGCATTGTTTAATTATGGAAAATTGCAGTATGAGTTAGGTGGTGGGCGTTTCAATGAGGCGATTAATGTTTTGGGGCGCTATGTGGAGCAATATCCTGGTTCAGAGCGTGTTGCTGATGCACACGCATTGCTCATTGCGGCTTACTACAACTCGAAGAATTACTCTGAGGCGTATGAGGCTATCAAGCAGTTGCCTAATCCCGATAATGAGGCTTTGCTGGCATTGCAGAAGGTGGCATATTTCAATGGTTTGGAGGCATACTCTGACGGCGAGCTGGATCGTGCCGAGTCTTCGTTCCAGGAGTCATTAAGTGCAGGATCAAATCCTAAATATAGTGCGCTTGCATCGTTCTGGCTGGGAGAGGTAGCCTTTGCTCGTGGAGAGAATGGGGTGGCATTGCAACGATATAAGAATTTTATTAGCCGCGCCCCCAGGGGTTCTGACGAGTATGCTATGGCGCATTATAATCTCGGTTACTGCTATTTTAACAGCGGCGATATGGCATCTGCGGGCAGGGCGTTTGATACCTTCCTCGGTGAGCATAGTCAGTCGGATGAGTTCCGCGCCGATGCAATGAACCGTCGAGGTGATATTTACTATTCGATGCGTCAATTCTCATCTGCTATGCAGTGTTATGATCGTAGCATGGCAATCCGTACGACGGAGAGTGGTTATGCTGAATATCAGCGTGCCATTACGCTTGGCGTACAGAATAAACGCACAGAGAAGATTAGTGCCTTGAAGCGTATTGTACAGGTGGGCAAGGGCGATTATGTAGATGATGCTATGTATGAACTCGGTCACACCTATATCGCCAATGAGCAGTATGATCAGGGAGTGCAAACTCTGGAGGGCTTTGTTGCGAAATATCCATCTTCGTCATATTATACGCAGGCTCTTTCCGATTTAGGTTTGGCGTATATGAATTTGGGTCAGAAGCAGAAGGCTTTGGAGTATTACGATAAGGTGGTGAAGGCTGCCCCAAAATCATCGCAGTCGAAGAGTGCCTTGCAGGGTATTCGTGAGATTTATGTTGATAGTGGCGATGCCGAGTCTTATTTTGCTTATACCGAAAAGATGGGCGTTGAGGGTAATGTGTCGCAGATGTCGCGTGACTCGTTATCTTATGCTGCGGCGCAGAAACTATATCTGGATAATAAGACCAAAGAGGCAACTACAAGCTTTAATTCCTATTTGAAGAACTATCCAAATGGTCATTATCAGAACGATGCACTCTTCTTCTTGAGCGATTGTTATATCCGCGATGGTCGTGAGGCGGACGCTATTGAGACCCTCTCGAAGCTTGTAGATCAAGGTCGCACCCAGTATCAGGAGCGAGTGTTGGAGAAACTTTCGTCGATGTGCTATAAGTCAGAGCGTTGGGAGCTTGCTGCCAAATCCTATCGTCAGCTCTATGACGTGAGTTCCGATGCCGCAACACGTAAGAGCGCAGCTTCGGGTTATGTGGCTTCTACGCTGAAGTATGCCAATGATGATGCTATTGTCGCTATGGCTGATGATGTGGAGAAGTTTGAGGTGATGACCGAGATTGCTCGTCGTAAAGCACGCCACGCCAAGGCGCAGGTGCTGTTGCGTAAGGGTGATGAGCAGGCGGCGTTGGCTATTTTCAAGGTTTTGAGTAGCGAGGTGAAGAGCGCCGAGGGCGCCGAGGCTCGTTATCGTGTGATATATGCGGAGTATCAGGCGAAGCACTTTGAGAAGGCAGAGAAGATGGTATATGAGTTTTCGGATAGTAATACTCCACAAAATTATTGGCTTGCGAAGGCGTTTATTTTGTTGGGTGACATCTATTTCGATAAGGGTGATAGCTTCCAGGCACGTGCTACATATCAGAGTATTGTAGATGGTTACTCTCCTGCGGATGATGGAGTTGTTGAGGAGGCGAAGTCGAGAATTGCTAAACTGAATTAGAGATGAAGAGATTTATATATTTAATATTGTTGCTCGTTGTGCCTATTGTGTCAAGCGCACAGGTCGCAAAGCAGGTTGAGGTTGAGAAGAACTATACGCCCATCGTGGGTAAGGCGAAGAAGTTGGCTATGGTGCCCGATATGACCGATACGGTGATGATGCATCCCGATATTAGCTATTCGTTTGTGCCACGCTCTTATGAAACTTCGCTCCTTACAGAGAATTTCAAGCCTGCCACAATATCATATTGGGATTTTGCACGTAAACACCTCTTGTATGTAAAGGCGGCGTCGGGAGCGCCACTCACCAGCGAGGGCGATCTCTATATCTCCTCTTATAATAAGGATCGCGGTTATGTGATGGGTTATGTAAACCATTGGGGCGACTATCGTGATCGCTGGGCGTTGGATGGTGAGACAAAACTCTCGGAGAATACCTCCCAGATGAGTAATCGCCTTGGTGCGCGTGGTGGTCTGAATATGGGACGTCATCTGTTGGAGGTGGATATATATGGTGATCAGCAGATGCGTCATCGTTATCCAACTACGGGCGAGCGTATCCGTTTTGGTGAGGTGCAGGGTACGCTGCGATTTGGTGATGATTTCACCGATTTGAGCCGTTGGAACTTTAATGTGGAAATGGGCGGTGGCTTCTATTATAATTGCCACAAGATAGTGGATGATAAGAGCCTTGATCAGTCAAATCTCTCGGCAAAAGTATCTGTGGGTAAAATGATTGATCACCATCTGCTGAAGATTGATGCTGGTTATGATGGCGTGTATGGAAATGATATGTTGAGCGCTTATACAAATAACATCTTTATGGCAGGTGCTCGCTATGGCTTTATGGCAGAGCGTTTCTCATTCCTTGTCGGCGCTGACTATTATCACGATAAGGTTGGTGAGTTGAGCAGTTCTCCACACCATATCTTTCCATATATGCGTATGACGTGGAATAACCCCAAACAGAGCCTGGTGCCATATGTGGAGGTTGATGGAGAATTAAAACGTAATGATTTTGGTGCGTTGTCGTATCAAAATCCATATCTCTTAACCTCGCAGAGTGTTGCGCAGGATATGCTCTCGTTGGCAAATGAAACTATGTGTAACGGACGTGCTGGTATTAGCGGTAATTTAGGACAGGGCATTTTTGCCTATAATCTTTCTGCGCAGGTGTCAATTGCCAATAATCATCTCTATTGGTATAATGTAGGAGCTGATTATCAATTTATCACAGCCTATCAGCACACATTGATCCTCAACGGTAGTGCTGTGTTTAGACCTTCGGGCTGGTTTGAGGCAAAGGTGGATGCGAGTCTTTTTGCGTGGGAGAATTATGAGGATTATTACAGCAATCGTCCCAATTTTGAGTTCGAGCTGGGTTTGCGTTATACGGGACGTAAATTCACTATTGGAGCGAGTATGGAGTTTATGAGTGGCATCAAGTGGATGACATTGGCGGAGGCTGGTGGTAATGGAGTGTTGCCCTCGTTTGTTGCAACCAAGACCAATTCAACGCTTCTTCTGGGAGTTGATGCCGAGTGGCGTATCAATGAACATTGGGCGGTCTTTGCCGAGGGTCGAAACCTTACAGGTAGCAAGGTTTATGAGTGGTTACATTACTACTGTGATACAGCACAAGGTATAGCTGGTTTGAAGTTTAACTTCTAAATGGTATAAAAGAAAAACGTCTGCATAGTGGCAGACGTTTTTTCTGTTGTGGTCAAAGATATTATCTCTTCTTTGTAGTTGTCTTTTTCTTGCGCGTAGAGGTTGTGCGCGTTGAAGTAGAGCGTGTTGAGCCTGTAATCTTCTTCGCCATCTGTTGTGCCATAGTCTTTGCGAAGTATGTTACGGCTGTACCGAGTACGCTGCCAATCAAGCTCTTCTTGAAGCTTCCAGCAGAGCTCTTGCGAGCTTTCTCCTCCTCTTTCTCCTGACGCTCACGCTCCTTCTGCTCCTCCTCGGCGGCTTTGGCTTCGGCAGCCTCCTTTTCGGCTTGTTCGCGTTGCTTTACAATCTTTTCGAATGCCGACTCACGATCAACGGCTGTGTCATATTTGCCCGCTATGCGTGATGAGTTATTTACCTCCGCACGCTGCTCCTCGGTGATAGCACCAATCTGGCTCATCGGGAAGAGTATCTTCGCACGCTCCACCATCGAGGGCGCACCCTTCTCGTCAAGGAACGAAACAAGCGCCTCACCCGTGCCAAGCTCCAGAATCTCACGCTCTGTTGCAAATGCAGGGTTTGGACGGAAGGTCTGTGCCGCAGCCTTTACTGCAACCTGATCCTTTGGCGTGAAGGCACGCAGAGCATGCTGCACACGATTACCGCACTGACCCAGGATGGCATCAGGCAGGTCGGATGGCGACTGCGAGATGAAATAGACTCCAATACCCTTCGAGCGTATCAGACGCACAATCTGCTCAATCTTGTCGGTAAGAGCCTTTGATGTATCCTTGAAGAGCATATGTGCCTCGTCGAAGAAGAACACCATCTTTGGTAGCTCCATATCTCCAATCTCTGGCATCTTGTCATAGATCTCGGTCAGGAGCCACATCAGGAATGTGGAGTATAGCTTTGGCTGAAGCATCAGCTCGTCAGCAGCGAGTATGTTCATCACGCCACGACCACCCTCTGTCTGCAAAAGATCGTAGATGTCGAAAGCTGGTTCACCGAAGAACTTATCACCGCCCTGCTCTGCCAGAGTAAGCAACGAACGCTGAATAGCACCGATGGTTGCCGCTGACACATTGCCATAAGTGGTGGAGTAGCGAGCCGAATTCTTTGCCACATAATCGAGCATCAGACGCAGATCCTTCATATCAATCAGTGGCAACTTTTCATCTTCGGCAATGCGGAACGTGAGAGATAGCACTCCCGACTGTGTGTCGTTCAAGTCGAGCAGACGCGACAGCAGCATTGAGCCCATATTCTGCACCGTAGTGCGCATAGGGTGTCCCTGCTTGCCATATACATCGAAGAAGCGCACAGGGCAGCCCTCAAACTTCAGCGTCGCTGGGTCAATGCCAAACTCCGTGCATCGCTTCTCAATGAAGCCGCTGAGCTTGCCTGTCTGCGAAATACCCGACAAATCACCCTTCATATCTGCCATAAAGCAGGGCACTCCCGCCTGCGAGAATGTCTCGGCAAGCACCTGCAGCGTAACGGTCTTACCCGTACCCGTAGCACCAGCTATGAGTCCGTGACGGTTAGCCATCTTGCCGATGATGTGTATAGCACCTGCGGCAGAGTGAGCTACATATAGTTGGTTATCTTTATACATTGTATATTGTAGAAAGCATTATTTGCAAGCAATCTTCTCTACTCGGCGAATGTGGCGACCGCCCTCAAAATCGGTTGTGAGGAACTTGTCCACGATAGCCATAGCCTCATCGTTTGAGATAAAGCGAGCTGGAAGAACCACTACGTTTGCGTTGTTGTGCTGACGGGTAAGACCTGCAATCTCTGCGCTCCAGCACAAGCCTGCACGGATGCCCTGGTGCTTGTTAAGTGTCATTGCCATACCCTCGCCAGAGCCGCACAAACCTACGCCCTGCTCCATCTCGCCTGCCTCAATGGCTGAAGCCAAAGCGTGACCGAAATCTGGGTAGTCGATGCTCTCCTCCGAGTCGCAACCGAAATCCACTACATCATAACCCTTGGCAGCCAGGTAGCCCACCAAAAACTCCTTCATCTGATAGCCTGCGTGGTCGCAAGCGATACCTATTTTTTTCATAATTAGAATAATTTTAGTTCATTTAAGTGCAAATGTAACAATTTTTTGTGGCTTGATTGCTATTTCTGTGTGATTTATTACCTTTGCGGGCGTGAAAATTTTTTTGACCATAATCGGAGTGCTTGCATTGGCGTTGGGTATTGTGGGAATTTTTGTTCCCGTTTTGCCGACGACACCCTTGCTGCTGCTCTCTGCGTGGGCATTTTTCCGCAGTTCGCCACGCCTCTATGA
>JAEIGA010008750.1_pt1 | contig 15318 bp, 9 predicted proteins | sample 9270691 | NCBI WGS metagenome assembly JAEIGA01 (sample SAMN17057246, study PRJNA624740) | gut metagenome | biome: biome; isolation source: fecal sample | host: Bos grunniens | place: China: Xizang | collected 2019
CTTTATGAGTCAGTGAATCTTTCATAGTGTTGTGGTTTTATATCGTTCGTATTCAATATTCCAGCTTTCTGCATTTTCGGGAAAATATGTCACCAGGTCGACTGAAGCTGCAGAAATTTCCCTCATTTGCGTCAGGCTGTCGACAGCTCCTGATGCCTTGAGCTGCAGGAGCACGTTGCCCAGAGCTGTTCCTTCCACGGGACCGCAAATCACAGGCAAGTTCAGTGCGTTTGCCGCATACTGCATCAGATATCTGTTCTGTGAACCTCCTCCGATGACATGAAGCTTGCGTATAGGAAAGCTGCACATGCCTTCAAGTATCTCCACGACCTGACGGTAACGTAAGGCGAGGCTTCTGAATATGCATCTGCAATAATCTGCAGGGGTTTCAGGAGCAGACTGTCCGGTGCGGCTGCAATAGTCACGGATGGCAGTTGTCATTGAGGATGGGTTTGCAAATGACGGGTCATCAGGGAAAATCAGTCCTTCGTAAGTGGATTTCTCGCATAGAGCGACAAGTTCACCGACTGATGATGGTGCATTCTTGAATTCCTTTCTGCTCTGTTCGAAAAGCCACAATCCGCAGATGTTCTTCAGGAAGCGGGTAGTGCCCTCTATGCCTCCTTCGTTGGTGAAGTTTTCCCTGAAACTATCTTCCGTTATGATTGCATTTTCTGATTCGATGCCAAGAAGTGACCATGTGCCGCAGCTTAGATAAGCATATTCCTTGTCTTTTGCCGGTACGGCTGCAACAGCAGAGCCTGTGTCGTGTCCTGCCACTGCAATGACAGGAACGGCTCCCAGACCGGTAAATTCCTGAACCTGATCGGTAAGCGTGCCGACAACTGTTCCCGGCTGAGTCATTACTCCGAATTTTTCGCGTGGAATTCCGAGAGCCTTGAGGATGTCTGTGTCAAGATCTCCAGTCAATGGGTTCAGCATCTGGGACGTGGATGCGACTGTGTATTCGCAGATGGCCTTTCCTGTAAGCATATATGTCAGTGCGTCAGGAATGAAGAGTATCTTGTCCGCATGTTCCAATGCCTGACAGCCGTTACGTTTCATGGTGTCGAGCTGGAATAGTGAATTGAAATCCATGAACTGGATTCCTGTGCGCATGTAGACCTGATCGGCTGGCATCTTTGTAAAGAATTTCTCCTGCGCTCCTGCTGTGTGCAGGTCGCGATAGCAGTGAGGCATCCCGAGCAACTGTCCGTCTTTGCCGAAGAATGCAAAATCGCAGCCCCAGGTGTCGATTCCGATGGACTTGATGTCTGTCCCTTCGTCTGCGACTGCCTTGAGGCCACGCAATATTTCGTTATATAGTGCAGCGATATCCCAGTACAGATGATTGCCAAGAGGAATCATAGGATTGGCAAATCGGGTGATTTCCCTCATAGCAATCCTTTCTCCGTCGAATGATGCAAGTATTGTCCTGCCGCTTGTGGCGCCGAGATCAACAGCAAAATAATGTTCTGGTTTCATAGCTGCCGTTTTTTTTAGGACTATCTGAGATACTTGCTGAAGAAGTTCCAGACCTCTTCACAGGTGTTCATGTCTTCAAGTCCCCACTTGTGCTTGCCTTCTACGATTTCGTAAAGACGAACTTCCACTTCCGGACCGCCCTTCCATGCAGGTGTGCCGCCCATATGACGGTGGAGAATGACCTTATTGCGCATCTTAGGAAGCTCTGTCGTCTCGGTGTGGGTGCATCTTGCCTTTGCAGCCCATACTCCCACTGCCATAGGAACTGAGATGTACTCGCCCCATCCTCCTTCATTCTTGAGGTCGCCGTGCCAGTTGGATGTCTTGTCCATTGTTCCGTGAACTTCCATGAGTGGAACAGCCTTCTTGTGAGGATTCTTCTTGTATGACCATTCCATTGTAAGACCGGCGATAGGTGCATATGCTGTGAACGCGTCCGGACGCTGGGCTGCCATCTGATAGCACATCTCACCACCATTTGACATACCTGTGAGGAAGGTGTTCTCTTTCTTGAAACCGTACTTTTTCTGGAGATATTTCGCGAGATCGCAGAGGAAGTCTACGTCATCGGTCTTGTAGTCTTTCTGGAATGAGTATCCCACGTTCCAGCAGTTCTTGCCTTTGCCGTCCTTAGCTCCCTGTGGATAGCACACTGCAAATCCATGCTTCTTGGCTGTAGCAACCATCTCTGGTCTGTAGCCTTCGGCCTTTCCACCGTATCCATGAAGAACGAATACAAGTGGAGCATCCGGCCTGAGGTTTTCTGGAATGTAGAGCCAGTAGCTTCTGTCCATACCCTGATGACGGATTTCATACCTGGTAGTCTTTGGCTGTTCTTTCTGTGCTGCCGCGTTGAATGAACCTGCGCCCAGAATGGCGATAAGGATAACGAATAGAATCTTTTTCATCTTTTATTTGTTTAAAATTACTTTTTCTATGAATGGTGTCTGATGACTGTAAGGAATGAATGCGAGCGAAGGCAGTGGTTTGGTGATGATCAGGTTGGCTTTCTTGCCCACTGTGATTGAGCCAAGGGTGTCGCTCACTCCCATTGCATATGCCGAGTTGATTGTGCATGCATTGAAAGACTGTTCTGGTGTAAGTCTCATCCTGATGCATCCCAGCGCCATAACGAATCTCATGTCTCCGCTCGGACTTGATCCCGGATTGTAATCGGAGGCAAGTGCAACCGGAAGGCCGGCTTCGATGTACTCTTTCGCCCTTCCGTATGGCAGCCCTAGGAAGAAAGAACATCCCGGAAGCATTGTCGGCATTGTGCCGGAACCTCGCAAGGCTTCAATTTCCGCATCTGTTGTCTTTTCAAGATGATCGACTGAGAGAGCGTTGTATCTGACTCCGACCTGTACTCCTCCTGAGACTGCAAGTTCGTTTGCATGGATTTTCGGACGTATTCCGTATTCTGCTGCCTTCTCGAGGATCCGGGCGGTCTCTTCCACCGTAAAGAATCCCTCATCGCAGAATACATCCACATAGTCTGCAAGTCCTTCTGCAGCTGCTGCCGGAAGCATTTCATTGCGCACCAGATCTACATATTCGCTCTGACGTCCTCTGTAGGCACGTCCTACTGCATGCGCGCCAAGGAAATTGGCCTTCACAGTGATTGGGGCTGTTTCTTTGATGCGCTTGATCACGCGGAGCATCTTAAGTTCGTCTTCGAGGGTAAGTCCGTAGCCGCTTTTTATCTCGACTGCTCCGGTTCCTTTGGCCATTATTTCATTGACGCGTTCCATCGACTGACGGTAAAGTTCGTCTTCCGATGTGGCGTGGAGAAGGTCTGCACTGTTGAGGATTCCGCCACCTCGGGCTGCAATCTCTTCATAGCTGAGTCCGGCTATCTTGTCTCTGAACTCGCCATCCCTGCATCCTGCATATACTATGTGAGTGTGTGAGTCGCAGAAACATGGCATTACGTAGCCTCCTTTTGCATCTATGTATTCAACGGCATCGGTGCATTCTGTATGTCTTGGGGTGGGGGTTATGGTATTAAAAACCGTGCTACCCCCCTGGCCGCAGGGGGAGGGACCCGCGCCTATGGCGTGGGAGGGGTTGTTTTTAATACCATAACCCTCACCACTGCCAAATTCAGCAATGACCCCGTTCTCGATGACCAGGTATGCATTCTCAACACACTCGACCTGATTCATCTGAGCCCCTTCGAGCTTCTGGATACCCTCGGGGAGAATGCCTGCCAGAGTTCCGATATTGTAGATTACGGTCTTCATTAACGTATGAACTCGATTGATTTCTCTATGAACGGATGCATGTAGGTATCGTCATCGATGAACGGAACCACCTTACGGTACTTTGCAAAGATCTTCTCGATGGTCCATGATGATCTCAAAGGACGGCGGAACTCGAGGGCCTGAGCGGCGTTGAAAAGCTCGATTGCGAGTACGCGCTCGGTGTTCTCGACAACCCTCACGAGTTTGGTCGCGGCATTCGAGCCCATGCTGACATGGTCCTCCTGACCCTGTGATGACGGGATGGAATCCGCCGATGCCGGCATGCAGAGGCCCTTGCTCTGACTGACGATTGATGCGGCTGTGTATTGTGGAATCATGAATCCGCTGTTCAGACCAGGTTTTGCCACAAGGAAGTTCGGCAGTCCTCTCTGACCCGAAATGAGTCTGTATATTCGTCTTTCCGAAATGTTGGAAAGTTCTGAAAGTGCCAATGTCAGCATATCCATAGGCATGGCTATCGGTTGGCCGTGGAAGTTTCCGGCAGAGATGATGAGATCCTTGTCCGGGAATACTGTCGGATTGTCTGTCGCGCTGTTGATCTCTGTCTCGATCACCGACTTTACAAACCTGATTGTGTCTTTTGTCGCTCCATGAACCTGAGGTATGCATCGGAACGAATATGGGTCCTGGACGTGAACCTTCTTCTGTCTGATTATCTCGCTTCCTTCAAGAAGCTGGCGCATATGTGCTGCGGTTTCGATCTGTCCCTGATGAGGGCGTACCTCATGGACTTCAGGATAGAACGGCTCGATGCGTCCGTCATAAGCTTCAAGGGACATTGCTGCGATCTTGTCAGCCCAGTCCGAGAGTCTTTCTGCTTGAATCAGAGACCAGACCGCATGGGCGCTCATGAACTGTGTTCCGTTCAGCAATGCAAGTCCTTCCTTTGAACGGAGACGGATCGGCTCCCATCCAAGTTCCTTCCATAGGTCTGCGCTCTGCCTGATTTCACCTTTGTGTTCCACTTCTCCCATGCCGATGAGTGGCAGGCACAGGTGGGCAAGAGGGGCAAGGTCTCCGGATGCTCCAAGAGATCCCTGCTGGTAGACAAGTGGGAGAATGTCGTGGTTGAACATGTCTATCAGTTTAAGTACAGTCTCCAGCTGGACTCCGGAATATCCGTATGAAAGCGACTGAATCTTGAACAGAAGCATCAGCTTTACGATTTCAGAACGGACTCTTTCGCCTGTTCCGCATGCATGTGACATGACCAGATTGTGCTGAAGCTGCGACAGGTCTTCCTGAGGAATGCTGATGTTGCATAGGGATCCGAATCCCGTGGTTACACCATATATGGGACGTCCAATCTCCGACATTTTGCTGTCAAGATACTTGCGGCATCTGATGATTGCCGCCTCGGCGTCGCTGCCGAGTGTAAGATGGACTCCGGGAGCAAGAATTTCCTTGACCTTATCTATGGTGAGGGTTTTGTGTGATATGATATGTTCCATAATGACACTCGATGTATCGTTCTCAACAAAGATAGAAATTTAATTTTGTATCTTTGCCCCCTGCAGGCTGTTTTAAGGACACTTTATGAAAAGATTTTTTCTGATTCTGAATATATTCCTGATGACTTTTCCGGCTTTTGCCGAAGGTTGGAAATTCGATTATGCCGTAAATTCTGTCACTTCCGCAGGAACCGGTACCGTGCTTCCTTTCTGGGCAAGGACGGTTCAGGGAGGATATATGCCGGATGTCTCATCCACTCTTGTGACAGGTGGGGCAGACATACTATATACTTCTCCTAAGGAACTTTTCTTTGGAGCTGGTGCGAACCTGGTGGGAACTCTGACGTCTCCGACTGCGGCTTGCGGTGCCAAGGTGGGAGGACTTGTCGACAGACTCTATCTCACAGCCGGATGGAAGATGCTCCATGCCGACATCGGACTCAAACCGCGCCAGATGGAATTCTGTGACCTTTCTCTGACTGGTGGCGATATGGTGTTGTCCGGATATGCCAGGAATCTTCCCGGAGTGAACCTGTGGTCGGATTGGATATATTTTGAAAAGGGTCATTGGGTTGGCGTCAAGGGAAATTTTGCCCAGTACAAGATGATTGACAACAGGTATGTGAAGGGTACCTTGCTTCATAATAAGTCAATCGCCTTTCATCTGTCTCTTGGTCGCAAGGTGGATCTTGAAGCCGGATTGGATCATTGGGTTCAGTGGGGCGGAACATCTCCCGATCTGGGTGTGCGCCCGGCAAGCTGGAAGGACTATTACAGGGTGATATTCGCCAGACAGGGAGGTGATGGCGCGACAGACTCCGATAAGCAGAATGCGCTGGGAAACCATCTGGGAAGAGAGTTCGTCCGTGTCAGATGGCGTGCTCCGAAGTTTACGATGACCTTCCAGTATGATATGCCTTTCGAGGACGGCAGAGGTACGATAAAGATTCAGAATGCGCCGGATGGAGTGTATTCGTTGGTGTTCAATCTGAAGGACCGCTCCGGCATCGTCACGGATGTGATTTATGAATATGTACATACGACATGGCAGTCAGGTGATGTTCACGACAGGCCTGCAACAGAGGAGGAAATGACAAAGGTATATCCCGACAAGGTGGACAACTATTGGCAGAGACCGGGTGACTTCTACTACGGAAGAATTGTTATCGGCGGCATGGACAACTATTTCAATAACGGGGAGTATCCTTCAGGATGGACATATCACGGCAGGACTCTTGGACTTCCGCTTATAACCCCGATGTCTCCAGATGCTGACGGTGTGGTCAGGGGAGTTGAAAATAACAGGGTACGTGCCCATCATATAGGTCTGAAAGGAAATATGGGTCTTGTGCCGTATAGCATCAAGACCACATATTCTTCAAATTGGGGCAGATTCGGTATGCCCGATGATTCAAGATTCCATTCACGTCCATGGCAGCTTTCGCTTGCTCTTGAACTTGAGTTAGGCAGAAATGTCACCAATCTTCCTGTCGCTTTCGCTGTCGGGGCTTATGGTGATTTCGGACAACTTTTCCAGAACAGCGTGGGGCTCAGTCTGCGTATCACTTGCGGGGATTCCCTGAAGTTTTAGATAGCCGGTCGTGCCCGGACGACCTTACCTCTATGAGGTCGTGCCCGGAAAGGCTGGCTTTTGGGCACAAGTGGCTGGTTTTCTATGGGGTCGTGCCCGAAAATGGCGGTTTCCAGGCACGAGTATAGCCTCAATATTGCCGCGATGTCCCTGACTGATTGAGAATCTCTATTCAAGAACATTACGGATCAAATCCTCATCGGCCAGATTAGGCAGCGTCACCTTCAGGCCTGGAGTGCGCTCCATCTCACGTCTGATGGCGTTCATTGCACCTTCGTTTCGGGCCCAGCTGCGGCGTGCTATACCATTGTTCACATCCCAGAGGAGCATCTCGCTGATGTGTCTGTCTGAGTCTTCTGAACCGTCGATGACCATTCCGAAACCGCCGTTCATAACCTCTCCCCATCCTACTCCACCTCCATTGTGGATCGATACCCAGGTCGCGCCACGGAATCCGTCACCTATGACGTTATGTACTGCCATGTCTGCACAGAACTGCGAACCATCGTAGATGTTAGAGGTTTCACGGAAAGGTGAGTCTGTTCCTGAAACATCGTGATGGTCACGTCCGAGAACTATAGGAGCACTGATTTCTCCCTTACGTATCGCTTCATTGAATGCAAGAGCTATCTTGGTTCTTCCTTCGCAGTCGGCGTATAGGATTCGAGCCTGAGAGCCTACCACGAGGTTGTTACGTCCGGCTTCCTCGATCCATCTGATGTTGTCCATCATCTGGCCCTGGATTTCCTCAGGAGCCTCTGTCATTATATCTCTGAGAACTTTTGCGGCAATCGCGTCTGATTTTGCGAGGTCTTCCGGCTTTTCCGACATGCAGACCCATCTGAACGGTCCGAAGCCGTAATCAAAGAAGAGAGGTCCCATAATGTCCTGAACATAAGAAGGATACTTGAATCTACCGTCTTCGCGGACCACATCAGCACCGGCACGTGATGCCTCAAGAAGGAAGGCATTGCCATAGTCAAAGAAATACATTCCCTTTCCGGCCAGCCTGTTGATTGCAGCTGCATGTCTGCGAAGTGACTCCTGTACGCACTCCTTGAATCTTTCCGGTTCTTCGGCCATCATACGGTTCGATTCCTCGTATGAATATCCTGCAGGGTAATATCCGCCTGCCCATGGGTTATGGAGCGATGTCTGGTCAGAACCGAGATCGACGTTGATTTCCTCATCGGCAAGTCTTTCCCAAAGATCGACTACATTGCCTTGATATGCTATTGAAACGACTTCCTTGTCGGCTACAGCCTTTCGGATACGTGGAATCAGTTCGTCTAAGTCTGTGTGTATTTCATCTACCCAGCCCTGGCTATGTCTCTTGTGTGCCGCATGAGGGTTTACTTCAGCGCATACGCTGACTACTCCTGAAATCACTCCAGCCTTAGGCTGTGCTCCTGACATTCCGCCAAGTCCTGCAGTCACAAAGAGCATTCCCTTCATGTTTTCCTCTGTTCCGGCAAGTCCGCGTGCCTTGAGCTGTTTACGGGCGGCGTTCATCACAGTGATGGTAGTGCCGTGGACGATTCCCTGAGGGCCGATGTACATATATGAACCAGCTGTCATCTGACCGTACTGTGACACTCCAAGTGCATTGAATTTCTCCCAATGGTCCGGTTTTGAGTAGTTAGGAATCACCATTCCGTTTGTCACGATTACTCGTGGAGCATCCTTGTGGCTTGGAAAGAGTCCGAGTGGGTGGCCTGAATACATGACGAGGGTCTGCTCGTCTGTCATTGTGGCCAGATACTGCATTACGAGGCGGTACTGGGCCCAATTCTGGAACACTGCTCCGTTTCCGCCGTAGGTGATGAGTTCGTGAGGGTGCTGAGCCACACGGTAGTCCAGGTTGTTCTGGATCATGGCCATTACGGCCGCTGCCTGCTTTGATTTTGCGGGATATTCGTCGATCGGACGTGCATACATTTCATAGTCAGGACGGAAGCGATACATGTATATGCGTCCATATTCCTTCAGTTCCTGAGCAAACTCGGCTGCAAGTACAGCATGATGCTCCTGAGGGAAATATCTCAGTGCATTCTTTATTGCCAGCACCTTTTCCTCTGCGCTGAGAATCTCCTTGCGTTTAGGTGCGTGGTTGACGGTTGTGTCATACGGCTTCGGCTCCGGAAGCACTGCCGGAATTCCGGCCAGAATATCTTTATGGAATGTATTCATGTGGGTTTGTGTTTTTTCGGGTTTAAATCTTTCCGTTCACAATCTCAAGCACCTCAGTTTCAGCAATCTGAGCCTGCGCGGCGATTTCTGCAGCCTCAGCGCAGAGGCGCTCGGCAGCGGCGCGGTCTGCAAGGCCTGCAGCATTGATGCGCACGTTGAGTTGTGCTCCGAGGACCGCTGAGCGGGCTGCAAGTGCACCTGTTCCTGCGTCCGACACCGATGCCGGATTACCTTCCTCTGCCATTGCCCGAACGATAGGGAAGACCTCAAGGGCAGCCTTCATGGTCTTGAGAGGAACCTCAGTAGCGTAAAGAGTCGCGGCTTCAAGCGCTGCTGCACGTGCCGCCTTTTCCTCCTCAGATCCTTTAGGCATTCCGATTGCTGCCATGATTTTGTCGAATGCTGCCGTGTCTTCATCAACCAGGGCAAGGAGTCTGCTCATCACAGCCTGTCCCTTGTCAGCCCAATCCGAAAACTCCTTCCATCGTGCATCCCATCCGGCCTTGTGTGAAGAAAGATTTGCTACCATCGTACCAAGCGCAGCTCCGAGAGCACCCATATATGCTGAAATCGATCCGCCGCCAGGTGCCGGTGACTCTGATGCAGTCTCATATGCAAAGCCCTTGCATGTCATTCTCACAAGTCTTTCACGAGCTGCAGTCTCTGCAGGGTCCTCGATGAGGAACTCAACTACCTTCTCGCGCGGGTCAAATGGCTTCAGGTCATCCAGTCCCATAGACTTGACAGCAATCTTCATGATCTCCTCCTCTGAAATACCGGTCGAGCGCTGCTGTTTCTCAAGGAAGTAGCGTCCCGCCTCAATGAGGGTGCGCTTAGGGACAAGACCGACAATCTCGGTACCTGTCACTCGCAGACCACGTCCCTGAGCTGCACGACATACCTCGTCGAAAGCGACGTGGAGAGGTGTAGTGTTGATGTCAGTGATGTTCATGGATACCTGAGCAATGCCGTATTCATCTATGAACCAACCGATTGCCTTGCATCCCTTGAGTGTGCCCGGAATCATCACTGTCTTTCCGTTCTCGTCCTTTACGATCTTTCCAGTGATAGGGTTGCCCTCTCTCTTCGGGCGTCCTTTCTCGCGCACATCGAATGCAATGGCATTTGCTCGACGGGTAGAAGTGGTGTTGAGGTTATAGTTCACTGCTATAAGGAAATCACGTGCTCCCACGTTTGTCGCACCTGCCTGAGCTGCGCGCTCTGTGTACTGTCCAGGACCGAAATCCGGCTTGCGCTCGGGGTCTGCCATCTTCTCCGGCAGTGCCTCATATTCACCTGCACGGCACACTGCAAGGTTCTTGCGCTCAGGTTTCTGGGCCGCAGCCTCATAGCAGTAGCATGGGATTTCAAGTTCAGTATATATCCTTTCTGCAAGTTTGCGTGCCAGTTCTGCACATTCCTCCAGCGTGATTCCCGAAATAGGGATGAGAGGAAGCACGTCGGTCGCGCCTGAACGAGGGTGAGCACCATGGTGCTGTCTCATGTCTATCAGTTCTCCGGCCTTCTTTACCCCCTGAAATGCTGCCTCAACGACTGCCTCAGGGCTTCCCACGAAGGTTACTACGGTTCTGTTGGTTGCTTCTCCCGGATCGACGTCGAGCACCTTCACTCCACCTGATTTCTCGATAGACGCAACGATTGCGTCGATTACTTCCTTGTTGCGGCCTTCACTGAAATTAGGCACACATTCGATGATTCTTTGCATATATTTAATGACTTTATATTTTCTGTTTAAAGATGCTTCACTTCGTTCAGCATGACAGTCGGATGCCGTTCAGGCAGTTAGTTGATGACTATGCGTCCGTCCTTTGCAGCGGTGATCTGACCGTTGTTCTGTGCTGCAAGATGACGGAAATATGCAGTGTAATAGTCCCAGACATAGATGCTGTAGTCCATCCTTGTGAGATGATTCTTGAAATAATCCTCAGTGTTCACGAGATAGTTCAAGGTCGCAATAGTGTAGGTCTGACTGTCGTTTATTGCCTTTCCGTTGATTGTCAGCGATTTGACCTTCTTATTGCTGATGACCAGCCTTACTCCTGCATTTATAGGCATTCCTCCGTATGCGGCCACCGTGTCGAAGAATTTCCTGAGCTCGCTGCCTTTCATCGTTATCACGGAAAGTACGTTGTCGAAAGGATAGACTGTGAATACGTCACCTACAGTGAGATTTCCTCTGGCAATTGTGTTTCTGATGCCCCCGCTGTTGTAGACGCTCACATCGGCCGTAACTCCGTGGAACTCCTTGGCTGCCCAGAGCAGTCCGTCTGCGGTAAGGTTGCCCAGAGGACTTTCAGGGTTGCCTTTTGACAGGGCAGAAGGGCAATATCCTATGACTTCCTCCATTTTCCTGGATACGTCTGTGGTGTATGAATCAACCTTTGCCGCAAAGACAGGGTCAATCTTGGTGTCAAGATGCTTTTTGACAGGGATGAGTTTATAGGTGAAAGAAGGTTTTCCGTTGCTTTCAATCTTTATTTTTGCATATCCAAGGCAGATCCCCTTGCTTCCGGTCTGGACTACAGGGACCTTATCTCCGTCAAGATTGGTTACATAGTCCGGATAGTTGATGAATGTGTGGGAGTGACCTCCTATGATCATGTCAATGTTTCTGGTCTGCTTTGCAACGCCCCTGTCTTTGTAGTAGATGTCGCTGTTCTTGTCATAGCCAAGATGCGAGATTGCTATCACCATATCTGCCCCCTGTTCGCGCAACCTTCCTGCCTCTGCATCAGCTACATTGATGGCGTCCTGCCACTTGACACCTTCGCATGATGTCGGGTCGACAAGACCTTCCAGCATCACTCCCAGACCGATGAATCCGATCTTGAGTCTGCCTGCGTTGATGATTTTAGATGGCTGTACATATTGAGCCAGAGCGGTGTTGCTGAAATCGTAGTTTGTGCTCACTACAGGTACCTTGCTCATTGCGAACATCTCTCCGAGGCCCACCATTTTTTTGTCGAACTCATGGTTTCCTACAGTTCTGATGTCGTAACCCAGTTCATCGAGAATCATCATTTCCACCACTCCGTTGAGCAGACTGAAATAATATGTGCCCTGCACAAGATCTCCTGCATCAGCCAGCAGTACGTGGGGCTCGGCGGTGCGTACGCTGTCAATCAGAGCTTTGAGTCTTTTGGCTCCTCCGCGGTCGGCATTGTAGTCAAGGTTCTTGTCAGTCGGCTCTATCTGGCTGTGAAAATCGTTGGTGAAAAGGATTACGAATTCGTCGTTATCGGCTTCTTCCTCGTCTTCATCTTTGTCGTTTCCGTCGGGAATGCCGGTGTCAGGATCAGTTGTTTCCTGTTTCTGATTGTCGTCAGGCCTGTTTTGCTCAAGAGGGTCGCATGACGTGAATGCAAGGCCGGCGATGAGGGTCAGGAGAATATATATAAATCTGTACTTCATTTTATTGTGTTCATAAGGTTGCAAAAATCGTATAAAGGTAAGCCATATTGAACATAAATACAAACAGATTCTTATATTTGCATAGTACTTAACCGTTTCTGAGATTATGATGAGAAAAGCATTTGTTGCGGTGGCCGCATTGTTCATATCGCTGTCGGTTCCGGCGCAGGATCGTCTTGAGAAAGAAGTTGTCTGGAAGGAAATAGACGGAGTTACCGTCCCTCTTCCTCCTAAGGAGCATCCAAGAGTCTTCGTTCGCTCGGAAGAGATTCCGGCGCTGAAGATCCGTATGGAGCGCAAGGAAGGAAAGTCTATTCTTCAGAAGCTTCAGAAGGCCTCCGTGCCGAGGACTCCTGAAGAAGAAGCGGCGGAGACCGACAGGGGGTTCAGGTATTACGCCAAGATGAGGGGCCTGACCTCGAAGGTTCAGCTTCAGGCTCTGGATTATCTCGTCAATCGGGATGCTTCTGTTGCCCGAGAGGCCATTACTTCTATGCTCGATACTCTTAAGAAAACCAATTTCGGAACTAAGAATGACCTTTCGCGTGCAAGCGGATCGATGCTTCTGGTGGGTGGAATGGTATATGACTGGTGCTATGACCAGTTCACTCCTGAGGAAAGACAGGCATATGTCGATGAATTCGTGCGTATCTGCCATACCATGGAATGTCACTATCCGCCAAAGAGGACCGAACCTATTGCAGGCCACTCGTCAGAGTGGATGATCCTGCGTGATATGCTTTCGTGCGGAATTGCGATTTATGATGAGTATCCTGACATGTATCATCATGTCATAACCATGATGTATGAGGATTATATCCCAGTGCGTAACTACACATATAAGGGACATAATTATCATCAGGGAAGCAGCTACTTCAATGTCCGCTTCACTAATGACCTCAATTCCCTGTGGATACTCGACAAGATGGGTGCAGGTGCGATATACGATCCGGCGCAGCAGTATGTGCTTTATGATATGATCTACAGACGCAGACCGGACGGACAGGTGATGCCTGCGGGAGACTGCAATCCTGCTCCAAGAAAGAGGCCGCAGTCCTTCTCACAGCCGGCCATGCTTGCAGCAAGCTATTATCAGGATCCGTACATCGCCTATGAATATGAGCGCAAGCCTGACACTGAACCTCATATGCTTATGCTGGAACTTCTTTGGAGGGATTTTGACCTGAAGGGAAAGGAACCGTCAGATCTGCCTTTGACACGCTTCAGCGGCACACCGTACGGATGGATGATTGCAAGGACTGGATGGGGCCAGAACAGCGTTGTGGCTGAAATGAAGGTGAATGAGCAGTTCTACGGCAATCATCAGCACATGGACGGAGGTGCTTTCCAGATATATTACAGGGGCCCTCTGGCCATTGATTCGGGTTCATATCAGGGATCTGCCGGAGGATATAATTCGCCTCATAACAAGAATTATTTCAAGCGTACCATAGCGCATAACTCGCTGCTGGTGTATGATCCTTCAGAGAAATTCGCCTGCTGGAATTATGGTGGAGGTGACAAGACGGAGTTCGCGACCAACGATGGCGGTCAGAGGATGCCTGGAGACCGTTGGGACACCTGCCGCAGTTTCGAGAACCTGCTCAGTGAGGATTACACAGTGGGAAAGACTTTGGCTCAAGGATTCGGACCGGATGCGTATGCGCCTGAGTATTCATATCTCAAGGGAGACATAACCAAGGCATATACCTCTAAGGTTGAAGACGTCCGTCGCTCATTTGTTTTCCTTAACCTGGAGCCTAAGGGCAATGCGGACCTTAATCCTGAGGGTGCAGCTACGGATATTCCTGCAGTGATGATTGTCTATGACCATGTTGTGTCTGCAGATCCGGCATTCAGGAAATATTGGCTGCTTCATAGCATAGAGGAGCCTCAGACCGGCACTCAGGAATTTACAGTTGCGCGAACCAAAGACGGAGACACTGGTAAGCTCCACTGTTCGGTGCTTCTCCCTGAAGCTGATGTCACTAAGGTCGGAGGTCCTGGCAAGGAGTTCTGGGTCTTCGGTGAGAATTATCCGAATGTGGCGACTACACGTCCAGACCCATGCAACGAAAGGGGAGAGTGGAGGGTTGAGGTGACTCCAAAGACTGCTGCTGCAGAAGATAGTTTCCTTACAGTAATGCAGGTCATGGACAACGCAGTATCTTCTCTTCCGGTTCAGAGGATAGATGGTGATAAAGTGGTCGGTGCAGCAGTCTGCGGCAGGGTAGTGATGTTCCGCCGTGATTCAGGACAGCTCTCAGAGTCATTCTCGTTCGAGGTTCCAAAGTCTGCAGGCAAGAAGGTAAAGATTCTTCTCACAGACCTTGCTGAGGGGGCATGGACAATCAAGCGTAATGGCAAGGTCTTCAAGGCGGATGTTACCGTGACATCGGAAGAAGGCTGCATTTACTTCGATGCTGTTCCTGGAGAATATTGTGTCGAGGTGAATATGTAAGGCGTCTGGAGAAAGATTGATGCCCCACCCGTGCCTGAAAACCAGTCTTTTCGGGCACGACCCCATATAAAACAGGTACCCCGTGCCTGAAAACGGTCCTTTTCGGGTACGTCCTCCGGCAGGTGTCAGGGATTTCTGTTCATCGTATCATTCGGGAATGAATCTGAGATGTCTCTGGCGGTCTGGGCCAGGAGTGGTCTTGAGCCAGTTCTCCAGGATGGCCCTATGTTCGAGAAGGATGTCGCGGTACTTGGCTTCAACTGCAAGGTTGCGCATCTCCATACGGTCCTCTGACATATCGAAAAGCTGTTCACGGTACTGTCCCTTGTCATACAGGACATATTTATACTTTGGAGTACGGACCATCCATCCGAGTGTTCCGGCTGTCTGGTTGAAATTGGTTTCGGTTACGATGAAAGGCTGTCCGGCAGCTCCCTCCTCTGC
>JAEIGA010008751.1_pt1 | contig 15316 bp, 11 predicted proteins | sample 9270691 | NCBI WGS metagenome assembly JAEIGA01 (sample SAMN17057246, study PRJNA624740) | gut metagenome | biome: biome; isolation source: fecal sample | host: Bos grunniens | place: China: Xizang | collected 2019
CACTACCACGAACTCAACGAGATGGAAAAATCCTTCTCGCGCATCAAGAATTTCAATGTTGCAGTACGAGAAGTTGACAAAAAGGTCATCTTTGTTCGTAAACTTCAACCTGGCGGTTCTAACCACTCCTTTGGTATTCACGTAGCCAACATGGCCGGTATGCCTAAGAGTATCGTACGTCGTGCCGAGAACATTCTCAAACAAATGGAGAGCAACGCTGCAGCTGAAGGTATCAGTAAACCCACTGATATTATCACCGATAATCGCGAAGGAATGCAAATGAGCATATTCCAACTTGACGATCCAATCCTCTGTCAAGTGCGCGACGAAATACTAGGCATAGATGTCAACAATCTTACACCTCTTGAAGCCCTCAACAAACTCAATGAAATAAAGAAAATAGTCCGCGGCAGGTAATCAACACCTCGCGGACTATTCAAATACGTCTATCGGCTAACTTAATATCAATAGATAGCCTTTGCTACTTGCTTCACGCTATCAGCCGCAGCCATTGCATAAAAATGTATGCTAGGAACTCCATGTGCAATAAGCTCTTTACACTGGGCTATACACCACTCTACTCCCACCTGACGCACCTCATCCTCAGTTTTACATTTAAGAACTTCTGAAGCTAACGCAAAGGGAATATCCACCTTGAAAGTTTTGGGGATAATAGTAAGCTGTCGAGTTGTCTTAAATGGTTTTATGCCCGGAATAATAGGGATTGTAACACCCTCAGCGCGAGCACGATTTACAAAGTTAAAAAATCTTTCATTGTCATAAAATAATTGCGTCACAGCATATTCAGCTCCAGCCTTCATCTTCTCTTTCAACCAATATATATCCATATCCATATTAGGTGCCTCCTCATGTTTCTCGGGATAACAAGCCACACCATAAGAAAATGGTTTCCCAAGTTCCTTGATGGGCGATCCATCACAGAAGAATCCCTCATTAAAGCGATTCACCTGACTTTGCAACTCTATGGCATGAGTATATCCGTTCTGCATAGGAGTGAATACCGACTCGTGTTTAGCCTTGTCTCCTCGTAAAAGCAGCAGGTCAGTTATGCCAAGGAATTGCAGATCAAGCAATACATATTCCGTTTCTTGGCGTGTGAATCCACTGCAGAGAATATGTGGCACCACAGGAATTTCATATTTGTTCTTAATGGCCGCTGCTACGGCTACTGTACCAGGACGGCGACGAAGTGACACCTTATGAAACACCCCTTCCGATAATTCTTGATAGACATATTCACTTCTATGTGTAGTGATATTAATGTATTGTGGATTAAAATCTCTTAATTCATCAATTGTGCGAAACAAACTATTAATACCAGTACCCTTAAGTGGCGGCAACACCTCAAAAGAGAATGCCGTTTGTGTTGTATTTGTTATAAGATCAACTACGCTCATATAATGAAGTATCAGATTAAATATCGCTTACATTTATGGCAAACATGAATTCTACTATTTTTTTCGGTTTATTACCATGTCAATATAGGCAATTAATGATTTTTTTAGATCTTCATCTACTGTTTCCGGCAATAAGGCAAGTACCTTTTGGCGATAATCATTCATTACATGCTCAGCATATTTAATACCTCCATTATCCTTAGCAAAAGTGATAAGTTCAGATATTTCTACATCAGAAACGTCACCATTCTTGAGACGATTAATCATTGTACGAATACGTTCATTTCCATTAGTTCGTACTGCATAGATTATAGGTAAGGTAAGTTTACCTTCACGTATATCATTTCCTGTGGGTTTTCCCACATCATCAGAATTATAGTCAAAAATATCATCGCGGATTTGGAAGCAAATTCCGATATATTCTCCTATTTGTCGAGCACGATTTATATCCTCTTGTGAAGCTCCTACTGAGAGAGCTCCTACCTCGGCACTAGTGGAAAAGAGTGAAGCCGTCTTTTTGCGAATAATCTCAAAATAGACTTCCTCTGAGATTAATCGCTCATGGCTATGAAACATTTGGAAGATTTCACCATCAGCAAGCGTTTGCCCTAGATCACCAATAATACGAGTAACTCGAGAGTCTTCGCAACGCCCAGTAAAAGCAAGTGCCATGGAAAGCAGATAGTCACCGACAAGTACAGCAAGTTTGTTATTATAAATTGCATTCACAGATGCCTGTCCACGACGTTGCATACTGTCATCCACAACATCATCGTGTACTAAACTGCCCGTATGCAACAACTCTAGAGCCAGAGCTGCATTATAAGTGGTTTCGTTAATTGCTCCAAACATCTTACCGAAAAGCAGAACCAACATTGGTCGCATTTGCTTACCCCGTTGTTTATTGACATGAAGAATAATCTCACGCAATAGTGGATTGGGGTTAATTGCTAAATCGTCCTGCATCTTTTTAAAAAAAGCAAACTCCTCCTCGATAGGCTGTTGTATCGTATGCAATGCATCCATAAACTATTTTTTTTTACAAAATTAATAATAAAACTGTTTACAACACATTTTTTTTATGTTTTTACAACTTTTTTATACAAAGTTGATAGTATAAATAGTTTCAAAAAACTATTATTAATAATACTAAAAAGTTTCAAAGTGCATTAATACCTAAATCTAATCAAAACCACATATAACATCTCCAATTACTCTCATTCTTGAGTGTAATCTTAAGGTATAAAATTGGAAATCCCCGATGAAAACGATGTTTTTTAGTAAATATTGTGGTAGAGTAACAACTCGTTTGTGACAAAAGGATAAATATCGTGACTGTTTCAGACTGTTGAAATGACAAGTTGTTTTGAGGGATAAAAAACAATTTTTACCTTTGCAACAACAAATTGTTTATTTGAATATATTTAGTAATGATTTTATAGACTACGTATATGGAAAAGCTATTGGAAGGAAAGGTTGCACTAATCACAGGTGCTTCGCGTGGAATAGGTAAAGCTGTAGCCCTGCGCTTTGCTGCTGAGTGCGCTACCATTGCATTCACCCACGTGACGATGAGTGCTACTGCCGAGCAGACCGAGCAGGAAATTGCTGCGCTCGGCGTAAAGGTTAAACGTTATGTGGCCGATGCTGCCGACTATGCAACTACGGAGGCGCTCATTGCCGATGTGGTGAAGGAATTCGGGCGGATTGACATCCTTGTAAACAATGCAGGCATCACACGCGACGGTCTGTTGATGCGTATGAACGAAGCGCAGTGGGATGAGGTCATAGCGGCCAATCTAAAGTCGGCATTCAACTTCTGCCGCCTCTGCACGCCTATCATGATGCGCCAACGCAGCGGTAGCATCATTAATATGTCATCCGTAGTGGGCGTACATGGCAATGCTGGACAGTGCAACTATGCTGCGTCGAAGGCGGGAATCATCGGTCTCACCAAGAGTATAGCTGCAGAACTAGGCTCACGTGGTGTGCGTGCCAACGTAATTGCTCCGGGCTTCATCAATACAGATATGACGGGCAAGCTCAGCGAAGAGCTACGTGCCGAGTGGGCCAAGCAGATACCACTGCGCCGGGCAGGTGAGGGTGAGGACATTGCCGGTGCGGCTCTGTTCTTAGCTTCCGACCTTGCTGCCTACGTCACCGGACAGGTGTTGCAGGTTGATGGTGGTATGGCAATGTAATGGAAATCCACCCCTAGTCACTCTCGTTATGGTAGAGAGTCCTAAATGAAAAATTGAAGTATTAACCTATTAGCAATGACCGCAATGCCCGAAATCCCCTCCATAAATGGAGGGTTTGGGGCAGGTCTTCAATAGTTATGAATCTAAACATCATTGTTTTGGCAAAGCAGGTGCCTGACACACGCAATGTGGGTAAGGATGCCATGAATGCCGACGGCACAATCAACCGTGCGGCACTGCCTGCAATCTTCAACCCCGAGGACCTGAATGCCTTGGAACAAGCATTGCGCCTCAAGGAGCAGCATCCCGGCTCTACGGTGAAGGTGCTTACGATGGGTCCTGCCCGCGCTGCAGAGATTGTTCGTGAGGGAATGTTCCGTGGTACAGACGGTGGCTATCTGCTAACCGACCGCGCTTTTGCTGGTGCCGACACACTGGCTACTTCGTATGCCCTCTCTACGGCTATCCGCAAGATGGGAAAGTACGACATTATCATCAGTGGCCGCCAAGCTATCGACGGTGATACCGCTCAGGTAGGTCCGCAGGTAGCCGAGAAACTGGGCCTCACCCAGATTACATACGCCGAGGAGATACTCAAGGTAGAGGATGGGCGTATCACCGTGAAGCGCCACATCGATGGTGGCGTGGAGACCGTAGAGGGTCCGCTGCCTATCGTCATCACCGTGAACGGTTCGGCTGCTCCCTGCCGTCCGCGCAATGCCAAGCTGCTGATGACCCACAAGAATGACGAGATTACCGAATGGAGCGTAGCCGACATCGATGGCGATGTAGCACAGTGCGGCCTCTCAGGTTCGCCCACCAAGGTGAAGGGCATACAGAACATCGTGTTCAAGGCCAAGGAGAGCAAGGTTATGGGCGACAGCGATACAGAGATTGAGAACTTGATTGTCGAACTGGTGGAGAACCATACTATCGGATAAAAACATGAACAACCTATTCGTATATTTAGAATTACAGGAAGAGAGCCGCGTGACCGAAGTGAGTCTTGAACTGCTCACCAAGGGACGTTCGTTGGCTACCCAACTCGGCTGTCGCCTGGAGGCTGTGGCCGCAGGCCATAAACTCGAAGGCATTGCCGCTCAAGTGATGCCCTATGGTGTAGATATACTCCATCTGTTCGATGCCGAGGGACTGTACCCCTATACTTCACTACCTCACACCTCGGTGCTGGTCAACCTCTTCAAGGAGGAGCAGCCGCAGATTGCCCTGATGGGTGCTACGGTTATCGGACGCGATCTCGGTCCGCGCGTATCGTCGGCTCTGCACAGCGGCCTCACTGCCGACTGCACCGCCCTCGAGATTGGCAAGCACGACGATAAGAAAGCTGGCAAATACTATGAGGGGCTGCTCTATCAGATACGTCCTGCCTTCGGTGGCAATATCGTAGCTACCATCGTCAACCCCGAGAACCGTCCACAGATGGCCACCGTTCGCGAGGGCGTGATGAAAAAGGAGGTCTTCGACGTAAACCATCAAGGCGAGATTATCCGCCACGATGTGGCCAAGTATGTAGCCGACACCGACTATGTAGTAAAGGTTATCGAGCGCCACGTGGAGCGTGCCAAGCACAACCTCAAGGGTGCCCCCATAGTGGTGGCCGGAGGCTATGGCGTAGGCTCGCGCGAGAACTTTCAGCTGCTCTTCGACCTTGCCAAGGAGCTTCATGGTGAGGTAGGTGCTAGCCGCGCTGCTGTAGATGCCGGCTTTGCCGACCACGGCCGTCAGATTGGTCAGACGGGTGCCACCGTACGCCCCAAGCTCTATATCGCTTGCGGAATCAGCGGGCAGATACAGCACATTGCCGGTATGCAGGAGAGCTCTATGATCATCTCCATAAACAGCGATCCCAATGCTCCTATCAACACTATCGCCGACTATGTCATCACAGGTCGCGTCGAGGATGTGGTGCCAAAAATGATTAAGTATTACAAGAAGAACAGCAAGTAACCATGGCAAATTTTTATATAGACAGTCCGGAACTCAAACATTACTTGAACCATCCGTTGATGAAGCGCATCGTGGAGCTCCGCGAACGCGACTTTGCAGAGAGAGACCAGTACCCCTATGCACCTAAGGACCATGAGGATGCTATGGACAACTATGATAAGGTACTCGAAATCATCGGCGAGATTTGTGGCGACATCATCGCAGCCAACGCCGAGAGCGTTGATCACGAAGGCCCCATTTGCGAGAACGGCCGTGTGCGCTACGCATCGGGCACCGATATCAATATGGACGCCTGTCGCAAGGCGGGACTCATGGGTATGGCTATGCCCCGCCGCTTTGGTGGACTCAACTTCCCCAGCGTGCCCTACATGATTGCAGCCGATATGGTGAGCCGTGCCGATGCTGGTTTCGAAAACCTGTGGGCATTGCAGGACTGTGCCGAGACCATCTACGAGTTTGGTAGCGAGGAACAGAAGATGAACTACATCAGCCGCGTATGTGCTGGAGAGACCATGAGTATGGACCTCACCGAGCCCGACGCAGGATCCGACCTCCAGAGCGTACAGCTCAAAGCTACCTACAGCGAAGCCGACGGTTGCTGGTACCTCAATGGCGTGAAGCGCTTCATCACCAATGGCGACAGCGACATACACCTCGTGCTTGCCCGCTCTGAGGAGGGCACCAAGGATGGCCGCGGCCTCTCCATGTTCATCTACGACAAGCGTAACGGTGGTGTCACCGTACGCCGCATCGAGAACAAGATGGGCATCAAGGGCAGTCCCACCTGCGAACTCGTATACAAGAATGCCAAGGCCGAGCTCTGTGGTGAGCGCCGCCTCGGACTCATCAAATATGTGATGGCACTGATGAACGGTGCCCGCCTCGGCATCGCCGCCCAGGCCGTGGGAATCTCGCAGGCAGCCTATGAAGAGGCACTCGCCTACGCCCGCGACCGCCGTCAGTTTGGCAAAGCTATCATTGAGATGGCACCCGTAGCCGAGATGATTAACAACATCAAGGCCAAGCTCGATGCTGCACGCACCATCCTTTATCAGACCTCTCGCTACGTAGACATCTACAAGGCACTCGACGATATCAGCAAGGAGCGCAAGCTCACCCCAGAGGAACGCAAGGAGCAGAAGTACTATGCCAAGATGGCCGATGCATTCACCCCCCTCTCCAAGGGCTTGGGCAGTGAGTTCTGCAACCAAAACGCCTACGACTGCATCCAGGTGCATGGCGGCTCAGGCTTTATGAAGGACTACGCTTGCGAGCGCATCTACCGTGATGCCCGCATCACCAGCATCTATGAGGGTACCACCCAACTGCAGGTTGTGGCAGCCATACGATACGCCACATCAGGCTTCTATGCCAGCGCGATGAAGGAGTTTGCCCAGTGGGAAGTATCGCCCGAGATGGCCGCCTTGAAGGCACGCCTTGATGCTATGGTAACCCGCTACGAAGAGGCTGTCGTCACCGTCACTGGACACACCTCACAGGAACTCATCGACCTTACCGCTCGACGTCTAGTAGAAATGGCGGGATATACCATCATGGGATATCTTCTTTTGCAGGATGCTTCGGTGAATGCTGCGCTATTTACTACATCCGCCAACGTGTTTATACGTTGGGCTGAAGCAGAAATAGATAAACATGCAAGTTTCATCAGCCGTATAAATCCCGATGATTTAGTTTATTTCCATAAAAAATAATTTCATTACATAGTATGAGGGTGTATCACAGCTAAAGATACACCCTCATTCCTTATTCTTACACGTTCTTTACTCTTTATACAAATACAAGACTTTAGTTTACATGATTCCATTTCACTGCAAAATTAAGGGATAATACAGATAATTGTTGGTTTCTATAAAAGAATTAGCTCAAAAATAATAAAAACAATTAAAAACGTAAAAATTATCCAAAGGATAGGAAAAAAGATGTATTTTTGCATGATGAATTGTAAACTAAAAAGAAATTTCTTGTGAGAAAGTACGCAATCGTATCACTGATGTGTGCAGCATTGACTATGCACGCTCAGAGCATAAGCCCAGTAGGCAGTCCCTACATACACCCCAACAAGGTAGAACAACAGTTTCGCCAAGCTCAGTTGTACTATAACGAGAACAACTTCTATTTGGCCCAGACATTGCTGCGCGAAATAATCAGTAGCACCCAAAGCACCGATATACAACACCGTGAAGCAGTAGCTTTGTTTGCCGTGATTACATACGAGCTAGATACGGCAACAGGAGGTGAAACTATTGAAGCCTACCTACGCGACTATCCAGATGCTCCAGATAAGAATCGAATGAAGGCTTTGATGCTACTCAGCAGCTATGCCCGACACGATTTTGACGCAGTGACAGAAGGCATGAACGATGTGGATCCTGACCAGCTTAATGCTAAGGAACGCGATGCACTGATTTTAGCTTATGCCCTTTCGCTGATTGAGGAGCAGCGCTATGAAGATGCTGAGGCACAGCTCCGTATACTGAGTCTCATAAGCGATAGTTATGCTGCCGAGATTACATTCTATACAGCCTACACTGACTATATGAACAAACGATACGAAGAGGCAGAAAAGGGATTCGAGCAAAGCCGCGACGTGGAGGATTTCTATGACCAATCATGCTACTACTTGGCTGAAATTTCATTAGCCACTAAGGAGTATACCCAAGCAGAAAAAACAGCCATTACCTACCTACAGGGGAATACAAAGGATGACCAGTTGTCTCTAGAAATGAAACGCATACAAGGTGAGGCGCTCTATGCTCAATACCGCTATCTGCAAGCAGCTATTATCCTAGAGGAATATTTGGCTGCAGCAGAGAAACCCAAGCGCGAAGCATTGTATCAATTGGGTATGGCTCATTTCCACTCGGGAGAACACCTTCGTGCTCCCGAAGTGCTTGGAATGGTGTGCGAAGGTAGTGATGCTATGACACAGAATGCGCAACTACATTCTGGTCTGTCATTCCTTAAGCTAGGCGATAGGAACAAAGCACGCCTTTGTTTTGAGCAGGCTGCCGCCATGACGGCCGATGCCCAGGTACGAGAGAATGCTATGTACAACTACACCGTATGTGTGCACGAGACTTCCTATTCGGGTTTTGGAGAGTCGGTAGAAATCTTGGAGCGTTTTATCAATGAGTTCCCCACATCAATACATGCAGATCAAGTGAATAGCTACCTTGTAGAGACCTACATGAACACCAAAAATTATGATGCAGCCCTGCTATCTATAGCTAAAATCCAGCATCCTAGCACTATTATTTTAGAGGCTAAGCAGAAGCTACTCTACAAAGCGGGAGCAGAAGCGTTTGCCAACGGAGACATTGCTAAGGCCATCACCAAGTTCAACGAATCGCTTGCAGTGGGCGACTATGACCGTCAATCACGTGCAGATGCATTGTTTTGGCGCGGTGAGGCTAACTATCGCAACGGAAATTTTACTCAAGCTAGCAAAGATTATAACCAATACTTGATGCTCACTAAGGAGCGCCAAGGGCGCACCTATGCTTTAGCACTCTACGGTTTGGGATATGCCCACTTCGTACAAGAAAAGTATCAAGAGGCCTTTCGCCGCTTCACGCAATTACAGCAAGCTCCTTCCACCATTGCGGGAGCAATTGACAAAACCACTATGGCTGATGCGCAGATGCGCATAGGCGACTGTTACTTTCAGGCCCGACAATATTCAGCAGCCGAGGCTGCCTACGACAAGTCACTTCAGATAGATCCCTCCGTGGCTGACTATGCCATTTATCAGAAAGCTTTCGCACAAGGCCTATCAGGACGATATACTGACAAGATTGGTACGCTCACATACCTTGTGGAGAACTATCCACAATCTGACTATCACGACGATGCGCTTTACGAGAAGGGACGTGCTTACGTGCAACTCGACAAGGGAAATCAAGCCATACAGGTATTTGGACAGCTTCTCTCCCGTTTTCCTCAAAGCCAATACGCTCCTAAAGCAGGAAACGAGATAGCTCTCATCCACTACCAAAACAACGAAATCCGCTTAGCTATCAATGCTTACAAAAAAGTAATCATTGACTATCCCGGCAGTGAACAAGCTAATGTAGCCATGCGTGATTTGAAAAACCTCTATGTAGAAGAAAATATGGTGGACAGCTACGTGGAATTTGCATCGAAGGCTAGCGGCATATCCACCATCGATGTCAACGAACACGATTCACTGACATATCAGGCAGCTAAGCTGGCCTACACTCGAGGAGACGAGAAAGTAGCAACCGAGGGATTCAACAAATACCTCGAGCAATTTTCTAAAGGTGCATACACCATCGACGCCCACTACTATCTTGGTTGCATCTACTACAAGCTCGACAACTATGCTCAAGCACGCAACCATTTGCAATTTGTCTCAAACCATCGCAATAGCAAGTTCTGCGAAGAAGCCACACGCATGATGGCCGACCTTGCCTATAATCACCGAGACTATGAGTTTGCAATGATATCATATGGGGACCTCATTACTATTACTGGCACTCCATCGACTAAACTGCACGCTCAGGTACACCGCTTGCGCTCAGCACAGGCATTGGGTAAGCTTGATGTTGTGACTGCAGAGGCCGGCTCTGCCCTTGCCAATAGTACCATTGCACCCGAGACGGCCAACGAGCTACGGTATTACCGTGCCAAGGCATACCTTGCCCAAAAGAGAAACGAAGAAGCCATAGGTGATCTGAAAAAGTTGGCCACCGACACTCGCAACGTATATGGTGCCGAAGCCAAATATCAACTAGGACAACTCTATTACAACACACGCCAATTTGATAAGGCGGAGCAGGAGGTGCTCGACTACATCAGTGTCAGCACACCCCATAGCTATTGGTTAGCACGGAGTTTCATCTTACTCTCCGACGTTTACATGCAGAAGGAGAAGAACATCGAGGCAAAGCAATACCTCCTATCACTCAAACAAAGCTATCATGGCGCTGAAGACATTGCAGCAATGATAGAAACTCGACTGAAGAAACTTGAACAACAAAGCACCACACAACAATAAACACTCCTTAACGACTATGAACCGATACATCAGCATATTGTCATCTTTGCTCATTACTACTGCCAGCATAGCACAAACCCTTTCTGGCGACACTATCAACCGCACGGTACTCGTAGAGAGCACCTACAATCCTATCGTGGTAAGTGCAGTTAAACGTAACTTCATCCCCGATGCAGTGGAACCTTCGATGAACCGCACATCCATTGTTTATGCTGACAAAGCCATGCCCATCACCCGACTTCAACGCATGGTACTGCCAGTAGAGACGGTCACTATCGCACAAGCAAAACCCTCCTCAGACTATCTTCACCTAGCATACGGTACCCACAACAACCTCGATGGCATGGCAGCCTATCATCTCCTACTCGGCAATCACCACACCATTATTCTTGATGGCAAAGTGAATGGATGGAATGGTAACTTCTACACCCCTGATGAAGGATGGTTCGCATCGCGTTATTTTCACGACGAGGCTAACCTACGTTATCGTTTCACCTTCAGCCAAGGCGAATTAGGCGCGGCCCTCTTTACGGGACTCAGCTCATTCAACTATCTTACCACTGAGGATTTCAACCATAATCTTGAGCTCAACACTGACCAACGTTCAACCCATGTGGGAGGTAAAGTATATGTTAAGGGTAATGTTGACACGCGCTTTCACTACCACGCCGACATCACCTACACGCATGCAGAGCAACAAGTTCATTTTGGTATAGCAACCCCTAGCATCGAAAATCATATACAGAGTCGATTGCATCTCGATGCCCAACTTAACAACTATGGTACTTTTTCGCTAAAGCTTGCCAACGAACTACTGAGCTATCCCCAATCAACAGCAACTGCAATAAACTATATCACCTTGACGCCCCAGTGGAGTTCCAGTTTCAATCGCTTTAGTTTCACCACAGGCGTTAACCTCGACCTATCTAACCAGTCATATGCACGTTTCAAAGCTTCACCCTCGTGCAGCATCACATACAACTCAGAAAAGAATCTCAATGCTTCCTTAACTCTCGATGGTGGGCATCAACTACCCACCTATAGCTACCTCGAGTCGCTATCGCCCTATTGGATGCGCACACCCGAACTGCAAAGTAGCTACACTTACCTCAACGCAATATTATCGGCCAATATACGACTCTTCGAAGGACTTCATCTTCATGCCGACGGAGGTTATCGCATCATCGGCTCTGCGCTCTTCGAGACAATATCTGAAATAAACGCCATCCGCTACACGGGCTTTGTCAATCGCAATACCCAGCTAGCCCATGTAACCACCAAGCTTAGCTACAACTATAAACAGCAATTCTCATGCTTTGCCCAAGGTACATACAATCATTGGATGCCTCAAAATGATGACCGAGACATTCTCACCCGTGCTCCACAAATCGATACTAAAGTAGGAATCAAAGCCCACCTTTTTGCAGGACTGTCAGCTCACACCAACCTTCGCTACGTGCTTTTTGCAGCAGACAGCAAGCAAGAGCGTGAAACCTCCATCATAGATCTGAACCTAGGCTTCCATTATGCACTTAACACCCGATGGGGCTTCTACCTTGATGGACATAACCTGCTCAACCGACACTATCAGTATTATACGGGTTACCCCTCTCAAGGCATCAGTGCCATAGCTGGAGTAGCCTTCAAGTTTTAACACTGCGATAGTGAGCTCCTGATTTTTCTATGGATGCTTATTCCCCTTCCATATGATTCAGGATTGAATAGGCTCAGAATATATGTTTTGCAGCGTATAATTTGTGGATTATATAAAAAAGTTCTACCTTTGCGATAAATCGTAATGATAGCAGGTAATGTACTTTAAAGATATCATTGGACAGGATAGTACCATAGCGCTACTGCGATCAACAGTAGCTGAAGGACGTATACCGCACGCTCAGCTCATATGTGGTAGCGAGGGGGTGGGGCAACTTGCTATAGCTATTGCATATGCCCGATATCTGTGCTGCCCCCATTGCAAGGATGATGATGCCTGCGGTGAATGCCCCGCATGTAAAAAGTTTGACAAATTTGCACACCCTGACCTGCACTTTGCTTTTCCAATCTATAAGAAGGACTCGTCAAAGACGCCACATAGTGATGATTTTATAGAGAAATGGCGTCAGGCTGTAGCTGATAATCCTTATATGACGCTTAACCAATGGATGGAGTACATTGGTACCGAGAACCAGCAGGGGCTCATCTACGCGTCGCAAAGCGAGGAAATTATTCGTAAGCTTACCCTGAAATCGAGCGAGGGTGGTTATAAGGTGATGATTATATGGATGGCCGAGAAGATGAACACAGAATGCTCGAACAAACTGCTGAAAATGATAGAGGAGCCTCCAACGCAAACGGTCTTTTTGCTCGTGACAGAGAACCCTGACCAGTTGCTTCCTACTATACAGAGCCGTGTGCAACGTCTCACGCTACGCCCCATCGAGGAAGAGAGCATTGCTCGTGCACTTTGTGATAGATACGGTCTCATTGATGCCGATGCTCGACAGATAGCACATGCCTCGGCAGGCAACTGGCTTCAAGCAATGGAAGCCATCCATCTAGGCAGTCGCTCAAAGGAGTATATTGAACTCTTCATGGCTCTGATGCGCCGCTCATATGCTCGCGACCTCAAAGGCATGCGCCAGTGGGCAGACACCGTGGCTGGCATGGGGCGTGAACCGCAAAAAAACTTTTTCATCTACTGTCAGCGGATGATACGAGAAAGTTTCATCTGTAACTTTCATCGCCCCGAGATTAACTACATGAATACGGATGAGACAAACTTTACCTCTCGCTTTGCCCCCTTCGTGAATGAAAAAAATATCTTTGGCATCATGGACGAGCTGAGCGAGGCACAACGCCACATCGAACAGAATGTAAATGCCAAGATGGTATTCTTCGACTTGGCTCTGAAGATGATAATGCTGCTAAAACAATAGATAATTGACTATCAATAATTAAAATTGACATTATACTACATGGACGACTATAGAACTAACGGTTGCGACGGGCTCAGTTGCCAAGGATGTGGCCGACAAGATAAAAAGCTCAACGTCTTTGACTGGCTGGTCGATGTGCCAGGAAACCTTGACGAGACCGATTTCGTGGAGGTGCAGTTTAAGAATACTCGCAAGGGATACTACCTCAACAGTAACAAGATACCTCTACAAAAGGATGATATTGTAGCTGTGGAGGCTAGTCCTGGGCATGACATCGGTACGGTAACGCTCACAGGTAGTCTCGTACTGCTGCAAATGAGGAAAGCACGCATCAAAAGTGATGCGGAGGTTCGTCGCGTTTACCGCAAGGCGCGCGAGGTGGATATGGAAAAGTATCGTGAAGCCAAAGCAAAGGAGCAAGATACCATGATTCGTTCGCGTCAGATAGCCAAGGAGCTAGGTCTGGAGATGAAGATTGGCGATGTAGAGTATCAGGGTGATGGCAACAAAGCCATATTCTATTACATTGCTGATGGGCGTGTCGACTTCCGTCAATTGATTAAGGTACTGGCTGATGTGTTTAGGGTGCGTATCGAGATGAAGCAGATTGGTGCTCGCCAAGAGGCTGGCCGTATAGGCGGTATCGGTCCGTGTGGCCGTGAGCTCTGCTGTGCCACATGGTTGACTAGTTTCGTCTCAGTATCGACTAGTGCCGCTCGCTTTCAAGACATTTCGATGAATCCACAGAAACTTGCAGGTCAATGTGCTAAGCTGAAATGTTGCATGAACTATGAGGTAGATGTATACGTTGAGGCCATGAAGCGATTCCCTGCACGCGACATCACCTTGGAGACATTAGACAACACTTACTATCACTTCAAGTCTGACATTCTAAAGCGAGAAATAACCTACTCTACCGACAAAAGTTTTGCAGCTAATCTAGTCACTATCAGTACACGCCGTGCCTTCGATGTCATCAACCTCAACAAGAAAGGTGTGAAACCTGAATCATTATCCGAAGATGGTAATATTGGCGAGCCTCCACGCATCGATCTTCTTGACCAAGATAGCGTAACCCGCTTCGATAATGCCAAGAAGAAAAAGAAAAAGAAAAAAAACACGAATAAGGGCGGCAGTCAAAACAAGGGACAAAAGCACACATCGGGCAATAATGAAAAGAGAGACTAAGTCCTCCATTTGGCAAAAGACTATATCATTGCTCATGCTGGCTGCACTATACAGCTGCATGGGCAATGCCCGTTACACGGTGTTCTGCCCCATTGGCTCCAAAGGATGGAGGCAAACTGATACACTTACCTATGCCATCGACACGCTGGATATTAATGATGAGTGTGAAATTCAACTATTGCTTCACACTGAGAGTTATCCCTACACCAATATTACTCTACATATGACCGCAAGGCAGGACACCTTGGTTGTGGTGGATACGATAGCAACCTATGATCTTGCTCGTGAATCCTCTACAAAAGGGATGGGGCATCGCTACGACTTTCTATTGCCTATTGGTAAGATTACGCTCTGTGATTCCCTCCCGACAACGATACATCTAACTCATCGGATGACCGATACTCTGCTCAAAGGAGTACGACAAGTAGGCATTGAAATCAGAGAGCAAAAAATGGAATCCGATGAGATTGTATGGCACGTGGCATGGTGAATGCCCTAAAAACAAATAGAGGCCTTGCACGTTTCAATAAAAAACTGTACTTTCGTAGTTGATAAATGAAAAGTATG
>JAEIGA010008752.1_pt1 | contig 15315 bp, 10 predicted proteins | sample 9270691 | NCBI WGS metagenome assembly JAEIGA01 (sample SAMN17057246, study PRJNA624740) | gut metagenome | biome: biome; isolation source: fecal sample | host: Bos grunniens | place: China: Xizang | collected 2019
CGAGATTTTCGATGCATCAAACAACAAGGTCCCAATTAAATGGTATTGGCATCCTGATGGCGAAGTTCAGAATGGTGCATTCTCATAAACACCAACGCCCACGAAAAATGGCATTTTGGGGCATAAAACCGTTAAAATACAAAAAATCCCGAAAGTGGTTGATAAACTCTCGGGATTTTTCGTCTATTTTGTGTGATTTTCAGCCGATTTTTGTAGGCGTCAGTGTTTATTAGTGGGCGTTAATGTGCAAAAATTATTTACCTATGCAGAAGTTGGCGAAGATGGAGTGGAGGATGTCGTCGGAGGTGATGGTGCCGGTGATGGTGCCGAGGTGGTGGGCCACTTGGCGGAGGTCTTCGGCCAGGAGGTCGGTGGGAAGCCCTTCAGCAAGAGCGGTGAGGGCTTGATCCAGGGCCTCGCGGGCATGGATCAGGGACTCTAGGTGGCGGCTGTTGCTTACGATGGCCGAGCCTCGCTCCAACTCCGAGGTGTCGATCGTTGAGCGCAGGGCATGGCGCATTGCGTCGATGCCCAGCCCCTCTTTGGCGGAGATGTAAAGCGTGGTATCGCTCTTTATTTCGGTGCCTCGGCCAAGAGGGGTCGCCCCCATTATTTCGGCTCTCCAGTCGGGGTTCAAATCGCACTTATTGACCACATGGAGCAGGCTCTGATCTTCGCGTAAAGGGGGTATCTCGATGGGCGTAGTGTCGGTGGCATCCGTCAGCAGGAGGATCACATGGGCGCGATCCACGGCCGCTCGGGTGCGTTCGATGCCCATCAGTTCGAGTCGGTCGGAGGTCTCGTGTAGGCCGGCGGTGTCGATAAAACGGAAGTGCAGGCCGTCGATTTGGATCGTCTGCTCGATGGTGTCGCGCGTTGTACCGGCAATCTCCGAGACCAGGGCACGCTCCTCGCCCGAGAGACGGTTTAGCAGTGTGCTTTTTCCCACATTCGGACGCCCTACAATGGCCACTTGTACCCCTTCTCGCAGGACATTTCCCAGGCGGAAACTCGTCTCGAGGCGGGTCAGTTCTTGAAGGATTTCATGCATCGTGTGCTCGATGCTCTCACGATCGGCAAACTCCACCTCTTCCTCCGAGAAGTCCAGCTCCAGCTCCAGCAGGGCACTCAAGCGCAGGAGTTCTCCGTGCAGAGAGTCCAGGGCCTGCGAGTAGTGGCCTCGCATTTGGCGTAGGGCCAGGGTGTGGGCGGCGGCCGATTCGGCGGCGATCAGGTCGGCCACGGCTTCGGCTTGCGAGAGGTCGAGGCGGCCGTTCAGGAAGGCACGCATCGAGAATTCGCCGGCAGAGGCCATGCGGGCTCCCTGGGCGAGAAGGAGTGTTACGATTCGTTGTTGGATATAGGAGGAGCCGTGGCAGGAGATCTCGACCGACTCCTCACCCGTATAGGAGTAGGGGGCGCGGAAGAGGGCCACAACCACCTCGTCGATCAGCTCCTGGTTGTCATAGAGGCCTCCGAAGTGGATCGTGTGCGAGGGGGCTTCGATCAAAGGCTTTTGGCCGCTGAAAACGCGATCGCAGAGGGCGATAGCCCCCTCACCGCTCAGGCGTACCACGGCCAAGGCTCCGCCCGAGGCGGTCGCCGGGGCTACGATGATCTCTCCCTCTCTTGTCATGGCCGCTCGAGCAATTAACTATTGCGAATGATCTTTAGGCGCTGCCCCTCGCTCAAGCGGTTCGGGTTCTTTATGCCGTTCCAACGCATGATGTTCTTCTGCGACACTCCGTATTTGCGTGCGATGGTGCTGAGGGTCTCTCCTCGTTTGACGCGGTGGGTGATCGTGCCGCTGGCCTGGGCGCGCTTCTTCTCGAGGTTGTCGGGGTTGAGGTAGTCCTTCAGGAAGAGCGAATCCTTGGCGTGAATGGCCTCCTCCGAGGCGATGTAGTTGGTCACGGCGTGCTGCGGCAGGCGCAGGGCATAGCTCTTGGTCGTGGCCGGCAGGATGTCGATGCGATACTGCGGGTTCAGCAGGCGCAGGGTCTCGATCGGGAGCCCTTCGAGGGTCGAGGCCACCTGCCCGAGGTGGAGCAGACGCTTCACATGGAGGGTGTCGGTAGCCAGGGGCATGGGGGGCTCGGTGGGCTTGATGCCGTGCAACTTGTGGTAGGCATAGCCATACGAGGCTCCGATGAAGGCTGGCACGTAGCCGCGGGTCTCGGCGGGCAGGAAGTCGTAGATCTCCCAGAAGGTCTTGCCACCCGAGCGTGCCATCGCCTTGTTCACACGGCCCGGGCCGCAGTTGTAGGCGGCAATGGCCAGGGGCCAGTTGTTGTAGATGCCGTAGAGGTCTTTCAGGTATTTGACGGCCGCCTTGGTTGCCTTGACGGGGTCGAGACGCTCATCGACCAACGAGTTGATCTCCAAGCCGTAGACCTTGCCCGTTGAGGGCATGAACTGCCAAAGTCCGGCGGCTCCGGCGTGGGATACGGCGGTGGTTTGCAGGGCTGACTCGATGATGGCCATGGCGCGCAACTCGATCGGGAGTCCCGCCTTCATGAGCTCCTCCTCGATCATCGGGAAGTAGAACTGCGAGAGCCCCAACACGCGGCTCATCAGGCCGTAGCGCGAGTCGGTGTAGCGGGCGATCGAGGCCTTGACCACATAGTTGTAGGGGAGCTCGATGGGCGATGCGAGGTCGCGCAGACGACGGATGTAGGTGGAGTCGGGGGTTGTGTCGGCGGCGGCTGTAGCCGAGGCATCGATGAAGATGTAGTCGTTAAAGTAGCGCTCGAAACTCTCCTGTGTACGCTGTTTCGACCACACGGCCAGTAGCGAGTCATACTGTGCCGGGGTGAGGTCGCGGCGCGGTTCGGGAGCGGGCGGTGTCAGGCGCGGATCGCGCTCTTGGATTACGATTATCGTATCTCGTTTTGGGGTGAGGAGCTCTTCGGCTGCCTCTTTCGGGGTCGACACCTGCTCGGTTTTGTTGTTCTTTCGCTTCTCGCGCCATTTTTTGAAGATGGGGGCGGCTTGGGCCTCGCCCAACCCCATGAGGACGGTCAGCGAGAGCAGTGCGATCAGGTTGCGGCGTGTGGTGTGCATCAGAAGTTGATATTTAGGTTAAAGCCGACGACGGCCGAAGCATCGCCGAGCGTCGGTACATAGGTATAGTCCACCATGGGTTGGATGCTCATCGAGAGGTCGTCCGAGATGTCGTACTCCTTGAGGTGGGCATCCACATGGGCGTCGATGATCTGCAGGACATAGACACCGGCCGTCAGGATCAGACAGAGGTCGCGATTGCGGCGGTAGTTGTCGCGCAGATTCTTCAGGAACGAGGCCGAGTAGCGCCCCTTGAATTCGTCGGTCGAGCCCGAGGGCTTGGGGTAGATCTCGGGGTTTTGGTTGTAGTTCTCCAACGCCTTGTCGTAGTCCGAACGCAGGCTATAAGCCTTTTTAAAGCGTTGGTAACCGCGGTTGTTCCAATCTACGCAGTAGATCATCGAGGCCATGCCGCCGATGACAAACGGAACGCGCCAGTAGCTCTTGTTATAGATCTGACCGGCACCCGGGCAGATAGTCGAGAGGGTGGTGGCCTTCTTGACGTTCGAGACCTCGTTGGTCGAGTAGTTCACCGCGGCATCGCCGATGAAGTAGAGGTACGAGGCGATCGTGGCTGCGAGGTAGATCTGACGACGGGTGTTGTGACGGATCATGTCGCTTTGCAGGTTGTCGAGGGCCTCGCTGCGGGTGCGGTCGATCGAGGTGACCTGGTCGTAGACCCGCTTCAGGGGCTTGTATTGGTTCGTCTCGTGTACATAGAGACCGATGCCGGCCGCCAGCGTACCGTAGAGGATCGGAAGTTTCCAATATTGCTTGTTGTAGATTTGGCCGTAGCCGGGCAGGATGGCCGCCGTCCAGCAGACCTTCGAGAGCGACATCGAGTCGCTCATAAGCCACCCTTTGCGTTTTTTGAGCGTGTCGGTTCCGAGCGAGAGGAGCGAGTCGCGTCGTTGGAGCGAATCCAGCAGACCGCGTTTCAGCAGCAGGGAGTCTCCGGCCATCTCAATGAGCGAGTCGGCGCGCAGTCGCTGCAACGAATCCAGGCGATTGCTTTCGAGGATCTTTTGGCGGGCCACCTGCTTCAGCGAGTCGAGTTTCACGGAGTCGACCACCAGGAGCGAGTCGGTGGCCAGGGCGCGCAGTGAGTCGATCGCGCGACGCGTAAAGATCGAGTCGGCTCCCGTCAGCCGTGCCGTGTCCGGACGCTCAATGCGCCCCCCCTTGACCATCTGACGAGGGCTGCGGCGCAATTCTTGCGCCGAGAGCGACTCCGCCAAAAGGAGGGTTACAGCCAGTAAGCAGATGCGAATGAGTCGATTCATGCCGTTTGTTTTTCTTTTTTTGGGGGTTTACTTTGTCTCGCGACCTTTCACCTGTTCGATGAAGCGTTCGATGTCGGCATCGTCGGCAAAGTCGATCGTGATACGACCTCCTCCGTTCTTGAGGCGTTTGATGCCGATCTCTTGCGAGAAGATGCGCTCCAGGGCCTCCACCAGGCGTGAGTAGCTCTCGGGGTACTCCTCCTCGACCACGGGACAGATCTCGTCGGTGGGCTCCATCATGCGGCGGGCCAACTCCTCGGTCTGACGCACCGAGAGGGCGCGTTTCACGCATCGTTTCATCAGGCGCAATTGCTTCTCCTCGCTTACACCGGCAATCGCCTTGGCGTGTCCCATCGAGATCAGCCCCTCCTTCAGGGCGAGCTGCACCTCCGAGGGGAGCTTCAGCAGGCGCATGTAGTTGGCCACCGTCGAACGCTTCTTGCCCACCTTCTCCGAGAGGGCATCCTGCGTGAGGTGGCACTCCTCGACCAGGCGCTGCATGCCGAGGGCGATCTCAATGGCGTTGAGATCCTGGCGCTGAATATTCTCGACCAGGGCCATGGCGTGCAGGTTCTCGTCATCGGCCTCGCGAATGTAGGCCGGAAGGCTCTTCAAGTCGGCACGACGGGCGGCTCTCCAGCGGCGTTCTCCGCTGATGATCACATATTTGCCTGCGGCGTTGCGTCCCCGAACCGTGATGGGCTGAATGACTCCCAATTGGCGGATCGAGTCGGCCAATTCGTCCAGCGCCTCCTCGTCGAATTGGCTGCGGGGCTGCTGCGGATTGGGGACAATATCTTCGATGGCCAGCTCGGCCATTTCGTTCATGGGCTTGAGGATGGCCGACGGACGTTCTGTTCCGAAAATGGCATCCAAACCTCTTCCTAAACCTTTCTGCTTCATTATTTTGCTCTCTGCTTGCGGTTACGTTTCAGGAACTCTTTGGCCAGAGTCAGATAGTTCTGAGCACCCGTGGCACTTGCATCATAGAGCATGATGGGTTTGCCGTGCGAGGGGGCCTCTCCCAAACGGATATTTCGCTGAATTATTGTTTCGTAGGCCAGTTCGCCGAAGTGCTCGCGCACTTCGCTTGCCACCTGATTGTTCAGTCGGTTGCGCATATACATCGTCAGGAGGAAACCTTCGATGTCGAGCGCGGGGTTCAGCCCGCTCTTCACGATTCGGATCGTGTTGAGAAGTTTCGACAGCCCCTCCAGGGCCAGGTATTCGCATTGTACGGGGATGAGCACCGTGTCGGCGGCCGTGAGGATGTTGACCGTCGTATAGCCCAACGAGGGGGAGCAGTCGATGAAAATATAATCGAATCGCTCGCGCACTTCGTTCACGATGCGCTTCATGATGTGGTGGGCATTCTCCATCTTGGGGAGCTCGGTGTCGGCGGCCACGAGTTGGATCGACGAGGGAAGCACCCAAAGGTTCTTTACATCGGGGCTCTGCTGAATGACCTCCGAGGCTTTGCGCTCGCCGGTCAGACACTCGTAGATTCCTTCCATATCAATATCGAAACCCAAACCCGAGGTGGCGTTGGCCTGCGGATCGGCATCCAGCAACAGCACCTTCTTGCCCAACAGGGCAAGCGATGCCGCCAGATTGATCGCGGTCGTGGTCTTGCCCACGCCCCCCTTCTGATTTGCCAAAGCAACAACTTTTGCCATTTTATATGCTTAACTTCTATTCGCTCTTACAATTTGTAGCCTCTCTTTTTTACCCGCTTTCAGCCTACTCAATGGGGACTTCGGGCTTCGAAAGAGAAAATTATCGGGCAAAAATAGTAATTTTTGGTGGGCTTTGCAAAAAAAGCCTTGTTTTTCCTCTCCAAATCCTTTGGATTTGACAACATCCTGCCTCACTTCGCCCTTTTTTCGATGAAGAAGGCTCCATTTCTCCTCTTTTTGGCGGAGAAGAGCTTGTTAAGTGAGGAAATGTACAAAAAAATCCCTATCTTTGAGGGGTTGAAAAAGTCGTTTGAAAGAAGCTAGAACCATGCAACAGACCGAAAAACAATCTGCAACCACCCCCAGCCCCTTCTCGTGGCTCCATCCTCGTAAAGGGGGTTTTGCCACCTTTGGCGATCTTTTGGTGTTGATCCTTCTCTTTGTGGTCAGTGCTACGGCGGCCTCGTTGGTCGTTCATTGGCTTGGATACCCCATGCCCGAGCCCGCGGAAGAGGGGATACCCTATCCGGCCGATTGGGACTTTATAACCTTCTTGAATTATGCGCTGCAGATGGCGTTTATGTTGCTCCTAACGCTGCTCTATCGTCGATTTCGAGGTGGTGAGGCCCCTTTGGCCCGCTTCTCGACCCGGGGCCTTAATCCTGCGTTGCTCTTGGGCGGGGTTGTGGTGATGTTGGCCTTGAGCGTGGTGATCGAGCCGCTGTTGGGGCTTGTGGATGTCGAGCAACTTCCCATGCCCGAGCCCGGAAAGGGAGGGTGGACCCTGCTTTCGGTGGTGGTGCTCGCTCCGCTTTGTGAAGAGTTGCTCTGTCGCGGGATTCTGCTCGAGGGGTTGCGCAGCCGCTACGGAATCACGGCCGCCCTGATCGGCTCCTCGCTCTTCTTCGCGTTGATTCACCTCCATCCCGTGATGGTGGTCAATGCCTTTGTGTTGGGTCTCGTTTTCGGTATTTTGACCTTGCGTACTCACTCCCTTTGGCCGGCCATCCTGCTCCACGCCTTCAACAATGCGGTGGCGTTGCTCCTGACCTGGGCCGAATTCCCGGGCGAACGATTCGATGGCCGTCCCATGGCCGATTTGGGGCTTGGCGAGATGATCGGCAATCCGGTGATCTACTCCATTGTCTATGGCGTGGCCCTGTTGATCTGCCTTCGTGCTGCGGTCGTAAACCTACGTCTTCTGCATCGAATTTCGTCTGGACAACCCCTCAAAACAACAAACGAGGTGCCGGTAGAACCTCCTAAAATCGAAAAAGAGGGGGCAGAATAAAATAATTTTCCTTCGGAAGGCGTTGTTTTCGGGTAAAAAGCGTAACTTTGTCCCTTCGGTATGCAGAGATTTCGAGAAATAAAGGTTGGTGTGGTGGCATCGGTGGCGGTTTTGTGGCTGATGTCGGCCTGTCGTGAGTTGCCCTCCTACTTCCAGGGGAGCGAGCCCTTGGCGCGTGTAAACGGCAAGACCCTCTACCTACACGAGGTGGAGCGCACAGCCCCCGAGGAGATCGTGGGGGATGATAGTGCGGCCTACTACCGTCTCTATGTGGATCGCTGGGTGAGCCGACAGCTTAAACTCTCCGAAGCCGAACAGCTCTTCTCGGCCTCTGAAGCCGATATCGAGGCGATGGTAGAGGAGTATAGGCAGTCGCTTCTGATTCGAAAGCTCGACCAATATTATGTGGATCGGCAGATCGACACCCTCTTTACGGACGAGGCGATTCAGAGCTACTACAACAACCACTTGGCCGATTTCAAGTCGGATCGCACGCTGGTCAAGGGGCGTGTGTTGCGCTTCCCCGAAGGGGATCGCCGCACCAAGCAGCTTCTGCAACTCATGCAGGCCACGCGTCCGGAGAGCCGGCAGGATCTTTCGGACCTCTGCCAAAAAAACAACTTCGACCTCTTGGAGTTCAACTCCTGGGTCGATTACGAGGAGTTTTTGAGCCATTTGCCCACCCTGCGTCACGACGACTATTCGTCGCTGTTGGCCCAAAGCGGTGTGCAGCAGATGCGCGACAACCATTCGCGCTACTACTTCCAACTCACGGCCGTGCGTCGTGCCGGAGAGGCCCTGCCGCTGGAGCGGGTTTCCGAAACGATTCGTCGCATCCTCTTCAACCAGCGACATAATGAACTTTTGCGTCGCCACGAGGAGGAGTTACGCCAACGGGCCGATGCCGAGAAGCAGATCAAACTCTTCTTCGGAGAGGATGAGGAGCAAAACATCGAAAAATGATATACTGAGCAAATTGTTGCTCGATTTGGTAAAAATTAAAGAGATCGAAAAATGAAGAAATGGATCCTATCGCTCGCGGTGCTGGTGGCCTTTGTTGCCCGGGTGCAGGCGCAGCAACAGGTAATGTTGGATAAGGTGGTGGCCGTTGTGGGCAACTCGTCGATCCTCTATTCGGATTTGGAGGATTACGCTTCGCGCATGGCGGAGCAGCGTCGTCAGCAGGGCTACACTTCGGATCGTGAGCCACTGAACGAGGCGATGGAGGCACTCCTCTTGCAGAAACTCCTCTACCAGCAGGCGCAGATCGACTCGGTGGATGTCGATTTGGGGGGTATTCAGTCGCGTGCCGAGGAGCAGTTGCAGACCATGATCGAGCGCTCGGGGTCGATTCGCGAACTTGAGCAGCAGTACCACATGCCGGTCTACAACATCCGCGAGGAGTTGCGCCAACTGCTCACCGAGCAGGCCTATGCTCAGGGAATGCAGGGCGAGGTGACCTCGAAGGTGACCGTTACGCCGGGCGAGGTCGAGCGATACTTCAAAACGCTTTCGCGCGACAGCCTGCCGATGATCCCCGAGCAGTATGTCTATGCCCAAATTACCAAGTACCCGGGGTCGATCCTCAAGGCGAAGCGTCGCACCAAGGAGCGTTTGTTGGAGCTTCGCAATCGTATTATGTCGGGTCAGGCAAAGTTTGAGACCATGGCCCGCATGTACTCGGTCGATGGGTCGGCCATGCGTGGTGGTGAGATTGAGCCTACCACCCTGCAGGGACTCTTCCAGCCCTATGCCGATGCCTTGGCCGAGTTGAAGCCGGGGCAGATCTCGGAGGTGGTGGAGACACAGGCCGGCTTCCATATTATCCAGCTGATCGACAAACGAGGCAATCTCTACCACAGCCGTCATATCCTGATGCGCCCCTCCTTTACGGCCGAGGAGCTTTCGGAGCCGCTTCACGAACTCGACTCTTTGGCCGACATGATTCGCAAGGACTCGATCACGTTCGAGCAGGCCGCCATCCAGCACTCGGAAGATCCGCTCACGAAGATGAACGGAGGTTTGGTAACGAACCACGATATCCTGGAGCGTGCCGATGCCATGGATGTCAACTACACGCAGACCAAGTTCCTCAAAGAGGATTTCGCTAACGATAGTTTCCATAAGCCTTATGCCGACTTCCTGGCTTTGAGCCGCCTGAAAGAGGGTGAGATCTCGAAGGCCTACCAGACGCAAGATGTGATGGGCAACCAACTTTCGAAGATTGTCAAACTCATCGAGGTGATTCCGGCCCACAAGGCCAATATCGAGGAGGACTACCTCCGCCTGGAACAGATGGCCCTGATGCAAAAACAGGAGCGGGTCTTCAAGGCGTGGCTCGACAAGCGTATTGCCGGTATGTATGTCTACATTGCTCCCGAGTTCCGCGACGGAGCCTTCGAGAATAAAAATTGGGTGAAGTAACGCTATGAGAGTTCGTTTGCTGAAAACCGTGTTGCCCGTAGCGCTTCTTGCGCTGGTCTTTTTGGCGACAGCCCGTCCTGCGGAGCCCCTCTTTCGGGCCCCGCAGCAGCGTGTGAATCCCTCGGCTCGAAAGACGGCTGCCACCCCCTCCGATGCCGAGCCATCGGAGCCGAAGTTGGTCTATATGCGGGCCGACAATGTCTATTCGATCGAAGTAGGCGATTCGATGGCAACCTGTATGGTTGGTAACTTTGCCGCCCTGCACAACGGAGCCGTCATCACCTGTGACAGCGCCGTGCGCTACGACGGTCAGACGATCGAGTGCTTCGGCAATGTGCTTATCAACCAAAATACGACCTACATCTACGGTGATCGAGCCGACTACCAGGGGCGTATCAACAAGGCCGAGGTCTATTCGCCGCTGATTAAGGTGATCGACGGCGAGGCCACGCTCTATACCTTCCGTTTTTCGTTCAACACCTACACCAAGGTGGGCGAGTTCTCGGGCGGAGGTGTCCTCTTCAACCGAGGTAACCAACTCGAAGCCGATCGCGGCTACTACTTCTCCGATACGCATACGCTTTCGTGTGTGGGCAAAGTCGAGATGCGCGATTCGACCTATGAGATGCGCAGCGACTCGGTGGCCTACAATACCGACCTCGATCATGCCGATTTTTTCCGTCATACGAACATTTGGAACGAGGATGGCGACTATCTGGAGGGTGATCGAGGCAGCTACGACCGCCTCTACGACCGCTATGTGATCACCGAGAATGGCTATATCCTCACGGCCAAGGAGGAGTTGTGGAGCGACAGCCTCGACTACCGCAAGGAGATCGAGCACGTTACCCTGCGCCACAACATTCAGATCGACGATACGGAGCACATGACCCTCGCCTTTGGCGACTATGCGGAGTACTACCGCGAACCCGGCACGGCTCTTCTGACCCGTGATCCGGCCTTGGTGGGCTACGATACCTCGCAGGGCGACACCCTCTTCATGCGCTCCGATACGATCCTCTACCTAACAACCTTCACCACCCGACCCGAGTTCAACCCCTGGGCGCCGAAGCCCGTAATCAAGGCCGATTCGGTGGCTGTGGAGGAGGTTTCGACCTCTTCGGCCGAGGAGCCGGCGACCGAGGTTGCAAAGGGAGAGCAGGGGGAGCAGGCGCTTGCCAAGGCGGCCCTTGCCGACAGAACTCCGGCCAAAGAGCCCCTCTCGAACGAGAGCGGTGAGGTGCCGAGCCGAAATCCTCAGGGAAAGTTCCCCGATTCGGGTAAGAGTTTGCGCGATACGACCAAGGCTGACACCCCGCGTGAGCAGGCTCTGGTGAAGCAGCAGACCCCCCAAAGTGAGGGTGTGCGCCCGCAACGCGGCAACCGCGACAGCCTGATGGCGGCCAACAAGCAACTCTTCGATTCGCTCTCGCGCCTGCAACAGGCCGATTCGATGGCGGCCCAAAACCAACTCCTCGATTCGTTGGAGCGCCATCGTCAGGACTCGATACAACGCCTTACGGACAGCCTCGATACCTTGAGCAAGAAGGATCGCAAGGCTTACTACAAGCGCATCGCCCGCGAGAAAAAGGCGGCCGAGAAGGCGGTTAAGGATGCCGCTCGTGCCGAGAAATTGAAGGTGATTGCCCGTGCCCGCCAGGCCAAACTTACGGCCCAACTCAACCGCCTTGATTCGCTTGAGAAGGTGCGCATGGAGCGTCGCCGCGCCCGCATGGCAGCCAAGTTGGAGGCCAAGCGTGAGCGGGCCATCCGCAAGGGAAAAGAGCTTCCCGACTCCACGGCCCTCTCTTCGCTCGACTCGCTGTTGCATCTGCGTGAGTTGGCCGATTCGCTCGCGCACTCCGCGGCGGACAGCCTGGCCAAGGGGGCGGATAGCCTTGCCGTGGACTCCTTGGCCCTCGACTCGTTGGCCCGCATCGACTCGATGAACCGTGCGGCCGATACGGTACGCCGCATCATGCGCGGCTACCGCAATGTGCGGATTTTCCGTACCGATTTCCAGGCCGTCTGCGACTCGATCGTGGGGCTGGGGGTTGACTCCACGATGCACCTCTACATCGACCCCATCCTTTGGAACGAGCAAAATCAGATTACGGCCGATGTGATGGATGTCTATACGGCCAACGAGTCGGTAGATCACATCGAATTCGTGGGGCGACCCATCATGGTCTCGAAGATCGACACGGCCTACTACAACCAAATCTCGGGCAAGGAGATGACCGCCTGGTTCCGTCAAAACGAGATCTACCGCCACGATGTGGATGGCAATGTGGAGACCGTCTACTTTCTGCAGGATAGCCCCGAGGATCCCGTCAGCAGTGTCTTTGTGATCCGTAGCGGTACGGCATCCTTCTATATGGAGGATAAGCAGGTGGTGTCGATGACCTACCGCGAGCAGAACGAGTACACGATGTCGCCGATCGACAAGGTGGCCTCGATGGATGAACTCTTCCTCAAAGAGTATAAGTGGTTGCCCGAGCGTCGTCCGAGCCGCGACAGCGTCTTCCGTCGCACGATCCGCCCCTCGGTGCGCGACCAAAAGGAGCAGTTGCCCCATCCGCAGTTCCCCCTCTCGTCGAAGATCCTGCGCTTCCGTGACCGCCTGCTCGAAACGGGCCGTTGGGCCGACCGCGACGAGGTGCTCTCGCTCGATGTCCAGGAGTGGGTGCGCAGCAAGGGTTTCGAGCCTTCCGCCCCCCGCAAGAATTTTTAGCGATCTTTTCGCTTTCGAATTCCTCCCTCATCGGGGAGGAATTTTTTTATAATCCCCGTTCTATTCCCTTTATATGAGTATTTTGGTCTTTTTTCTCTTTTTTCTTTGGCTGTTTGTTCGGATATTATTATATTTGTATTCAAGTTTAACCAAATTAAAAACAAATACCAATGAAAAAACTTTCAAGACTTCTGCTTCTGCTCATGATGGGAGCCGCCTTTGTGGCTTGTTCGAGCGACGATCCTGTAACCACAACCCTTGAGCCCGACCCTCAGCCTCAGCCCCAACCCGATCCGGATCCTACGCCGGCAATCTTCGCTATTGAGTTCCAGGATGTTACTCCCACCTCGTGCATCACGGCCATCACGCCCGATGACGCCAACCTCTACTATGTAGCCTACTTCACTGAGGCTGCCTACTATAAGGATTCGGATATCGACACTGACGAGGAGCTTATTGCCGATGATAAGTATTACTTTGTGGATGGTGCCGCCGATTGGGGCATGACCTCGTTGGATTATATGACCGAGAACAATGTCCTCTTTCAGGGCAATCAGCGTCTGAAGTGGACCTCGATCAAGCCCGGTAACGAGTATGTGATCTATGTCTATGGTATCGAGTTCAACGAGGACTTCACCGACTATGAGGCCGTTACGCCCGTGGTTTGGAAGACCATTACCCCGCCCATGGCCGAGCGTTCGGAGGTGAACTTCGCCATCGAGGTTAATGTGGAGGGTGCATTTGCCGAGTGGAGCATCACCCCCGAGAACTACAACGGCTACTATGTGGCCGAGTTCTTCACCGAGGATGATGATTTCTATGTGCACTACGATGAGTATCTGAACGAGGAGTATGCCGAGAACCTGGCCAAGGATTGGCTCGACTACTACTACCGCTGCATCAATATGTATGGCTACAGCGACGAGGAGGTGCTCGAGGAGGCCGCCTATACGGGCCCTGTAGCTCGTCGTGCCGAGCTCTACTCGGGCCAGTCCTACAGCCTGGTGGTTTATGCCATCGAGTCGGTTGAGGGTGCTTATCAGATGGTATCGAACCCCGTTTACTACAACTTCACGACCGACGAGGTACAGCCCTCGAACATGGTACTCGACATCGAGGTGACGAATGCTTATGTGCGCGTTTGCGACCTGGCCATCACCCCGACCGTAGAGGGTGAGCCGGTAGAGGGTGAGCCCTACCTGATGATTGCCACGCCGACCGACTATGTGGTGGACTATTTTGGCGAGGACTACGACGATGAGGATATCATCAGTCTGATGCTGAACGAGTTCTATAGCTGGACTTTCCGCTTCGACAAGGCCATCACCTCACACATGAGTTCGCTGAATCCCGACACCGAGTACGTTGTGGCTGCCTTTGGTTACGAGGGTGGAGTGGTTACCACGCCTCTCTTCAAGGAGGTCTTTACGACCGAGCCCGAGGGCGAATGTGAGGTGACGATCACCGATGTGGCTTGGGGCGGTCCTTACGATGTAGCCCAGGTTGCAGAGCTCGATCCCGAGCGCTACGGTAGCTACCTTGGCTATCCCGAGGGAATGGCCTACCTGGTGTGGATCGAGGTGCAGACTGATACGCCGACCGAGGATATCTTCGCCTACTACATCGGTTCGGCTGACTTCGACTACTTCGGTGAGGAGACCATCTTCTACGACCTGCTGATGGATCCCGTACCCGCCGTCGATGTGCAGGAGGGTTACTACTATGACTACTACTACCTCTGCGCCGCCGCATTCGACTACAAGGGTAATGTAACCCCGATGTGGAAGTCCGAGGAGCTCCAGTTCTTCCCCGAGGATACGAAACCGGCTGCCGAGCTGATCGAGAAGCTCAACGCTTCGCCCAATGCCAAGCCGATGCTCGTGAAGGCCAGCAAGCTGCGCAAGTAGTCTGCGCCTCCTGTTTAAGGAGCAATCCAAGAGAGGCCCTATTCGTCGATGATAGGGTCTCTCTTTTTGTCTTTTTCAAGAGAATCACCCTGCCTCCCCCAATAAAATCCCACGCTACATAATAAATTGCCCCGCAGATGCGTTTGGGAGGAAAACCATGCAACTTTAACAAATGTTTGCCTATGAAGCATTTCGTCGCATAAAACTTGTAACTAAAAGACGAAACTTATGAGAAGATTATTTGGATTTTTGGTGCCGGTGGCCGTGGCGGCCGCCGTCGGAGGGGTTACGGCATGGACGATAACCCGCAATACGGAGCAGCAGATCGCCTACATCGAGCGTGAAGTGGAGCGCACCCCGCAACTCGGGGCCCAATTTACCGCCTACGAGCAGGGCAAGTATCCCGACCTCACCTATGCGGCCGAAAATGCCGTGAAGGCGGTGGTCAATATCGAGGCTGTGCAGGAGGTGGCTGTGCGTCGTCCCCAGGGCTGGGACCCCTTCCTCGAGTTCTTTGGCCTGCCGCAGGGCTATGGCGAGGGTCGCCCCGAGGTGCGTGAGCGCAAGGCCGGAGGGTCGGGTGTGATTATCTCGGAGGATGGCTATATCGTCACGAACAACCATGTGGTGGACGAGGCCACCAAACTGCGAGTGACGCTCAATGACGGCCGTTCGTTCGAGGCCAAACTCATCGGTAAGGATCCCGCCACGGATGTAGCCCTCATCAAGATCGAGGCCGAGGGGCTTCCGACCCTTGCTTTCGGAAGTTCCGATGCCCTGCGTCTGGGCGAGTGGGTGCTGGCTATCGGTTCCCCCTTCGACCTGCGGCAGACCATTACGGCCGGCATCGTGAGTGCCAAGGCCCGCACCTTGGGGGTGATCCCCAGCGAGTTCCGTATCGAGAGTTTTATCCAGACCGATGCGGCTGTCAATCCCG
>JAEIGA010008754.1_pt1 | contig 15314 bp, 17 predicted proteins | sample 9270691 | NCBI WGS metagenome assembly JAEIGA01 (sample SAMN17057246, study PRJNA624740) | gut metagenome | biome: biome; isolation source: fecal sample | host: Bos grunniens | place: China: Xizang | collected 2019
AAAACGCAGAGGCTTATATAAGGGGATGTAAAGGTTTCGACAGGGATTTTGAACTTTGATAAGCATGCAGCGTTACGGGAACGCTTTGAAAACCGAATTTATAAAAATAACTGACAATAGAACAGTTGCATTTGCAGCTTAATTAGCTGCCGTCCGGCCGAGGAGTACCGCGGCTTCGGTTCGGGCGTCGATGAGCGGTGAACGTGAGTTTTGGAGTTCTCCGACCAAGACCATGAATAGGAGATACCGAGTATTGTAGCCTGTTTATCGGCGACAATGTAAGGGAACTTTAAAGGATAAACTAAGCGTGTAGAAATTCTCAGGAATAAATTTTTGGACGCGGGTTCAATTCCCGCCATCTCCACCAAAAAATCTCGTTCTTCGGAACGAGATTTTTTTATCCAATCCGACAGTGTTGCACTAAGTGCGAAAATATGTTTATTTTTCTGCAAGCGGTGGCACAATACATATAGGAGTTGATTATATGTGTACTGCAATCACCTTAAAAACCAAAGATTTTTATTTTGGAAGAACCTTGGATATTGAGACATCATATTTTGAGCAGGTTACTGTCACACCGAGAAATTATGCTCTCGATTTCAAGTGCGGTATTACCCTGAAAAGTCACCTGGCCATAATCGGTATGGCTTATGTACAGAGTGATTATCCGTTGTATTATGATGCCGTAAACGAGTCCGGTTTATGTATGGCAGGTTTGAACTTCCCCAATAATGCATACTATCGTAAGCCGGTTGACGGTAAGGACAATATTGCTCACTTTGAGCTGATTTCGTGGATATTGTCTCAGTGTAAATCGGTTGCTGAGGCAAGGTTATTACTTGATAAAATCAACATTACCGATACTCAGTTCAGTGAGCAGTTGCCTTGTGCTTCGTTACATTGGATAATTGCCGATAATGAGGCATGCATTGTTGTTGAGTCTACCCGGGATGGCTTGAGTGTATATGATAATGACGTCGGAGTGATGGCCAATAACCCGAAATTCCCTATGCATATGCAAAAACTTAATGATTATATGCATTTAACACCGAATGAACCCGAAAACACATTTTCCGATAAGGTTAAGACGGAGCATTATTGCAACGGTTTAGGTGCAATAGGTCTTCCCGGTGACCTTTCTTCGCCGTCGCGTTTTGTTCGTGCGGCATTCAACCGTTGCAATTCGGTTTCGGGGGACAGTGAGGAGGAAAGCGTGGGGCAGTTTTTTCACGTTATCGGTACTGTTGAGCAGGTTAAGGGTGCGTGCCGATTGGGTGACGGACTGTATAAAATCACAATTTACACTTCCTGCTGTAACGCTACAAAGGGAATTTATTATTATACTACCTATACCAACCGCAGTATAACGGCGGTCGATATGCATAAATGCGATTTGGAAGGCAGTGTGTTGGTATGCTATTCACTTGAAAATAAGGAGAGAATAACCTATCAAAACTAAACTGGAAAGCCGAAGTGAATCCGTTAAGCTGCGGATTCACTTCGGCTTTCAAATTTTTCTCTTAACAACTCGGTTAAAATTAGCATTGGTGCTGACAAAAGACACCAAAGTGCTGTATATGAAAGGCATATTTGACCTAAAAGGTTAAAGGGCATCAGGCTGTAGTCCCAAACCGCACGGTTTAAATACAGGTTGAAAACTACACCGAAAATCAACTCAATTATAGTTATACTCAGTCCGCCCAGTATACAGCGGTAAAAGAATTTGAGCTGTTTCAGGTGCTTTTGGATGAGTGACAAAAGGCAAAGCGATATTCCGCCGGCTATTCCCATTGTGATGTCGGTGTAGCCACGCCATAAAAGCTCTAAAAGACAGTAGCTGACACCGCCCAGAATAAATAAAAATCCGAAATAGTAAAAGGTTCTTTGCATAATGTAAGCCTTTCTGAGATAATGAGTATATTTTATTATTATTTTGCCCGATATTACTTGAAAAATGAGCACTTTGGTGATAAAATGATAACTAGTTTAATTTGGGATAGTGTTGAAAAGAGGTGACAGGTAATGAATTATAAAAGATGGGTTATACCTTCGGTTGATAAGCAGATGGCTGCTGAAATTGCCGACGATTGTGACCTTGACCCGTTAGCGGTTCTTATTGCCTGCTCACGCGGAATGACCGACCCTTATGAAATAGAGCAGTTCTTTGAGAAGGAGCCTGAATTTTCCGACCCTTATGAATACAGTGGCATCGGTGAAGCGGTCGAGCGTATAAATATAGCACTTGAGGAGCATGAAAAAATCCTTGTTTTCGGTGACTACGATTGTGACGGTGTTACCGCAACCGCTTTACTTACAACCTATTTAAAGCGTCGTGGGGCTGATGTGTCATTTTTTGTGCCTGACCGTGAAAAGGATGGTTACGGTATCTCAGTATCGGCTATTGAGCAGGCTGCCGAGGATGGCGTTACCCTTGTTATAACGGTTGATAACGGTATAAATGCCGTTAATGAGGTTGAGCGTGCTAATGAGCTGGGTGTTGATATTGTCATAACTGACCACCATTTGCCGCAGGGTGAGGCTTTGAATGCTGTTGCGGTGGTTGACCCGCATCTTGACGCGGAATGTGACTGGCTTTTTACCGAGCTAGCCGGTGTCGGTGTGGCGTTTAAGCTGGTTTGTGCTTTGGAAGGCAGACCGTGTGAGGAAATGATATATGAATATGCCGATTTGGTGGCATTGGGCACTATTGCCGATATTGTACCCTTAAAGAGCGAAAACCGTATCATTGTAAATGAGGGCTTGCGGTTGATTAACCGAAGGTCTAACATGGGTATTCGTGCTTTGCTTGAGGTCGCCTCTATTAAGTATGTCACTGCATCAAATGCGGCTTTTACGGTTTGTCCGAGAATTAATGCCGCAGGACGTATGGCCAACGCTGATATTGCTGTAAGACTTTTGACCGTAGATAATTATGAGGATGCATTATATTATGCCGGTGTTTTAGACCGTTTAAATACTGAGCGTCAAACCGCCGAACAGGATATTTTTGAATCGGCAGTGAGGATTATTGAGCAGAATGGTTATCATAGAAATAGGGTAATTGTGGTTGACGGTTATGGCTGGCATGTAGGTGTTATCGGTATTGTTGCCTCTAAATTGGTTGAACGGTATAATAAGCCTTGTATTGTTATAAGCAGTAACGGTGACAATTCGGTAGGCTCGGGTAGAAGTGTTGACGGATTTTCACTTTTTAATGCCTTAAAAGCGTCGGCTGATACATTGGTGAAATTCGGTGGACACGAATTGGCTGCAGGACTCACCGTTAAAGAGGATGATATTGATAATTTCAGAACAGCTATTAATACATACGCCGAAAATATAGCGGTTCCGTTTGCGAAGTTAAAGATTGACTGCCGAATTAAGCCGCGAGCCTTAACGCTTGATGCCGCAAAATCACTTAAAGCATTTGAGCCTTACGGTGCAGGCAATCCTACACCGGTTTTCGGTGTTTTTGAGTCGGTTGTTACGGGAGTTCAGCCGTTGGCAAACGGCAAGCATTTAAGGTTGAAGCTAAGGCGTGAAAATTGTGATTATTCAGCCGTTATGTTTAATGTTCCGCCTGAAAAGTTGCCGTTTAAAATAGGGGATACTGTTGATTTAGCGGTTACCTTGGACGTTAATGTTTATAATAATACCGAATCGGTTTCGGTAATTGTTCGCAATATAAGAAAAAGCGGTATTAATGAGGCTGAAACCGAAAAACAGCTTTCGGCAATCGAAAGGGTTTATTCAAATTCGGCAAGCAGTACCGAGGCTGAGCTGATTTTCCCGCTAAGAGACGAAATTGCGGTAGTTTTCAGATACGTGCGAGAGAATAGCGGTGTAAGCTTAGCACGTGCTGAAAATGACCTTTTGGAAAAATTATCAATCGGTAAAATTACAGTTGCATTGACAGCATTGGCAGAGCTGAAGCTGATTGATAACACCGACGGTGTGTTGACCGTCGTTCCGGTAGACGGCAAGGTTGATTTGGACAGTGCCGATATTTTAAGAAAAATAAAAGCGTTAAAGGCAGGTGACATTGTATGACCGATAATGAACGTTATTTACAGTCGATTTTGGATTTGATTGATAAACAGCCGGCAGCCGATAGCTATGATAAGGACTTGATTACAAAAGCCTTTTGGTGTTGTATTGAGGCACACGGTGAGCAAAGAAGAGCCTCGGGTGAGCCGTTTTTCATGCATCCGATTTCCGTTGCAAAAATAGTTATTACCTTGGGTATGGATTCGGAATCGGTTGCTGCTTCGCTCTTGCATGATGTTGTTGAGGATACCGAGTATACCTATGACGATATTAAGCGTGAATTCGGCAAGAGTGTTGCTGAGCTGGTTGACGGTGTCACTAAGCTGGAGAAAATTCCGCTTGAATCCAAGGAAAGCGTGCAGGCCGAAAACATTCGTAAGATGTTTATCGCAATGTCGCATGACCTCAGAGTTATTATCATAAAGCTTGCCGACCGTCTTCATAATATGCGTACTATTGACGCTATGCCGGAGTATAAGCAAAGGGATAAGTCAAGAGAGACCCTTGAGGTTTTTGCACCTATAGCTCACCGCTTGGGTATCAGAGCCGTTAAGGAAGAGCTCGAGGACCTTTCTATTATGCATCTTGACCCCGTTGCATATCACGAAATCGAGAAGTCACTTACAATCAAACGCAGTCAAAGTGAACGCTTTTTGACTATGATTCAGGAGCGTATACAAGAACGCGTAAGTGAGGTCGTGCCGGCAATAAGAATTGAAGGACGTGTAAAATCAATTCACGGAATCTATCGCAAAATGTATATGCAGGGCAAGTCGATTGATGAGATTTATGATATCTACGCTGTCCGCATTATAACCGATACATTAGTTAACTGTTATAATATTTTAGGCGTTATTCACGATATGGCAAGACCTATTCCGGGACGCTTTAAGGATTATATTTCTACGCCCAAGCCGAACCTTTATCAGTCACTTCATACTACCGTTATCGGTCGTGAGGGTATACCCTATGAGGTACAGATAAGAACCGAGGAAATGCACCGTACTGCAGAGCTTGGTGTTGCGGCTCACTGGAAATATAAGGATGGAGTTATTAAAAGCGATGTCAAGTTCGAGGAACGCTTAAAGTGGATAAGACAGATTCTCGATAATCAGCGTGAGGCGGATGATGTTGAGGAGCTGGTACAGACAATCAAGACCGACTTGGCACCTGAGGAGATTTTTGCGGTAACACCTAAGGGAGATGTTATAAATCTTCCAATCGGCTCAACCGTAATAGACTTTGCCTTTGCAATTCATTCGGCAGTCGGTACAAGAATGACAGGTGCTAAGGTTGACGGCAGGATTGTACCCATAACTCACGAGGTTAAAACGGGAGAACTTATTGAGATTTTGACCTCTAATCAGGTTGGTCACGGCCCAAGCCGAGATTGGCTGAATATTGCCAAAACTACCCAGGCAAGGCAGAAAATCCGTGCTTGGTTTAAAAAGGAACGCAGACCCGAAAATATTGCCAACGGCAGAACCGAAATTGAGCGTGAATTTGCACGTAACAATATTCGCTTAAGTGAAGTTGATATGGAAAAATTCCTTAATGATTTAGCCGTAAAGCAGCGTTGCAATAGCCTTGATGACTTTTTTGCCGCAATTGGATACGGCGGTATTTTGGTTTCAAAATTAATGCCGAGGGTCAAGGATGCTTATTCCCGCTTTCAAAAAACCGATAAGCCGGTTGAACTCAGCAATAATACACAAACACGCAAAATGGCAAAATCGTCCGACGGTGTTGTGGTCGAGGGTATAGATAATTGTCTTATTAAGCTTTCACGCTGTTGTTCGCCGATTCCGGGTGATGACCTTATAGGCTTTATTACACGAGGTCACGGTGTTTCGATTCATAAACGGGATTGCAGTAACGTGCCGACCGATATCACTGCCGCAGCAGAGCCTGAGCGTTGGATTCCTGCATATTGGGATACCAGTGATACTACAAGATTTGATTCAACAATTACAATTCTGGGATTAAACAGAGACGGTATTGTTGCCGATGTATCAATATTACTCGGTAATTTACACGTTTCGGTACACGCTATTATGGCTAAGGAAACCAAGGACGGTAATTGCAGTATTATTATTACTATCGGTGTAGAGAGCCGTGAGCATTTGGATAACGTTATAACGCGTATAAAGAAGCTGAACGGTGTATTTAGTGTTGAAAGAAGTTAAAATATGAAAGCAGTAGTTCAGGTTGTGAATTTCAGCGAGGTTAAGGTCCAAGGTCAGTCGGTTGGTAAGTGCCGCGAGGGTCTTTTTGTGCTCTTGGGTGTTACCGAAGCCGATACTAAGGCCGAGGCCGAGCTGTTGGCACGCAAGGTTTGTAATTTGCGTGTCTTGTGTGACGAAAATGATAAAATGAATCTATCGGTGCTTGATACCAAGGGCAGTATGCTTATAGTTTCAAACTTTACCTTGTGTGCCGATACTTCTAAAGGTAACCGTCCGTCGTTTATTAATGCGGCACGTCCCGAAACGGCCGAGCCGTTGTATGAGTATTTTACCGAATGTGTAAAATTCTGCGGTGTGACTGAGGTCGGTAACGGTCAGTTTGGTGCCGATATGAAAATTGAAGCAGCTTTAAACGGCCCGGTTACCATTATTTTAGATACCGATACTTGGAGTAAAAAATGAATATAATTACAATACCTACCGGCACTATGCAGGCTAACTGCTATATTGTCGAAACCGATAATGCGGCGGTTATAATTGACCCGGGCTTTTTAGAAAGGGATATAGTAAAATATGTTACCGAAAATCCCGATAAGGTAAAATTGATTTTACTTACTCACCGTCATTTTGACCATATCAATGCCGCAGTTAACCTGCGTGAAATGACTAAAGCAAAAATTGTTATAAACGAGCTTGATGAGTGCGGACTATACAGTGATATGCTAAGCCTTGCTACAATGGCAGGCAATTTTTACGGTAAGGCTGACCCTGACAGCCATGCCGATATTCTGGTTAGTGAGGGCGATACTGTCACTGCGGGTGATTTAACCTTTAAGGTAATGTATACACCGGGACATTCCGAGGGCGGTGTATGCTATATTTGCGACGGTGTGATTTTCAGCGGAGATACATTGTTTAAGAGCTCAATCGGACGCACTGATTTTCCAAGCAGCTCAAACAGTGAAATGAAAAGATCGCTTGACCGCTTGTGTGAGCTGCCCGATGATATGTCGGTTTACCCGGGCCATGGCCCCTCGACCACAATCGGCGAGGAAAAGCGTACTAATATGTTCTTAAAGCGGTGATGATATGTTATTTTATTTGGATGATATTCGCTTTAAGTATGAGCTTGAAAAGTTGGCACGTACCGTTTTGCCGTTTGAAAGGTTTCAGTTTACCGAGAATATTCACGATATAACCGCCGATTCAGAGTATTTTAAAATACAGTCGGCAGAAAGGCTTTTGACCGAGATTAAGGTTGACGGTAAAAAGGAAACGCGTGAAAGGGAAAAGACTACTGAGGATTTTAACGAAAACGAATTACAGTTAGCTTTAATGTTATTTGACTGTATTTATAAAATTAGCGGATACCGTTCTAGTTGGGGTATACTCACCGGTATTCGTCCTGCAAAGTTACTGGGAAAACTGATAGCTTCTGACGGAATCGACAGTGCAATTGATTATTTTAAAAATACGTTTTTGGTATCCTCAAAAAAGACTGAGCTTTGCTTGGAATGTAACCGTAGTGAACGTGCAATTGTAGAGCGTTCGACACCCGATTCCTTCAGTCTTTATATTTCGGTGCCGTTTTGCCCGAGCAGGTGTAATTACTGCTCCTTCGTTTCACATTCAGTAGAGCAGGCGAAAAGACTGATTCCAAGGTATGTTGAGCTTTTGTGTGAGGAAATTAAAAGTACCGCTAAAATTGCCAAAGACCTGAAATTAGTTTTGAGAACTGTTTACATAGGCGGCGGAACACCGACTACACTTTCGGCTGAACAGTTAACCGAAGTTTTTGATACGGTCAGTGCATCGTTTGATTTGTCAAATATTGAGGAATATACCGTTGAGGCAGGACGTCCTGATACCGTAACAAAGGAAAAGCTTATTGCCATAAGCAAAAGCGGTGCTACAAGAATCAGCATAAATCCGCAGACTATGAACGACCAGGTGTTGAAAAATATCGGGCGAAGGCATACGGTTGCCGAAACGGTCGAGGCCTTTAAGCTGGCTCGTGAGTGCGGCTTTAATAATATTAATACTGACCTTATCGCAGGTCTTTCGGGTGATACTTTTGAAAGCTTTCAAAGGTCGGTGGATGAAATTATAAAATTAAATCCCGAAAATGTTACGGTGCATTCACTTTCTATGAAGCGTGCCTCAAACCTTACCAAAAGTCAAACAGTATTTGATATCAAGGAAGGTGAGACGGCCTCAAAAATGGTGGACTATGCACGTGAAAAGCTGACCGAAAACGGAATTAAACCGTACTATATGTACCGACAGAGTAAAACGGTTGGTAATTTGGAAAATGTAGGCTATGCTAAGCCGGGCTTTGAGTGTCTTTATAATGTCTATATTATGGATGAAACTCATACAATTTTAGCCTGCGGTGCCTCGGCGGTTACCAAATTACGTGAGCCTTATGGCAATAATATTGAACGAATTTTCAACTACAAATATCCGTATGAATATATTGAGCGTTTTGGCGATATTCTTGACCGAAAGCAGAAGATTTTCGAATTTTATGCTCAATATAGCAGGGATGTTTGCAAAAACTGATAGAATATGTTAAAATAATATTATAAAAAATTAATATCGAAAGGGAAATAATTATGGAATTACTTAGCAAGGCAAGAGAACTGTTTGACACTGCAACCGTAAAAACCGAAGAGTTTATTTACGACCAAAAATGCAATTTACAGATTGCACGTGCTTGTGCCGACCTTAAAAAGCAGTATGAGCGTTTGGGAAGACTTTGCTTTAGAAAAATTAAGGGTCTGAAAATTGACGATAATGAATTTGATGCGGTTGTTGAAAAGATTGAGGTTTTGAAGGTAGAGTTGACCGCTTTAAGAGAGGGTAAAATCGAAGAGCCTGAGTTTGACAGTATTGTTTTTGAGGACGGAGAACCGGTTGAAGCTCCCGTTGACGGTGAATAATAATGGATGAGCAGTTGTTTACCGTAGGTCTTGTTATCGCCGACCGTGATGAGTATGTTCACGTTATGAAGGAGCTTGGCGATAATGCAGAGGCCTGTGATGTAATGGGTCTTATCGGACATACTGCAGTGCTTAGCTGCAACGGTCACGATATCAGAGTAAGAACAGTTTGCAGCGGTATCGGTAAGGTTTTTTCGGCGGTTGCCGCTACCTTGCTTGCCGAGGGCTGCGATTTGCTTATAAATGCTGGTCTTTCAGGTGGCTTTGGCGAGGCTAAAAAGCACGATATAGTTGTCGGCACCACCTTTGTTGAGCATGATTTTGATTTGACACCTATCGGCTATAAAAAAGCACAAAAGCCCGGTCAAAACAGACCGATTGTTGCCGCTCGCGAGCTTAATGAGGATATTATCAAAAAGTTTCCCTTTGTCAAGGCGGGAGCTTTTGTCACCGGTGACTGCTTTGTAAGTTCAAAAGAGCAGCACTCATTTTTAGAAAAAGAGTTTAATCCCATTGCTTGCGATATGGAATCGGCTTGTGTCGGCTATGTTGCACAGTTGTACGATATTCCGTATGTTTCAATTCGTATGATTTCGGACGGTGCGGATGACGGTGAATCAAAAAGCTATATCGAAACTTTAAACTGCGATGTTGCCGATATGTGGGCAAAAATTACTTTTGATTGGATTAGGTCACTTTAATTATGGCTAAAACGCTTAAATCTGAAAAAAGAAAAGAGCAATCCTTTTTAGAGGGTTCGGCAATACTTATAGTTGCCACCTTGTTAGTAAAGGTTATAGGTGCCGTTTACCGTATACCGTTAGGTAAGCTGTTTGATGCAACACCGATGGGCTACTATTCGACGGCTTATGACCTTTATGTGCCAATGTATTCGATTGCAATGGCAGGCCTGCCTATTGCTATTTCGAGAATTGTGTCCGAGCATGTTGCCGCAGGACGCTTCCGCCACGTCAAAAAGACCTTGAATGTTGCTAAAGCGGCATTTTTCATTACCGGCGGATTGGGCTTTTTGCTTATGATAGTGCTGGCCTTCCTGCTTACGGGAAGCTCGATAACCGTTTTCGGTCATACCTTCTCGTTTGAGGTGTTTGACCGCGGTGCATTGCCGAGTATTTTGTGTATTGCACCTTGTCTTTTGTTCTGTTGTGTAATGTCGGCATACCGCGGCTATTACGAGGGACTCAGGAATATGATTCCTACGGCTATAAGTCAGGTTATTGAGGCTTTAGGAAAGCTTTTGTTCGGCTACGGCTTGGCTTTTGTTGTTTTAAAAACTTCAAAAAACCCGTCCTATGCTGCCGCAGGTGCATTGCTTGGTATTACGATAGGTACTGCTGTAAGCGCATTATATCTGGAAATAAAATACCGTTTAACAGGCAAATATACTTTCACTGAAGAGCAACTGTCAAAGGCACCGGAGTGTTATTCAACCGGAAAAACCGCTAAGGTTTTGGTTGCTATAGCAATTCCCATAGTTTTAGGCTCGTTGGTTAATAATATCAGCAGTCTTATTGATGTTGCCATGGTACAAAGTCAGTTGGCACGCGGGTTGGAGAAGGCACCCGAGTATTTCAGCACAACCTACGCCGATTTGATTGCATCTGAAACAAAATCTGCATTAGCAAGCGGAAATACCTTTGTTTGGAATGAAGCGTTGCCTAACTCACTTTACGGTGTGCATAGAGGTTTTGCGTTTTCTATTTACAACCTTGTGCCGTCATTAACCTCGGTTTTGGGTGTAAGTGCGATTCCGATACTGTCATCTGCTTGGACTAAGCGTGACAATGCTGAAATTAAAAATAATGTTAATACTATGTTAAGAACTACTGCATTGGTAGCCGTTCCTGCAGGCTTTGGCATTATGGCTTTGGCAGGTCCTATTTTAAGCTTTCTTTACGGTAAGCCAACTATTGTTGCTATTGCAACACCTAATTTGAGAATATTGGGACTTTGTGCTATTTTTGCCGGACTTAACGGTCCTTTGACCAATATGCTTCAGGCAATCGGCAGGCAGGGTGTACCGCTGAAGAATATTGCGGTCGGCGCTATTCTTAAAATAGTTATAAATTTCGTGCTTGTGGGAACTCCCGAAATTAATATTTTGGGTGTACCTATCGGTACTACTGTTTGTTATGCGTATATTTGTATTGCAAACTTTATCTGCTTTGTAAAATATTCGGGCGTTATGCCTAATATTATTTTGGCACTTGGTAAGCCGATTGTCTGCGGTGCTGCCTGCGGCGGTGCTGCCTTAGGCGTGTATTATGCACTTGGATTTGTCGGTATTGGCAGCTCTTTAAAAACTATTATAGCAATTGGCTTTGCCGCATTGGTATATGCCGTTATGCTTTTTCTGACACGTGCTATTACCGAAAAGGACATTATTTCCTTGCCAAAAGGAAAAAAATTACTAAAAGTACTTGAAAAATTAAGACTAATGAGATAAAATATATATGGATCATCACCAAAATACAAAACTTTTGGCAATTTTGCACAAATGTCCGTATTTACTATTGTAGAGGCTGTATAAATGCTTAGTAAAACTGATTTTAAAAAAGAAAAATATTCTACTGAGGATTTGCGTGATATCGTAAGAATTCTGCGTGAACCGGGTGGTTGTCCGTGGGATGCTGAGCAGACACATAAGTCGATAAGAAACGGTCTTCTGGAAGAAGCTTACGAAGTTGCTGATGCAATTGATAATTCTGATAACCTAGCCTTGTGTGAGGAATTGGGAGACCTATTACTTCAGGTTGTTTTTTGCTCACAGATTTCAGAAGAAGAAGAATCTTTTACTATGGATGATGTGGCAGACGGTGTTTGTAAAAAGTTGATTTTGCGTCATCCTCATGTTTTCGGCAGTGTTGTAGCCGAGACTGCGGATAAGGTTTTGGAAAATTGGGATGCTATAAAGCGTGACGAGAAAAGTCAAACCACATATTACGATACCTTAGCAAGTGTGCCGAGAGCTTTTCCGGCATTAATGCGTGCCGCAAAGGTTCAAAAAAGAGCTTCCAAAGCCGGCTTTGATTGGGAATTGCTGGAGGATGCTTTTTCTAAGATTTATGAGGAAACCGCTGAATTAAAAGAGGCAATAAACGGTGGAAATAAACAAGAAATCGAAGAGGAATTCGGTGATTTACTGTTTGCGGCAGTAAATGTTTCGAGGTTTTTAAAGGTTGATGCTGAGCAAACCTTGGCATCGGCTACCGATAAATTTATGGCTCGCTTTCGTGCGGTTGAGGAAGCTGTTATTAAGTCAGGCCGTGATATGAAGGATTTATCCTTGAATGAGCTTGATGGAATTTGGGATTCGGTTAAAGATACCGCAATTTAATTTGTTTCAAATTTGGGTTAACCTTTTTGAATAAAATATTATAGGAGGAAGTTTCATTATGAACAAGACAGAGTTAGTAGCAGTTGTTGCTGAGAAGGCAGGTCTTAGCAAGAAGGACGCCGATAAGGCAGTTGCAGCATTTATTGAAGCTGTTGCAGATACCTTGAAGGCAGGCGACAAGATTCAGCTTGTTGGCTTTGGTACATTCGAAGTACGTGAGCGCCCTGAGAGAACCGGTAGAAATCCGCAGAGTGGCGCAACTATGGTTATTCCTGCTTCTAAAGTTCCTGCATTTAAGGCAGGCGCCGGCTTAAAGAACGCCATTGCAAAATAAGACTATTTTCTTAACTAAAGCCGCTTGAAAACAAGCGGCTTTCTCTTTATAATTTTGGGAGATAATTTTTTATGAGATTGGATAAGTATTTAAAGGTGTCACGTATCATTAAGCGGCGTACTGTTGCTAACGAGGCTTGTGATGCAGGACGTGTTATGATAAACGGTAAGGTAGCACGAGCTTCTTATGATGTGAAGGTCGGGGATGTAATGGAGATTGCTTTTGGTGAAAGAACCGTCAAGGCAGAAATTTTGGACGTCAGTGAAGTAGTACGAAAAGAGAATGCTGCACTTATGTACAGAATTATTGAATAGGTTGCAGTAATTATTTTTAATATGTTGCTCATATATTTTTAAAAGAAAAATTATCGGAGAGTGAAGATATATGGGTGAATTGGCAATTAAGGGTAACCATGGGATTATACTTGAAAACCGCAAAAAGCTGTCGGTCAGCGGAGTGACCGATGTTGTCGGCTTTGATGAGGAAACGGTTGTGCTAAATACCGAGCTTGGAAATTTGACGGTTAAGGGTAACTGTTTAAAGGTTAATTCTTTTGCAGTTGAGACGGGAAGTCTTACAGTTGAGGGTAATATAGCGGCTTTGGTATATACTGAAAGCCGTCAAAAGCACGGCATTAAATCGAGGCTTTTCAGATAATGGGTTATATAGTTCCTTCAAATCAGGTGGCAACCTTTTTATGGTCACTTTTATTGGGCGTTGCAATGTGTCTGGCTTATGATATTATCCGTGCTGCACACAAAACCTCGGTTAAAGGTTTTTTCGAGGTAATGCTCATAGATATTTTGTTTTGGGGCCTGTGGTCACTAATAACCTTTTGCTTTTTGATATTAAGGTGTAAGGGAGAGGTCAGGGGCTATGTTCTGTTTGGTCAGGCTTTAGGCTTTATTGTATCAAGGCTGACTGTGTCAAGGATATTTTTTCCTGCTTTTTCCTATTGTTTAAGCTTTATTTCAAGATTATTTGCAGTATTTGGCAGTAAGTTTCATTTATTGTTCTTTTTCTGTGAAAAAAATATCAAAAAAACCTTTAAATATATAAAAAAAGTCTTGCAACATAAAGCAAAGCTGTTGTATAATCAACTAAAAGTAAGAAAAGTGAAAAATAATGAATTAGGAGAATAAAAGTGGCAGCACCTAAACCGAGACAAAGTAGTATTATACTTCGTGTTGTTCTTTTGGCATTTGCTGTTTGGATGATATACTATCTTGGCTCCTTGATTAAGGATTATAGTTCTGTGCAAAAGCAGTACGATGCGGCGGCTAAAAAGCGTGACGAGCTGATTTTAGAGGTCGAGCAGATGGCAAATATACTGGAAAACGGTAATGATGAGGATTTTATAGAGCGCGCGGCACGCGAAAAGCTAGGCTATGTTTATGCCGATGAACATAAGTATATTGATATTTCCGGTAACTAAAACGGAAGTATTGTATAAATTTTCTTAAACAATTCAAAGGATTGGGCGTTTTTATGCAAATCGAGGTAGGACAGATAATTGAGGGTAAGGTAACCGGTATTACCAATTTCGGCGTTTTTGTTGATTTGGGAGAGGGGAAATCGGGCCTTGTACACATTTCCGAAATTGCTCAGACATATGTCAGCGATGTTAAGGAGTATGTAAAGGAAAATGACACGGTTAAAATGAAGGTTTTAAATGTTTCCGAGGATGGAAAAATCAGCCTTTCTATCAAACGTGCAATGGAACAACAGGAGCAGCCGAGGCGTCAGAGGAGTAACTACGGCGGCGCAGGCCGTACACCGAGACCGCCTAAGTCAGCACCTGATTTTCAGTCGCCTCAGGCAGTATGGACGCCTAGCAAGAGCGAATGCACCTCTTTTGAGGATATGATGGCAAAATTCAAGCAGACCAGTGACGAAAAATTTTCGGATTTAAAACGTAAAAATCCCGATACACGCCGTCCAAAGCGTGCTGCAATGAAATAATAAATCAGTATATTCAAGCAGACCTCGTCATATCTCCGAAATTTCGGGTGTCAGGTCTGCTTTTATTAACTGTGTAACTGAGGTAGATATACTGAACGAAACAGCAGTTGATGTTGGTTAAAATATACCTTGGCATAAGACCAAAATTTTGGAATAATATAATTAAAACATGCGGAGAAAAGATGACTAAGTTTAATTTAATTGCACCGTGTATTTTCGGTGTTGAAGGAATATTAGCGGATGAGCTACGCCGTCTCGGTGCCGAAAATGTAAACGCCGAAAACGGCAGGGTGTTATTTTCGGGTGATGCTTCGATGATTGCTGCGGCAAATATCAATTCACGCTTTGCCGAAAGAATAATGCTGAATTTGGGCACCTTTAAGGCAATGACCTTTACTGAGCTTTTTGATGGTGTTAAGGCAATTCCTTTGGAAAATTATATTTCGGTTAAGGATGCTTTTCCGGTTAAGGGTTGGAGCTTAAAT
>JAEIGA010008755.1_pt1 | contig 15313 bp, 17 predicted proteins | sample 9270691 | NCBI WGS metagenome assembly JAEIGA01 (sample SAMN17057246, study PRJNA624740) | gut metagenome | biome: biome; isolation source: fecal sample | host: Bos grunniens | place: China: Xizang | collected 2019
GAATACAGTTATCAGACCACTTTACATATAAAAAGCCGATAAGATTTACCCTGCCATCTATAATAATGATGATTTTCACATCAATTTACGGTGTTGTAGACGGTTTTTTCGTATCAAATATAGTTGGCACCCCCCCCCTTTGCAGCTGTGGTTTTTATTATACCTCTTGTATATTTTGGCAGAGATTTTTGCGTATCCTCTTTCATATGTTTTTGTAGGGTATGATAAGGTGCTGATGAATATGACATTAAGAGGGTTTTTAATATTCTCTTTTTCATTTCTTTTTGCAGGCTTTGCCATATTCGGGTCAGGATTTTTTACTGCACTCAATGATGGACTTACCTCTGCAATTATATCGTTTTTGAGAACTATAATTTTTCAGGTTGCGGCAGTTTTGCTATTGCCGATGATATGGGAACTTGACGGAATATGGATTTCCATTGTTGTTGCGGAAATAATGGCAGTTATAATAACGGCTATATTCATTGTGATAAAGAAAAAAAGTACAAATATTAAATTTAACATAATAAATAGCCTCCTGAATATAATTTTACAAAAAATTATATTCAGGAGGTTTTTGTATGAAAAGGGAATTGTCACACTGGCAATTTGCAGGTTTTGTATTCACAGGCATAGCAGGTGTAATACTGCATTTTCTTTATGACTGGACGGGGGAGAGTGCGCTTGTGGCACCGTTTTCAGCAGTAAATGAGTCAATATGGGAGCATATGAAAATACTGTTTTTGCCGCTTTTTATTTTTGCGTTTATAGAAAACCATTGTATAGGGAAAGATTACAATAATTTTTGGTGTGTAAAGCTCATAGGAACGTGTATTTGTGTAGCGGCAGTGCCAATTTCCTACTATACCTTAAACGGTGCGTTTGGTCCTATGCCTGACTGGGTTAATATTGTAATTTTCTATGCAAGTGCGGCACTTTGCTACATACTGGAGGTATGGCTTTTTAACAAAAACAAAATGTCGTGTAATGCGGGAAAGGCGAGGATGCTTCTCTGGGTAATAGCGTTTGTTTTTGTGTTTTTTACATTTTTCCCTCCGATATTTCCGCTTTTTAAAGACCCTGTAAGCGGAATGTATGGAATAGCAAGATAAAAACAGAGTTATTCCTGACTTCCGAGCATTATGCTGATGCGCCGTACACTTCCATCACGCTTGAAATCAACGGTTATTGTTTCGCCACTTTGACGTTTATAAAGCTCTTCACGAAGGGCAAGCATCGTATTTACGGGAACAGAGTTGATAGCAGTTATAATATCTCCGTACCTTATTCCTGCAGAAAAGGCAGGTCCCTGACTGTCAAGCTTTGCAACGAAAAGACCGTTTTCTATATCTGAGGATTGTCCTAAATACCTTGCGGCAGCAGGAGTATAGGCATAAAGACCTAGGTAGGGTGTACGAAATTGCCCGACATTACGAAGCCTTTCAATTATGGGAACGCATATATTTATGGGAACGGCAAAGCCCATTCCTTCGGCAGTGCTTACCTTTATTGTGTTTATACCCACAACCTCACCGCTGCTGTTAAGAAGCGGCCCTCCGCTATTTCCAGGGTTTATAGAGGCGTCTGTCTGGATAAGATCCTCCATATAAAAGGACTCACCGTTATCATTTTCAATATTAATACTTCTGCCGACAGCACTTATTATTCCTGCGGTGACAGTGCGTTCAAACTGCATGCTCAGGGGGTTTCCTATAGCAACAACACTTTCACCGACACGCACTTTTTTAGCATCGCCTAATTTGGAGGAGGAGTATCCTTTGCCGTCTATTTTAACAACGGCAAGGTCTAGAGCGTTGTTACTCCATACTGTTTTTCCTTCGGTGGTTTTTCCGTTGTGCAGTGTTACGACAATGCGGGAGGGTCGTGCGCCTATAACGTGATGGTTTGTTATTATATATCCATCGTTGCTTACCAGAACACCGCTTCCCATATACCAGGAGGTTTCTTTGGAAGAGGTCTTGGAGGGGTCGGCACTCGATATGCCGACTACGCTTTTTAATGCATTCTCAAGCATATCCTCCCTTGAAAGCAGGAGTGGGGCAGTGCCATAGGTGTCAAAGTCACTTTCTACTGAAAGGGGAGAGGCGTTATGCTCTTCTCTCTGCTTTTTTTGATTGTCTATAATTGAATATGTGCTGCCAAACCCAATTAAAACAGCAGCTATAACAATCGTGCATACTATAACTGCAATAAATTTTCTGAGCACACCCTTCATATGAAAAATCTCCTCTCAAAAAACATCTTGGTAATATGTTTTCCAAAAGAGGAGATTTTATTGTAAATTTTATGAAATTTCAGTAAGAAGTGCTATGGCACGTACCTCAATACCTTCGCCACGCCCTGTAAAGCCCATCTGCTCGTTAGATTTTGCCTTAACACTGACTGAGGAAAGGTCAATATCCATTGCCGTTGCAAGGTTATTTCGCATACTTTCAATATAAGGTGCCATTTTAGGGGCCTGGGCAATAATGGTTGTATCAATATTGCCGATTTCAAAGCCTGCCTGACGTACTTTCTGTGCCGCCTTTTCTAGAAGAATCATACTTGATATACCACGAAACTTCTCATCAGTATCGGGGAAGTGAGTGCCGATATCACCAAGCGCCGCCGCTCCAAAAATTGCATCTATAACTGCGTGAATAAGAACGTCGGCATCACTGTGCCCTGAAAGTCCTTTTTCATAGTGAATTTGCGTGCCGCCGATTATAAGGTCACGCCCCGTTGTCAGGCGGTGTGTGTCAAATCCCGTTCCTATGCGCATAGAGCATTGCCTCCTTTTTTCTTCCCTATTAAGGAGTATTTCACGTGCCGTCAGAATATCCTCCGGTGTGGTAAGCTTAATGTTTTCATAACTGCCCGAAACTGTTTTAATCGGCACACCTGCCTTTTCGGCAACGGCGCAGTCGTCCGTTTCACCAAAACCGTATGTTTCGTAGGCTTTTTTTATAAGCCCTTTATTAAAGGCTTGCGGAGTTTGTATGGCACCGCATAGCGCGCGCTCAACGGTAGAGGAAATCATTCCGTCAGGGGTAAGCTTTTTTATCGTGTCCTTTGGCGTAACAACGGGGGCACTGGCGTCATAAAAAATGCACGCATCAAGTGTTGCCTTTATAATATCCTCTGTTACAAGGGCACGTGCACCGTCGTGTATCATTACAAATTCACTTTCTGCGCACAAGATGCCTGAAAAGGAGCTTTCTCCACGTGTTTTCCCGCCCTGTACTATTTTCACACTAAGGTTATGTAGTTTCATTTCCTCGTTAAGAATATCCATATTTTTTTTAGAGGAGACAAGAATGATTTCATCAAAAAAACCGCAACTTGAAAACACATTTACAGTGCGTGCAATCACACTCATCCCTAAAAGGGGGAGGAGCATTTTATCGCTTTTCATTCTTGTTGAATTGCCCGCGGCAACGATTATTGCCGAAACAGTATGATTGTTATACATAATTTCCTATTCTCCAAATAAGGGATGTAAAAAACCGAGTTTTTTACATCCCTTTAAATTTTTAAACTTCACCCTCTGTAAGCTCCTCATCAATCATATCAAGAAGCTGATTTTCAACAGAGTCGTGGTCAGTACCCGTAGCAACTACAATCTCGCTTATAAGGATTTGCTTGGCATTGCTGAGCATCTTTTTCTCACCCGTACTCAGCCCCTTTTGACGGTCTCTGAGCATAAGGCTTTTTACAACGGCTGCAACCTCAAATATATCACCGCTCTTTATTCTGAACATGTTTTCACGGAAACGCTTACTCCAGTTCTGGATAACATCTGTCTTAACCAAGCGGAATTCACGCAGCACACTTTGCGCCATGTTTTTATCTATTACGTCACGCATACCTGCTTGTGCTGCAGTATCCATTGGCACCATAACCTTTATATCACCAATAGGCATACGCATAACATAGTAAGATTGAGTCTTACCAAGAACCTCTTTATTTTCAATCCCTTCAATGACTCCTGCGCCATGCATTGGATACACTACGCTGTCACCTATTTTGTACATGGTACGCCTCCGCTTCTCAAATTCCTGGTACTATTATACCACTTTTGAAGAATTTTGTCAAAGAGTTATTTATTGTATTTTTCAGATAGGCGAAAGAGAGTAATCCGAACCCGATTTTTAGAGGCGGATTATTCTCTTTCGGCTATGCATTTATTGACCTCTGCGCCTATAAAAAGGATATATATGCAGAAGAATAACCAAAGCATAAAAAACACCATTACAGAAAGACTTCCGTAAAGATAGGAGTAATCAGAAAGATTTTCATAATAATATGAAAACACATATGAAAAGCCTACCCAGCCAATTCCGCTTAAAAGTGCACCGGGAATTTGCGTCAGTGCACGTCCCCGTCTTCCAGGAACTAAAATATACATCAAAAAGAAAAATAGACTGAGTACTGCTACACCTACAATCATCCGAAGACTCATAACAATAACAGCAAGACCAAAGGCCTCAGGAAATATTTTTAAAAGTCCTTCGGTAATAGTATTGCCAAAAACAAAAATTCCCAAACACAGTAAAAGCATAACAATAATAAAAAGGGTATAGAGCATACTCATAACCCTTACAGCAAAATAGCTTTTATTGCCGGTAGAGTTATAAACCCTGCTAAGCCCACGTGTAAGAGAAAAAACACCAAGGGATGCTGCCCACAGAGTTGAAACCGCCGTAATAGAAATTACGGCGGCGCCACTTTTCTCATATGTTTCCTGTGTGAAGGAGGAAACTAAATTCTTCGCACCTGCGGGAAAAACCGCAACCATCTGATTAATCAAATCATTCTGGGTAATCGGCAGGAATTTCACAATGCTCAGCAGCATCATTATAAAAGGTATAAATGATATTGTCACAAAAAATGCCGTTTGTGCAGAATACGCACCTACATTATCTTTTATAGTTCCGCTTATAACATCAAGCACAAATTTAACAAATTTTTTTATAACATTCACCCCTCAAAGATTAGTCTTCTTTTACATCCTCTTCCTGAGGTGTTTGGGTTACCTCAATGACAGCCTCCACCACACGGTTGCTGTCTGTTTTTGTTATGGTAACGATGAGGTTTTCATACTCGAAGGAGTCGCCCTCATCAGGGATTTTTTCAAGTGTATGTGCGGCAAAACCGCTCACAGTGGTTATATCTGAATCCTCATCAATGTCCTCAAGAGCAAAAAATTCAAAAAATTTATCTATACCGGCACTTCCGAGCGCCCTGAATTTGTTATCTGAAATTTCAACAATTTCTTCAATAACCTCGTCGTGCTCATCATATATCTCGCCCACAAGGGACTCAAGCACATCCTCAAGAGTAACAATACCCTCTGTTCCGCCATATTCGTCGTTGACTACAACCATATGACACTTGCTTTCCTGAAAAAGCTTTAAAAGCCTTGATATTTTCATTGAAGAAAAAATGAATTTCACGGGACGTACAAGAGATGAAACAGGTTTGTCCCCTTCATTATAAAAATCCTTTTGATATAAAATACCTACAATACTGTCGAGGTTTTCCTCATAAACGGGGAGACGTGAAAATTCCGTTTCTGCAAAAATTTCGGCAATGCGCTCTCTGTCCCAGGTAATATCCACTGCCGCAACGTCAACACGTGGTGTGAGAATGTCATTAACATCAAGGTCGCTGAACTTAATTACATTTTTTATAAGCTCACTTTCCTGCTCGTCAATTTCACCGTCATTTGCAGCCTCCTCAACAACGGTAATGATTTCATCCTCGGTAACGGATGCCTCCTCCTCCGCTTTGAGAAGCCTTAATATAAACTTCTGCCAAACATTAAATATAGCAGTAATTGGTGTGAGAAGCTTTACAAGCATTGAAAGCGAGCCAACTACAGACTTTGCAAATGCTTCAGGTGTGCGCTTTGCAACGGTTTTTGGCGTTATTTCACCAAAAGTAAGAACTGCAAGAGTCATTACAAGCGTTGAAATTGTAACAGCCAATTCTTCGTTTTTAATAAGGTGTGTGAAAAGCACCGTTGCAAGAGAGGTTGCAACTATGTTTACAATATTATTACCTATAAGTATTGTAGAAATCAGCTTTTCATAATTATCACTAAGCCTGAGAACACGGCGTGCTTTTCCTGATGCATCCTCCGCCTCACTCTTCATTCTCATTCTGTTGTACGACGCAAACGCCGTCTCCGATGCACTGAAATATGCTGATAAAAAAACAAGAATAATCAGTGCAAACACGTACATAGGGACTCCGTCCATTAGGACTATCACTCCTTCAAACTGTATAAAATTTACGGGAGGGAAATGATTTCACAAAACTCCCATTATAATTATTATACCATATATTCTATTTTTGTCAAATATTATTGTCTGTATTTAACTTTCTTTTATATGGCGTGTTTGGAGGGATACAGATGCGAAGCTGCCCTCTCAGGGTTCGAATCCCATTTAATTTATGCACAAAAAAACAAGCACCCACAAAGGTGGATGCTTTGTTTTATATGGCGTGCTTGGAGGGATTCGAACCCCCGACCCTTTGGTTCGTAGCCAAATACTCTATCCAACTGAGCTACAAGCACATTTCCAAACGCATTGACTATGATAACATATTTTTTGGTAAAATGCAAGCATTATTTTGCAAAAAATAAAAAATATATTATAATATTGGAAAGCCCTTATTTTTTGAAAAATAAACGCTATTGACTTTTTCTTTTTTGTGTGTTTAAATGGAGAAAAGACGATGGGGGTGGCACTATGAACGAAAAATGTATATTAGATGAAAACAAGCTGTGCAGTGATTGCGGAGAATGTGATGTATGTGACCTTAACAGTAATAAAATATGCGACAACTGCGGAAAGTGCATAGGGCTTGATGCAGATAGCCGTGCTATAGAAATTGAGGATGTTGTTTTAAAAAATTAAAAGCGTGGGGCTGTGGCGAAATGAAATCATTTGTCACAGCCCTTGTTTTGTCGCATCCCAAACATTTTTTTGTTGCACAAATTGCCTGTTCGTGATATACTATAAAATAGGTTGTTATATTGTGTATAAAAAGGGAGATTACTATGGAATATGTAAATATTTTAGGAGTTAAGGTAAACAAATTGTCTATGAAAGAGGCGGTAGAAAAGGCTGCTGCGCTTTTAAATACAGATTGTTTGAGCACGATTTATACTCCCAATTCTGAAATTATACTTTACGCATCTGAAAACAGCGAATTTACAGATGTGATAAACAGTGCCGATATGGTTGTTCCTGACGGAATAGGCGTTGTATACGGTTCTAAAATTTTAGGAAATCCCCTTTCTGAGAGAGTGGCAGGATTTGATCTTGTATGTAACCTCTTTGAAGTTATGGCAAAAGAGGGGAAATCAGTTTATCTTTTAGGGGCAAAACCTGGGGTTGCTGAAAAAGCGGCGGAAAATCTCCAGAAAAAATATAGCGGACTTGTAATAGCGGGAACGCATGATGGTTATTTTAAAGATGATGAAGAGGTTGTTGCAGATATTAATAATGCTATGCCTGACTTTCTGATGGTTTGCCTTGGTTTCCCGAAACAGGAGATGTGGATATATAATAATCGTGAGAAACTTAATGCAAAGCTTGCTATCGGGGCGGGTGGATGCCTTGATGTGTTTGCAGGAACGGTTCAGCGTGCACCGCAGTTTTACTGCGACCACGGTATTGAGTGGCTTTACCGTCTTATAAAGCAACCGTCAAGATTTATGAGGATGCTTGCGCTTCCCAAGTTTGGATTTAAAGTTATTTTAAAGGGAAGACGTTATAAGTAAGGAAGTTATATTTTACATGCTTGAGTTTACACACATTTGTGCAGATGATTATGAACGATATAATAAATACCGTACCTCTGATATGACATATGCGTCGGAGGGTGTGTTCGCCACAATGTTTATATGGGATAAATATTATAATATTGAGGTGGCTGAAAACGGTGAATTTTTCTTTATAAGGTTTAATATAAAGGGGAAGGAGCCTGCTTTCTTTTTCCCGATTGGAATAGGCGACTTAAAAAAGGCGATAAATGAGCTTTGGGAGTATTCAATGTCAAAGGGGGAGAGGCTTAGGTTTCTTCTTACAAGCCGTGAAAATACGGACAGGCTTTTGGAGCTTTGGCCTGACAAATTCAGTGCACAGCCCGACAGAAATTGTTTTGATTATGTATACCGTACAGAAAAAATGATTACTTTGTCAGGGAAAAAGCTTCATTCAAAAAGAAACCACCTCAATTACTTTTTTGAAAATTATGATTACGAATATACTGAAGTAAAAGAACAATTTCTTCTGGAAGAATGTGAAAAAAAGGCATACGCCCTTATATCGGCAAAAACGAAAAACAGAAATTCGTTTGAGCTTGGTGCGATGGAGCGGTATTTTGAAAACTATTTTAAGTTTAACCAAAAGGGTGGCGCAATTATCATAGACGGAGAAATTGCGGCGATGACCTTTGGAGAAAGATTAAACGGGGAAACGGCTCTTATTCAGATAGAGCTTGCCGATGAAAAGTATCGTGGTGCGTATCAGGCAATAAACAGGCTCTTTTGCGAAAAAGAATGGAAGGATTGTGTGTATGTTAACCGTGAGGAGGATATGGGAATAGAGGGCCTTAGAAAAGCGAAGACAAGCTATCAGCCCGAATTCCTTGTTGAAAAGTTTGTTATAGAGGAGATTAAGGTATGATTTATATTTTTCTTGCAGACGGATTTGAAGAGGTAGAGGCACTTGCGCCGCTCGATATACTTCGCAGGGCAAATCTTGACACTGTGACAGTAGGTGTTACGGGCGAATTTGTGACAGGTGCACATAATATTACAGTAAAGGCAGATATAGCGCTAAGTGATGTGAAATTTGAAAATATTGATGCAGTTATTCTCCCGGGCGGACTTGAAGGCACAGAAAACCTTGATAAAAATGAAATTGTGAAAAATGCGGTAAAATACGCCGACGACAATAAAAAGCTTGTATGTGCAATCTGTGCGGCACCGTCGATTTTGGGCAAAATGGGACTTTTAAAGGGGAAGAAGGCAACGTGCTATCCCGGTTTTGAAGATACATTTTACGGCGGAGAATATGTTAAGCAGTCTGTCGCAGTGTGCGATAATTTTATAACGTCTGACGGTATGGGCAGTGCATATAAATTTGGATTTGAGATAACTGTGGCACTGTGCGGCACAGAAAAGGCGGAAGAAATAAAGAAGCAGATACAATATTAAGGTGGATTATGGAACGGGATTTTTTAAATTCTCTTATACCTGCGCGCAGTGATTTTCTGACTGAGCTGAGAAGAAAGTCGGCACTCGAGGAAAGCTATGCGCCGATAGTACAGAGAGAAACAGAACAGTTAATTGTAACTCTTTTAAAGCTGACAAAGCCCAAGAGAGTTCTTGAAATAGGAACGGCAGTGGGCTACAGTGCTATACTTATGGCAGATAACCTGCCTGAGGATAGCCAGATAATAACTGTAGAACGCTATAAAAAACACGCAGATATTGCAGTTGATAATATCTTTGCGGCGGGCTATGAAAAGAAAATCCGTGTAATAGAGGGTGAGGCGGCAGAGGTTTTGTGCTGGCTTGACGGCGGATTTGATTTTGTTTTCCTCGATGCGGCAAAGGGGCAGTACATAGAATTTTTGCCTGATATAATGCGGCTTTTAAACCCGGGCGGAGTGTTGCTTTCCGACAACATTTTATACAAGGGTATGGTTGAGGATGAGGAAAAGGTGGAGCGAAGAAAGGTAACAATTGTAAAAAGGCTTCGTATGTATCTTGAGGAAATAATGAATAATCCCTCTCTTACAACATCTGTAATTTCTATTGGTGACGGAGTTGCGTTATCAATAAAAAATTGAAAGGAAATAATTATGCAAAAGGTTGAGCTTCTGGCACCTGCCGGAAATTTATATAAGCTTAAAATAGCGCTTAAATATGGAGCAGATGCGGTGTATATCGGCGGAGAGGCTTTTTCCCTCCGAGTTGCGGCGGATAATTTTACCCCCGAGGAAATGAAAGAGGGTATAGAATTTGCCCATGCAATGGGTAAAAAGGTATACGTTACTGCAAATATTATTCCGCATAACCGTGATCTTAAAGAGATGGAGCGGTATTTTAGGGAAATTTATGAGCTTGGTGCAGATGCGGTGCTGATATCAGACCTCGGTGCGTTTAATATCTGTAAAAAGGCGGCACCCGACCTTGAAATTCATATAAGCACGCAAGCAAATAATACTAACCATATGACCGTACAGTCATGGCACGAAATGGGCGCAAAAAGAATTGTTCTTGCAAGAGAAATGACACTTACAGAAGTGCGTGAAATAAGGGATAATATAAGCCGTGATTGTGAGCTTGAAATATTTATGCACGGTGCAATGTGTGTATCGTATTCGGGAAGATGTCTTTTAAGCAACTATATGACGGCACGTGACAGTAATTACGGAGCTTGCAGTCATCCGTGCAGATGGCAGTATGCCCTGATGGAGGAAAAGCGCCCGGGTGAATATATGCCCGTGTTTGAAAATGAACGTGGAACCTTCATTATGAATTCAAAGGATTTATGTATGATTGAGCACGTTCCTGAGCTTATTGCAAGCGGTGTAAGCTCCCTTAAAATAGAGGGCAGGGTAAAGAGTGAGTATTATGTTGCAACAATAGTTGCCGCATATAGAAAAGCAATTGATAAATACTATGAAAATCCGACCAGGTATGTGTTTAACCCCGAGTGGCTTGACGAGGTTAAAAAGGTTAGCCACCGTGATTATTATACGGGATTTTTCTTCGGTATACCCGATACGGGTGCGCAGATATACGGGACAAGCTCGTATATACGTGAATGTGATATTGTAGGCATAGTTCTTGATTATGACGAAAAGACAAAGCTTGCAAAGGTAAGTCAGAGAAACCGTTTCTTTAAGGGTGATGAAATAGAGATTATGCAACCGGGAGAGGACTACTTCACGCAAAAGGTGGAGGTTTTAAAGGACGAGAATATGAATGATATTGAGGTTGCCAATCACGCAGCAATGACACTTTATATAAAAACGGACAAACCTGTTGTAAAGGATGCAATGATACGTCAACAAAAGGATTGATATTATGCGGATACTTGGGATAGACCCTGGAATTGCAATTGTCGGTTACGGCATTGTGGATAAAGAGGGGAACAGCTATAAAACAGTTGCCTATGATGCCGTTACAACACGTGCACACACTCCGCTCGGGGAGAGACTGGAGCTTGTATACAAGGGCATAGATGAAATAATAAAGATGTACAGACCTGATGCGATGAGTATTGAGGAACTGTTTTTTAACAACAATGCAAAAACCGCCATTGCAGTAGGGCAGGCAAGGGGTGTAATACTTCTTGCGGCGGTACATAATTCAATTCCCGTTTTCGAATATACGCCGCTTCAGGTAAAGCAGGCACTGACGGGCTACGGCAGGGCGAGCAAGGGGCAAATTCAGCAGATGATGAAATCAATCCTCGGTCTTAGCAGTGTGCCAAAGCCTGACGACGTAGCCGATGCACTTGCTATTGCAGTTTGTCACGGAAACAGTATGAGGTTTAATTCTATCAGGGATTTTGGAGGAATACGGTTATGATTTCTTTTTTAAGGGGAGTAATTGCCGCAAAAAATGAAAACGGTGCAGTAATAGATGTAGGCGGAGTAGGTTTTTTTGTAAATATGCCCTCCGGCGATATTGCAAAGCTTGGCTCTGTAGGTGAAAATGTTACTGTTAATACATATTTTCAGATAAGGGATGAGGAGCCGCAGATGTACGGCTTCATTACAAGTGATGAAATGAGCTATTTTAATAAGCTTATTTCAATTTCAGGCATAGGACCAAAGGCGGCACTTGCAATATTGGGAACATTAAGCGTCGAAGACCTTGCCTTTGCAATTATTTCAGAGGATGTTAAGGCAATCACACGTGCACCGGGTGTTGGAACAAAGATGGCACAGCGCGTTATATTGGAGCTTAAGGGGAAAATTGACACGCAGGAGGCAATCGGTAGAGGTTCATCAGCGGCACAGAATATACCGCTTGGCGGTGTGAGGGCTGATACAGGTGCGGTAAATGCCCTCATTGCGCTCGGTGCATCGCCGTCCGAGGCACAGAAGGTTGTTATGCAGATAGACGCATCGGCTATGAGCACCGAGGATATTATAAAAGAGGCTTTAAGGAGAATGTCAAATGGAATTTGATGAGAGAATTATATCTACCCGTCAGCTTGAGGGCGACAATGAAATTGAACATTCCATACGCCCCAAAACGATGAACGAATATATCGGGCAGGATAAGGTTAAGGACAGCCTGAAAATATACATAGATGCGGCACTTGCACGTCGTGAGGCACTTGACCACTGTTTGCTTTACGGCCCTCCCGGACTTGGTAAAACAACGCTTGCCTCGATAATTGCAAACGAAATGGGCGTTAATATAAGGGTTACGAGCGGACCCGCTATTGAAAAGCCTATGGATTTGGCGGCAATTCTTACAAATCTTGGCCCGCAGGATGTCCTTTTTATCGATGAAATTCATCGTCTTTCACGTGCGGTTGAGGAAATACTCTATCCTGCTATGGAGGACTTTTCCCTTGATATTATAATTGGTAAGGGCCCCAGTGCACAGTCGGTAAGGCTTAGCCTGCCGCCGTTTACACTAGTGGGTGCAACTACGAGGGCAGGGCTTTTATCAGCGCCTCTGCGTGACCGTTTCGGTGTTATTTCCAGACTGGAGCTTTATACAAAGGAAGACCTTACCACCATAGTTACACGCAGTGCACAGATTATGAATGTGGATATTGCGCCCGGGGGTGCGGCAGAAATTGCATCGCGTTCAAGAGGTACGCCGAGAATTGCAAACAGATTGCTTAGGCGTGTGCGTGACTTTGCACAGGTATGTGCTGACGGTGTAATTACAAAAGAGGTTGCCGACAAGGCTCTTAAAATGCTCGAAATTGATGCGCTTGGTCTTGATGCAACTGATAAGAAAATGATAACTTCAATTATTTATAATTTTGGCGGAGGTCCCGTAGGACTTGATACACTTGCCGCAACAATCGGCGAGGATTCCTCCGCAATTGAAGATGTGTATGAACCGTATCTTCTTCAGCTCGGCTTTATTAACAGAACGCCGAGAGGAAGGTGTGTTACACGTCTTGCGTACGAGCATTATGGTATCTCTATGCCAAACAATGTTAATTCAAAACAGATTAGCTGGGAATAACAATGTTACGTTTTCGTTACAAATAAGAGGAATAGGCAGGATTTTGCCTTTATATGTCGAAAATTGTCTTAGTCTATACTAAAAAGAGGTGAAATGGTGAAAAAGGCAGTCTCTTTAATAACTTTACTTATTATATTGATGCTGACATTTATTAATGTAAGTGCGGCTCAGCTTTACTATAATGATGAATACCACCCATATTATGCAGGTGACGTGCACCTGAGCATTAACGGAAAATTGCTTACTGACCTTCCTATGCCGCCCGTTATTATAAACGAGTATACTATGGTTCCTGTGAGAGAGGTTTTTGAGGCTCTTGGGAGTAAGGTCATATGGCACGATGATACCTGTCAGGTGGAGATTGCCGATAACGGTGTTTCGGTACTAGTAAAAATAGGTGACAGAAACACATATGTGAATAATGCCCTTGTGCGTATTGATGATGACCAGCCATTACCTATGCTTATAGGTATGGACGAAACCCTTCTCAAATCTATGGTGCCAGTACGTTTTATTGCGGAAAAGCTTGGATATAATGTAGGCTGGGATGATGCAACACGAACTGTACTTATTTCAGAGGAGGTATCTGAAATAATAGGCGGTACTGTAAGCGATGATGAGGACATAATGCCCGAAGAATACGGAAGCTTCGGCACGGTTAAGACATCAAAGGATGACAGATATGACTATGTGTATATAAGCACACGCTATGGAATTTCACCTAAGATTACGAGATATTCAAATCCTGAAAGGGTTGTGTTTGACTTCCCCGGTGCTATGTTTACAAGCCTTGGCGGAACGCTTCAGCTCGGCGGAAACTGTGTTGAGCAGGTGCGTTATTCCAATTTTGAAAATCAGGCACGCCTTGTACTGGATATAAAAGAAAGTACGCAGGCAATGGTGCTGTCGAGTGAAAAGGGAATAATGATACGTGCCGAAAAATCTGAAAATGATGAAATTATATATGATGCGTTTGAAGAGCGTGTGTATTTTAATAAAAATTACGTAGGCAGCGGAAAATCGGTTGAAAACGGTTATGCTGTGACATTTACAAATCTGAAGCTTGAAAATCAGAAAATTGAAATACATGACGGAATTATTTATGAAATTATTGTGAAGAACAGCGCAAACACCTGCACTGTTACGGTAGACGGCAGTAACAAGCTGACGTATACTGCGGAAAAAGGCTTTTACAAGAGTGATAAGCCGATAACTCAGGAAAAACCGCCTGCAGATAATGACGGGGTGACACGTGTTGTTATTGATGCGGGTCACGGCGGCAGTGACCCCGGTGCGGTAGGATATAACAGCGTGGGTAAGGCAGTTGCATATGAAAGCCATATTAATCTGGCGGTAGCACTGCTTGTAGGGGAAAAGCTTGAGAAAAACGGCGTTGAGGTAATATACACAAGGGATACTGATGATTATATATCTCTTACCGAGAGAAGTGAGCTCGCCAACGAAAGTGAATGTGATTTATTCGTAAGTATTCATTGTAATTCTATTGAAAACGGTGCCATAAACGGCACGCAGGTTTATTACCATCCTGCCTCAGAGGTGGGAACAGTACTTGCGGAAAACATTTATAAAAAAATGGTTGACCTCACACCTCTTGCGCCCAAGGAAACGCAGAACGGCTCACACCTTTATGTGATAAGAACAACTCTAAGTCCTGCGGTACTTGTTGAAACGGCTTTCATAAGTAATGAGAGTGACAGGAAATATCTTTTAAGTACAAGCGGTCAGGAAACAATGGCGGAGGCTATTGTGCAGGGTATATTACAAACATTAAAGAAATGAAAAAAGCAGCAAGCGAAAATTTCGCTTGCTGCTTTTTTGGGGAGGAGAGGGAATGGAAAAAAGTAGTGCAGAACGGACAAACTGAGCCAAGCGAAGCTTGGGTTACCCGAAGGCGTACAACGTCAAAGCAAAGCAGACATCGCTTCCGTTTTGCTATAGTAGCAAAACATACGCTCAATGCATTGCTTTTCCTTTTCCCCAAAAAGCATGGTCTGCTTTTCGGGGTCCCCGAAAGTCGCAAGACTTTTGGGGAAAGGAGCA
>JAEIGA010008756.1_pt1 | contig 15312 bp, 13 predicted proteins | sample 9270691 | NCBI WGS metagenome assembly JAEIGA01 (sample SAMN17057246, study PRJNA624740) | gut metagenome | biome: biome; isolation source: fecal sample | host: Bos grunniens | place: China: Xizang | collected 2019
CTGAAAGCTACCTTGGCGACAAGGTAACAGAGGCTGTTATCACTGTTCCCGCATACTTCACAGACTCACAGCGCCAGGCAACAAAGGACGCAGGTAAAATCGCAGGTCTTGAGGTTAAGAGAATCATCAACGAGCCCACCGCAGCAGCTCTCGCTTACGGTATGGACAAGGAGACCGAGCAGAAGATCATGATCTACGACCTCGGCGGAGGTACCTTCGACGTATCTCTTCTCGAGATCTCCGACGGCGTTTTCGAGGTTCTTGCTACCGCAGGTAACAACAAGCTCGGCGGCGACGACTTCGACCAGAGAATAATCAACTGGATGGCAGATAAGTTCAAGCAGGAGAACGGCATAGACCTCCGCAACGATAAGATGGTTCTCCAGAGACTCAAGGATGCGGCAGAGAAGGCAAAGATAGAGCTTTCGGGAATGGCAAGCACAAACATCAACCTGCCCTTCATAACCGCTACCGCGGCAGGACCTCTTCACTTTGAGGCTACCTTGACAAGAGCAGAGTTCGATAAGCTTACCGCAGACCTCGTTGAAGCTACTATGGGCCCCACAAAGCAGGTCATCAGAGACTCGGGACTCTCTGTCGGCGAGATAGATAAGATACTCCTCGTGGGCGGCTCTACAAGAATTCCCGCGGTTCAGGACGCGGTTAAGAAGTTCATCGGCAAGGAGCCCTTCAAGGGCATCAATCCCGACGAGTGCGTAGCAGTCGGCGCGGCTATTCAGGGCGGCGTTCTCGGCGGCGACGTAAAGGACCTTCTCCTTCTGGACGTAACCCCCCTCTCTCTCGGTATCGAGACTATGGGAGGAGTGTTCAACAGAATAATTGACAGAAACACCACTATCCCTGTAAAGAAGAGCCAGATATACTCCACAGCGGCTGACGGACAGACCTCTGTTGAGATACACGTGCTTCAGGGAGAGAGAGAGATGGCGGCATACAACACCACTCTCGGACGCTTCAGCCTTGACGGTATAGCTCCCGCTCCCCGCGGAATTCCTCAGATAGAGGTAACCTTTGACATTGACGCTAACGGTATCGTAAACGTTACCGCTTGCGACAAGGGCACGGGTAAGGAGCAGCACATCACCATCACCTCCTCCACCAATATGTCTCAGGAGGACATTGACAAGGCTATCAAGGACGCTGAAAAGTTCGCTGACGAGGACAAGAAGCAGAAGGAAGCTGTTGAGGTCAAGAACAGAGCTGACTCTATGATATTCCAGAGCGAAAAGACACTCGGTGAGCTTGGTGACAAGGTAGACGCGGCTGACAAGGCAGACGTTGAGGCGGCTATCGCAAAGCTCAAGGAGACCGTGAACAGCGGTGATACAGAGGCTATCAAGGCAGATACAGAGGCACTTGAAAAGTCCTTCTACAAGATATCCGAAAAGCTTTATGCTCAGCAGCAGGCTCAGGGCGGTCAGGGCTTTGACCCCAATATGAACGGCCAAGGCGGCGCACAGGACGGTCAGTTCTACGACGCAAACTATGAGGATAACTCTAACAATAACCAGTAATATCACATATGGGAAAGCTCTGCAAGAGCTTTCCCATAAGGTGTAAAAACATAAAATGACTTTTTGGTTAACTATTTGAAAAGTTTTTGGAGAGGGTGCAGGGAGAAGCCTTTTTTCAAAAAGGTTTTCCCTGCATCTTTTCTAAGGAGTAAAACATGGCAGATAAAAGAGATTATTATGAGGTGTTGGGCGTCTCGAAGGGCGCGTCCGACACCGATATAAAGAAAGCGTACCGTTCGCTTGCTAAAAAATATCACCCCGACGTAAACCCGGGCAACACGGAGGCAGAGGCAAAGTTCAAAGAGGTCAACGAGGCATACGAGGTGCTTTCCGACCCACAGAAAAAATCCAAATACGACCAGTTTGGTCACGCGGCGTTCGATCCCTCGGCGGGAGCGGGCGGCTACGGCGGCTTTGGCGGCTTTGGTGGCGGCTTTGACGTTGATCTTGGTGATATTTTCGGAAGCTTTTTCGGAGGCGGCAGCTCTCGTCAGAGAAGAAACGGTCCTCAGCGCGGAGAGGATATCGAGGTGGATATCACCATAAGCTTTGAGGAGGCCGTCTTTGGTTGTAAAAAGGACATAAGCTTTGGACGGTACGGCAAGTGCGCAAAGTGTAACGGAAGCGGTGCCGAGAGCGGTACAGTCGAGACCTGTCCCACCTGTCGCGGCTCTGGACAGAGACGCGTTATGCAGAATCTTGGCGGAATGCAGTTCCAGACCACCACGACCTGCGATACCTGTCGCGGAACGGGCAGATATATAAAGAACCCCTGCCAGAAGTGCAAGGGCTCGGGTTTTGAGAGACAGACAAAGAATCTCTCCGTCAATATTCCCGCGGGAATAGATCACGGCAAGGGACTTATAATGCGCGGCGAGGGCAACGAGGGCAAGAACGGAGGCCCTGCGGGCGACGTTCTTGTAATGGTCAGTGTGCGTCGCAGTCCCACCTTCAAGCGCGAGGGCTACAACCTTTACTGCGAGGTGCCGATAACTATGTCAGAGGCGGCTCTCGGAGCAGAGATAGAAATACCCACCCTTGAGGGCAGGGAAAAGCTGAGTATTCCCGAGGGAACTCAGACGGGAACGGTATTCCCGCTCAGACAGAGAGGAGTTCCTATGGTAAACTCCAGCCGTCGCGGTGACTTGTACGTAACTGTAAACGTTGAGATCCCCAAGAGCCTCAACGAAAAGCAGAAGGAGCTGCTCCGCGAGTTTGCAAAGGCGTGTGGAGAGAGCAATTACGCCAAGAAAAAGTCGTTTCTGAAGAAGGACAAGAAATAACAGATTATTTCGGAGAAAATGCAATGTCAGATATAGATAAGGACTACCTTTGCGGAGATTTCGGCGAAGTCACGGAGTGGCTTCAGATAAAGGTCACGGTGCCCACACAGCGCCTTTACGAGCTGACGTCTCTTATGAGTATGATAAACAGCAATCTTTTGATAGAGGACTTAAGCGATATAGACCTTAAGACCTGCTACGGCGACCTTATTGACGAAAAGATACTGAACGCCGATAAATCTCACGCGTCGGTGTCTTATTTCGTACCGAAGGACGCCAATATTGCGGACGATATGGCGTTTTTGCGAAACGGTCTTGCCTCGGCAGGGCTTGATGATGCGAAAATAGACGTCATAGGTCTTTGCGAGGAGGATTGGGCAAACTCCTGGAAGGAGTTTTACAAGCCCTTCAAGATAGGAGATATCGTGATAGTCCCCGCGTGGGAGAAGTATCAGGCAAAGGACGGCGAGATAGTAGTCACTATGGATCCGGGAATGGCGTTTGGCACGGGTACGCACGAGACCACAAGGCTCATAATAGGCCTTTTGCAAAAATACGTCAAAAAGGGCGATAGCTTGCTTGATGTGGGTACGGGAAGTGGAATACTCGCTATATGCGGAGCAAAGCTCGGAGCAGAGTACTGCCGAGCCTACGATATAGACCCTATGAGCGTAAGAGTGGCTAACGAAAATATACGCGAGAGCGGTCTCGGTGATAAGATAAGGTGCGAGCAGAGTGACCTTCTCAAGCAGGTCAAAAACATCGCGGGCGGTTACGATATTATTTGCGCTAACATAGTCGCGGATATCATTATCCGTATGACACCCGACGTAGCACCCTTTATGAGCGACAAGACAGTCCTGCTTGCCTCGGGTATTATATCCGAGCGCTGTGATGACGTGGTCTCTTGCTTTGAAAAAAACGGATTCAGAATAATAGAGCGCGCCGAGGATAACGGCTGGTGCGCGTTGGCGGTAATGCTGAAATGAACTTTTATCAGGGAGAGCAAGACTTAAAAAGCTTGACTCTCCCTTATCTGCTTGACGTGACGTTTTGACCTCAAAATTCTACCACTTGTGTCAAACCTATTTACAAGACTCCAAAAAAATGTTAAAATAAAATTGCTATGAAGGGAGAAGGGAGGCGAGCACCTTGAGGATAAGGACAGAAATATGTGACGAGGGATGCGACGAGATAATAATTCGTTGCAGTTCGCAAACAAATCGAATAAAAAACATAGAAACGGTGCTTGAGAGCCTTCTTATGAGTGAGCGGGAGATGACACTTCAGCTCTCCGGTACGGAATATTACGTTCCGATAAAGGAAATTTTGTTTTTCGAGGCGTTTGACGGCAAGGTGTACTCTCACACCGCCGAGCGAATGTATATGACGCCGTACAAGCTCTTTGAGCTTGAGAACATAATGCCGTCAAGCTTTGTAAGGATATCAAAATCCACCATCGCAAATATAATGCTCATTACCTCGCTCCACCGTGAGATAGTGGGAAATGGCGAGATAAGCTTCCGCGGTTGTGAAAAAAAGGCTTATTTTTCAAGAGGATATTACAAGGTCTTAAGAGACAAAATTGATGAAATGAGGTTGGGAAAATGAAAACTGGAAAGATTTTTTGGGGCGTTGGACTTATACTGGTAGCCGTGGCTCTTATACTTGACGCACTCGGAGTTCTTGCTCCTATTACAAGCGTAGTGGGGGATATATCACTGCTTGCTGTCCTCGCGGCTCTGCTGCTTCTGTCTTACGCTATCTCCAAGCTGTGTAGCGGAAAGGTGGGAGAGATATTTATTCCTCTGTCGCTTATATTTATGCTTTTTGAGAAAAATATCGCTATACTCTGTGGTCTGAATGATACTAACATAATTAATAACGGATTGCTTATCGGTTGCGCGGCTTTGCTCTGGATAGGCTTTTCAATACTTTTTTCCGGGCACAGACACGAACGCGTAGAAAACGGTAACGTACGAGTAAAGTCAGGCTCAAATCTCACCTCAAGCGTGACGTATATCGATGCCGCAAGCTTTGGTGAGGAGAGCGTGGAGAATAATCTCGGCTCACTCGTGGTAAGATTTGAAAACGTGGACGAATACAAGGGCGGCGGAGTGCTTGACGTTGACAACAATCTCGGTTCTACCGTAATAGAAGTGCCTTCAAGCTGGAGATTCGTGGTGAACATAGACAACGGTCTTGGAAGCATTTCCGCGCCGAGCGAGGCAGGAGATGCAGATGCCCCTCTGCTCTTGATAAAGGGAGACAACAACCTCGGCTCCGTGTCTATTAGATTTGTATAAAATAAGCGTCAAAAAAGCCTCGCGGTAGCGAGGCTTTTTGTGCTTTATATTCGTATGATCTTTGAGCCGAGCGATTCGGCATGTTTTTCATTATGTGTGACGACAAGCAGTATTTTGTCCTCTGAGAAGCTTTTGAGCAGAGCAAGCATTTTCTCTGCGGTATCGTCGTCGAGAGCAGAGAAGGGCTCGTCGAGCAGGAGAAGAGATGCCCCCGATGCCTCCGCGTAGGCTAAAAAGCGTGCAAGAGCAACGCGTTGCTTCATTCCCCCCGAGAGCTCGTGGGGCATTTTTTGGCTATCTCCTTTGAGCGATAGCCCGACTGCCTCAAAATACTTGTCGGCAAGGTGAGCTCTATCCGCACCGAGCGGCACGCGCACGTTGTCAATAGCATTCTTCCAAGGCAATAGCCTCGGCTCTTGAAACATAACAGCGATATTCTCGCCGTGAGTCGTGACAGAACCGCTATCACACACCTCAAGCCCTGCGATAATACGCAAAAGCGTGGTCTTTCCGCAGCCCGAGCCGCCCATGACAACTATGCGGTCGTGGGTGTTAGCAGAGAATGAGAGAGAGCAGAGCACCGTCTTGTCATCGTAGCTTTTTGAGAGATTTTTAATGTCAAGCATTAGCTCCACCTCCCATCTTTTCCGATGAATAAGAGCTCAACGCCGAGCTTATAAAAAAGACCAATACTTTCTCAATTATGACACTCAGTATTATAACCACTGCCGTCCACGCAAACAGGTCGACGGTTTCAAGCATATATTTTGCCTCGAATATCTGTTTTCCGATAGACACGAGGGGCTGAAGCAGTACCTCGGCAGCTATTCCCGCCTTCCAGGACATTCCGAGAGAGGAGCGCAGAGAGGAGAGAAAATAGGGATAGACCGAGGGCATATAGATATGCTTTATTTTTTTGGCACGGGTCATTTTATATGCGTCTGCCATCTCAAGCAGAGCCTTGTCGGTCTGCAAGAATCCCGTTTCTATGTTCGACCAAACCACAGGAATGACCATAATTGCGGCTATCACAACAGGCGCGAGATCTCGGCTTATCCAAAGCACGAGAAGTATTATAAATGACGCCACGGGAGTTGAGCGGACTATTGCGAGCATAGGAGAGAAAAAGTCTCTTGCTATGCGGCAGAAAGCCGTCAGAGTGCCGCCGAGCGCTCCTATAAGTATACCGATGACCATTCCCGCGACCACTCGCAAAAGCGATATCCCGAGGGTTTTGTAAAATTCCCGGCTCACGCAAAGTTCAAAGAGACGGACAAGCACCGCCAGCGGCGCGGGGAAGAGCAGTTCTTGCCCCACGACCATAGCGACTATCTGCCACACCGCAAGCCATATCAGCGTGATGAGGGAGTATTTTAGAATGTTTTTTATCATTCTGTCAAGTAAATATCAGCGTCGGGAAGCTTTCCGCCAACCGCCTTTGGATTGACCGCATAAAGCTTTTCAAAGAATACGCCGAGAGCGTTCGCCATTTCTTCTCCGTCAATATAAACTATATTGCACTTGGGGATAGCCTTTTCTGCTACGGGGGCCTTACCTGCGAAAACGCCTGTTTCAACTATGCAAGTCGCGGCACTTGCAGGGTCATCGTTGGTGAATTTCACGGATGCCTCGTAATCGGAGAGGAACTGCTCAAGCTCCTTGGGATGAGCCTCTGCCCATTCCGTGCGTACAACGATACAACCCTGCATAAGAGTATTCTCGCCGTATGCCTTTTCCCACTCGTCAGTGAGGTCGAGAGAGACGGAGAGCTGAGAGTTTGCGGCTTTCGCGATAGTCACCATAGGCTCGGGGAGCACGGCGATATCTACCTGACCTGACACGAGAGCGGCGCGGAGGTCAGCGGGCTGAGCAAAAGCAGTATCTATTGTGATATTCTCACCCGGTATAAGATTATTTGCTCTGCATATAGCCTCAAAGACAAACGCGGGGTTCTGCGCGGGGGAGTAGACCGTCTTACCCTCAAGGTCATCAATGCTCTTTATCTCAACGCCGTTGGTGACAACATAGAGCACTCCGAGGGTATTGACCGCCGCTATCTTGATCTTGCCCTCGGTTTTGTTGTAGAGAGCCGCCGCGGCGTTTGTGGGGAGCGCGGCAATATCCACCGTTCCATTGATGAGCGCGGACTGAATGTTTGCCGCGTCTGTTTCGACAGTGAATTTGTAGTTGAGCTCGGACTTGCCGTTTGCCGTGTCACTTATGAGCTTAGCGGCGCCAAATCCGGTAGTTCCGTTGAGCACGGATATATTTATCTCAAGCTCGCCGTCAAGCTTGACAGGTGAGCAGGAGGAGAGGCAGGCGGCAAGCATAACTGTCGCGCAAATTATGGCTAAAAATTTTTTGGTGAAGCTTTTCATAGTGTTTTTTTCCTTTCTTGCGTAAATGATTTATTAAAGCTTATTGCTCATATTCGGTGAGCATTTTTTCTTTTGATATAACTGTTATTTTCTTGCCCTCGTGAGTGATGAGCCCGTCGGATTCGAGCTTGTCGGCGGCGCGGTAAAGAGACGCGCGACCGAGGTTCAGCATCTCGGCAAGCGAGTTCATATTGACGGGGAGCTCAAAGCTGTCACAGCCCTGCTCCTCGGCGAGTGAGACGAGGAAATGCGCAAGCTTTCGCTCGGCACTACCAGCCGTAAGATAGACTATCTTGCGGTTGAGGAAGCATATTCTGTCGGAGAGGAAGGATATGTAATTATATAGTACGCTTTTGTCCTTCTCAAGCATTTTGCCAAAGTGCTTTGCCGATATTTCAAGAGTTTTACAGCTCTTGTCGGCTATAACTCGGCTTACAAACGGCTCTGCCGAAAAGAGATTTGCAACTCCAACCACACCGCCGCTTACGACCGTGCGCAAGAGCGTAGCGCGTGAGGTGTCGGCGGAATATACGTTTGCCTTGCCCGAGAGAAAGACTATCATTCGCTTTTCTTGCTCCTCGGGGCAATATATCATGTCTCCCGAGCTGTAGGTTTTGACAGGAAACTCTCCGTTTGTCACGGCAGCCTCAAGAAGCTTAGGCTCTGCGCCCTTGAATATGGGCAGGGAGAGCAAAAGCTCCAAATACTGCTCGCGATGCTTTGCAATATCCTTTGACATATGTTTTCCTCTTAAAAGTGTCTCGTTTGATACATTATTATACCAAATTTTAAAGGTCTTGTCAATAGTATTCGGCAACTTGTTTTACGTTTATATAAATATTTGTGAAATGTAAATAAAATGTTAAGAGTAGGGGCACATCCTTTACAAAATACTGCACATATGATATAATATTCTTTCAAATAAAATCTTTTTAGGAGAGATATCGGAGGGTATATGACACTTGTGATATTGGCGGCGGGCATGGGCTCGCGTTACGGCGGACTTAAGCAAATAGACCCTATCACCGACGGTGGTGAGTTTATTATTGATTTTTCAATATTTGACGCGGTGAAGGCGGGCTTTGACAAGGTCGTTTTCATCATCAAAAAAGAGAATTACGACGCATTTCACGAGACCGTGGGAGCGAGAGTCGAGCCTTATATCAAGGTGGAGTACGCTTTTCAGGAGCTTGAAAAAATTCCCGAAGGATTTTCTGTTCCCGAAGGCAGAGTAAAGCCCTGGGGTACCTCACATGCCCTTCTTTGCGCCAAGGAGCTGGTAGATGACAATTTCGCGGTCATAAATGCCGACGATTTTTATGGCAGAGACGCCTTTGTCAAGCTTGCCGAGCATTTGAAGAATATTGACGTCAAGTCTGGGAATTACTGTATGATAGGCTACGTTCTCCGCAACACTCTGACGGAGAATGGAACGGTCTCGCGCGGTAAATGCGTTACGACTGAAGACGGAATGCTTGATTCCATAACCGAGCTTACAAAGATAAAGACAGATGGAGCAGACGCGCTCTATCTGGGTGACGACGGCGAATGGAAGCATCTTTCGGGAAATACCGTTGTGTCAATGAACTGCTGGGGACTTACCCCCGCAATTTTCGATGTGCTCGAGGCGGGCTTTGTTAGCTTCCTTTCCTCAGAAAAGGGAGGAGAGCTCAAGAGTGAGTATTACCTGCCGGGAGCGGTAGACGAGATGATGCACGCAGGCAAGTGTGACGTCAAGGTCTACGCGACGAGTGCGGCTTGGTACGGGGTGACCTACTCCGAGGACAAGGAGGGAGTAAAAAATGCTCTCCGTGCCCTTATGGATGGTGGGGAATATCCTCATAAGCTCTGGAAATAAATTTTTTCACGCGCAAATTTTGCCGAGCGGCAAAATTCATCAAAAATATATGTGCCGCCATAGGCGGCGGAATGGAGATCATTATGTCAGTGCTTATTACAGGCGGAGCGGGATTTATAGGCTCTCACACAGCGGTTGAATTTTTAAACGCGGGATACGATATAGTTATTATGGACAATTTTTGTAACAGTAAGCCCGTCGTTCTCGACAGAATCAAGCAGATAACGGGTAAGGACTTCAAATTCTATAAGGCAGACCTGCTTGACGTCGCGTCTATGGATAAGATATTCGAGGAAAACCCCGATATTGACAGCGTTATTCATTTCGCGGGACTCAAGGCGGTAGGAGAGTCCGTTGCAAAGCCCAGAGAGTACTATAATAACAACGTAACGGGAACTCTCAACCTTTGCGACTGTATGAACCGCTACGGAGTAAAGACTATCGTGTTCAGCTCCTCGGCGACAGTTTACGGAGATCCCGACGAGGTGCCGATAAAGGAGACCGCTAAGGTAGGCAACGCGACCAATCCTTACGGCGAGACAAAGGTAATGATAGAGCGCATACTCAAGGACATCTATATTTCGGATAAGGAATGGAAGGTATCTGTGCTCCGTTACTTCAATCCTATAGGGGCGCACGCCTCGGGACTTATGGGAGAGGATCCCAACGGCATACCCAATAACCTTATGCCCTATATAACCAAGGTGGCGGCAGGAAAGCTTCCTATGCTCCACGTCTTTGGCAACGATTACGATACACACGACGGCACGGGAGTCCGCGACTATATACACGTTGTTGATCTTGCGCGCGCTCATCTCAAGGCACTTCAGTATATCGAGAAGGCGGGCGGCATTGATTATTTCAATATCGGCACAGGTAACGGCTACTCGGTGCTTGACATAGTTAAGGCATATAACGACGCTACGGGTATAGAGATAAAGTACGTTATAGATCCTCGCCGTCCCGGCGACATTGCGGCGTGCTACGCAGATCCCACAAAGGCGCGTGAGGTGCTTGGCTGGCAGGCAGAGTTCGGCATATTCGAGATGTGCCGCGACTCGAACAATTGGCAGAGCAAAAACCCGAACGGCTATACGGAATAAGGCTTTTTGGAGTGTAAGCATATGAATGTTGAAAAGAGACCTTTCGGCAAGGCTTATGGAAATGCCGTTGATATGTACACTATGACGGTGGATAGCGGCGCGAGCGTCAGCATCATCACCTTTGGTGGCGCGATAAACAAGCTGCTCGTCCCCGATAGAGAGGGAAAGCTTGCGGATATAGTTTGCGGCTACGACGATATGTCGGGCTATCTTGGCTCGGACGGCTATCAGGGTGCGCTCATAGGACGAGTTGCCAACAGAATAGCAAACGGAAAATTCTCGCTTGACGGGGTTGAGTATGATCTCTACATAAACAATAATAAAAATCACCTGCACGGTGGCAAGGTAGGCTTCTCTCATAAAATATGGGACGCGGAGGCAAGAGTTGAGGAGGACGGCTGTGTGCTCGACCTCTACTACACCTCGCCAGACGGAGAGGAGAACTACCCCGGCACTCTCAAGGTCAAGGTGAGCTATAAGCTGAGTCAGGATAATGCTCTGCACATCACGTACAGAGCCGAAACAGACAAAAAGACTATTATCAATCTGACCAACCACGCATACTTTAACCTTGGAGGATATGCGTCGGGAAAGATATTCGACCACGAGCTCTGGCTTGACGCCGATACCTTCGTGGTAACTGACGACGAGTTGATCCCCACGGGCGAGTTTGCCTCGGTGGAGGGCACGGCGTTTGACTTTAGAGAGCCCAAGACCATAGGACGCGATTTTGACCTTTCCTATCGTCCACTTGAGGTTGCGGGAGGATATGACCACTGCATCAACTTTGTAAAGAGGGAGCAGCCAATGTCCGCGCCCCGTATGAGAGCGTACGATGAAAAGAGCGGTAGAGTAATGGAGGTCTATACCACAGAGCCCTGCGCTCAGTTCTATTCGGCAAACTTTATGAAGAATCCGAATTATCCCTTCAAGGGCGGATATCCTCAGGCTGCGCAGAACGCATTCTGCCTTGAGACACAGAGAATGCCCGATAGCGTCAACCACCCGAACTTCACGGATTGCACGCTTAACGCAGGCGAGGTCTACGAGTCCACAACTATATATAAATTCTTAACTAAATAAAAAATACCGCATATCCGAGCAGGATATGCGGTATTCAAATCACAGACAAAGCCCATCTCAAGTGCGAGATAGGCTTTGTCTGTGATCTGTACCACCTGCTATGCAGGTGGATTTTTATTATTGTCTGCAAAGTAACTTTTTTGAAAGCTCGATAAGCCTTTCGTCGTCGGAGGAATTGAGAAATTTTACCCTTCCGCAGCCCTCGCCGCTCCGTAAAAGGCCTGCCGATTCGAGCCTGCGGCGCGTTTCCTGCGCCGTGCCCTCACCGCCGTCGAAGATGCGGACTGTTGGAGAGACGTAACGCATAATGACGTCTTTGACGTGCGGATAGTGGGTGCACCCAAGCACCAGAGCGTCTATTTTCTGCTCTCGGTAGGGTGAGAGAAGCTCACGCACGTACTTGTCTATCTCTGGGCTGTCCAGCTCGCCGCTCTCTATAAGCTCGGCAAGTCTCGGGCAGGGCAGGGGGATTATAGTCTCGCGGTCGGCGTATTTTGCCATAAGCGAGAGGAATTTTTCTTCCTTTAGAGTAAGCGGAGTAGCCATAACAAGCACTGTGGGGTGATCGTAAAGCAGAGCGGGGGGCTTTATAGCGGGCTCGATTCCAACTATTATAAGGTCGGGATTTTCCTCGCGCAAGATTTTGACCGCAACGCTCGTTGCGGTATTGCAGGCAATTACCAGAGCCTTTATGCCAATATCCTTGAGCATATCAAGATTTGCCCTTGTTATATTCAGAACGTCGGATTTGTCCCGTGTGCCGTAGGGCGCGTTTGCGGAGTCTCCGAAATATATATAATCTTCGTGCGGCATTATCTCAACGAGCTCGCGTAGAACGCTTATTCCACCGACGCCTGAATCAATTACCGCAATGGGTTTTGATCTGTTTTCCAATTTACCTACCTGACTTTCGAGCAAATTTTGGTATCCGTAGGAGAAATTTCACCGATATCATTATAACAGATTTTTGCCGATTTTGCAACAGATAAAACTCATTATTGAAAATTATAACGTCACGTCAATTATTCTCGGCGGTCAGACTCTCCTTTTGAGCCGAGGATTTTTTTGTGAAGGTCATCTTTTCCCCGTCAAAGCTTACGAAAACGTAATCTCCGCGCTTGAAATCTCCGCGCACCATAGCCTCGGAGAAGGGGGTCTCTATCATCTTTATAATAGCTCTGCGGAGAGGTCTCGCGCCGTATTCTGGGGCACGCTCACTTTCGGCTATGGCAGAGGCAACGCTCCCATCGAATTCAATAAGCAGCCCCGTGCTCTCTATTCTGTCTGCGACGGAGGAGAGCAGAAGCTCGGCAATTCTGCATAGCTCGTCCTTGTCCAAGGGCTTGAAGATGATGACTTCATCTATGCGGTTAAGAAATTCGGGACGGAATGAGGTGCGTAGCCGGTCGAGCACCCTCTGTCTCATATTCTCAAGCTCACCGCTGGCGCCCGTAGAGAAGCCCAAACGCCCCACCTCACCGTGCAATCTCGCGCCGAGGTTGGTTGTCATTATTATAATGGAATTTTTAAAATCCACGCGTCTGCCCTGTGAATCTGTGAGCGCTCCGTCGTCGAGTATCTGCAAAAGAAGATTGAATATGTCGGGGTGAGCTTTTTCTATCTCGTCGAAAAGCACTATGGAATAAGGGCTCCTGCGTATTTTTTCAGTGAGTATGCCGCCCTCATCGTAGCCCACGTAGCCTGGTGGCGAGCCTATGAGCTTTGACACGCTGTGCTTTTCCATATATTCAGACATATCAAGTCGTATCATAGCGTCGACGCTGCCGAAAAGCGAGAGTGCAAGAGCACGGCAAAGCTCTGTCTTTCCCACGCCCGTCTGCCCCGCGAAGATAAACGAGCCTGTCGGGCGAGAGGGGTCCTTGAGCCCCGTGCGTCCTCGCCGTATAGCACTCGCTATGGCGGATATGGCGTCGTCCTGTCCTATCACGCGCTCTTTTAGTTGCTCCTCAAGCGCGGCAAGTTTTTTGCCCTCGCTCTCAAGCAGTTGACTTACGGGTATGCCCGTCCATTGAGTTACTATGTCGGCAACGTCGTCGGAGCGGAGAGAGAGCTCCTCAAGATTTTTGCGCCTTTCCCATTCGCTTTTTGCCTCGTTGTACTGCTTTTTAAGCTCGTCCTCTTTGTCTCGAATAGACGCGGCTGCCTCAAAATTCTGCTCCGTGACCGCCTCTGCCTTTTCACACTCAAGCCTTTTTATCTCCTGCTCCATCTGTCTGTGCTCGGGAGGACTTGTGAACATCTTGAGTCGCAAGCGCGCCGCCGCCTCGTCGATGAGGTCTATTGCCTTGTCGGGCAGGAATCTATCGTTTATATACCTAACAGAGAGCTCCACCGCCGCCGTAAGTGCCTCGTCGGAGATAGTGAGCTTGTGGTGAGATTCGTACTTTGAGCGTAGTCCTCGCAGTATCTGCAAGGTCTCGTCCTGCGAGGGCTCGCCTACGGTGACGGATTGAAAGCGACGCTCGAGCGCCGCGTCCTTTTCAATATGCCTGCGGTATTCGTCAATAGTGGTAGCGCCTATGACCTGAAGCTCACCGCGTGCCAGCGCGGGCTTGATTATATTCGCCGCGTCCACAGCGCCTTCTGCCGCTCCCGCACCTATTATGGTGTGTATCTCATCAATAAATATTATGACGTCGGGGTCTTTTTCTACCTCCGCGAGTATTTTTTTGAGCCTTTCCTCAAATTCACCGCGGTATTTCGCGCCTGCAATCATACTCGCAAGGTCAAGGGATATAACGCTTTTGTCGCGTAGCGTTTCGGGCACATCCCCCTCGGCTATCCTTTGCGCCAAGCCCTCTACCACGGCGGTCTTACCCACCCCAGGCTCGCCGATAAGACAAGGGTTGTTTTTGCTTCTGCGCGAAAGTATCTGTATAACTCGCTCGGTCTCGCCGTCTCGTCCAATTATAGGGTCGAGTCGCCCTCTGCGCGCCATATCAAGAAGGTCCCGTCCATAAGACGAGAGCGCGCTTTTTTCGTTTTGCTTGGTCTTTTGCGCCACGCCGCCGCGAGCGCCTGCCGCCCCCGATGTCTTGCCTGGCGTGGTCTCAAGATACGCCTCAACATCATTTTTGACATCCATTACGGATACGCCAAGGCTCTCAAGCATTCTGACCGCCACGCAATCACGGTCAGAGACGAGGGATAAGAGCAGATGCTCTGTTCCAATGTATGCGTGCCCGCTCTGTATGGACTGATAGGCAGAGCCCTCTATTATTTTTTTTGTCCTCGGTGTCATATCCGAGGGCGAGACCAGCCCCGGCGATCCTATTCCCGTTATTTCTATCATCTTGTTTTTTATACTGTCAAGCTTAGCTCCGCGAGAAGAAAGTATCTTTTCCGCGGCAGAGTCGGCGGTCGCCATCAGACCAAGCAGAAGATGCTCACTGCCTATATACGAGTGCCCAAGGTCACACGCATATGTCAGAGCCATATTGAGCGCGTACTGGGCTTTGGAAGTAAATTTGTTGGACATTTCAGACCTCTTGTTTTTCGGTGATTTTCAGGGATATGTATTTTCTTGCGAAATCAGCGCGAAGCTCGTCACACTCCTCAAGGGAGGAACACCTGCCACCGCCCGATATGACGGAGGAGTCAAGCCCCTCTGCAAGCATAAAATTTAGCGCGGCAATGTCCGGCAGGGGCTCAAGCTCTTGTGAGCCGTATCCCAGAGCGTGGCTCAGACGTATCCGCGAGAGCAGGGTGAGCAGTTCACCCTGTGAGAGCAGTCGGGCGTATGAGA